>Ga0102951_1000269_pt1 | contig 18367 bp, 19 predicted proteins | sample SalPonA_B_H2O_MG_FD_78507 | JGI IMG/M metagenome (GOLD analysis project Ga0102951, IMG submission 78507) | Water microbial communities from South San Francisco under conditions of wetland restoration - Salt Pond MetaG R2A_B_H2O_MG | ecosystem: Environmental > Aquatic > Non-marine Saline and...
TAGTCAATAACCACTCGTTTGGATAGAGAGATGTCTGACAACAAAGCGCCTGCCGATTTCGAAACATCACTAAAACGGCTAGAGAGCCTAGTTACGCAGATGGAGCAGGGTGATCTGCCCATTGAGGATGCACTCAAAGCGTTTGAAGAGGGTATCGGACTTACAAGAGAGTGCCAGGCGATACTCGATCAGGCTGAACAGAAAGTTCAGGTGCTGGTGGAAAATCGAGGGACTATCGAAGCTCAGCCGCTTGGTTCGCAGGACACCGATTAATGCTAGCGGATCTAATCAGCTCTCAGCGGCGGCGCGTTGAAGCGCAACTGGAGCAGCGCCTGTCTGACCGCAGTGTCATAGAACCACGCCTGCGGGAAGCGATACACTACTCGCTGTTCAACGGCGGCAAACGTATGCGCCCAACCCTTGTCTATCTTGCAGCCGAGTTTTGTGGAGCCTCTGTCGCTGTGGCTGACAGCGCGGCTTGTGCAATTGAAGCGATCCATAGTTACTCATTAGTACATGATGATCTGCCGGCTATGGATGATGATGATCTACGTAGGGGCAAGCCGACCTGTCATATAGCCTTCGACGAAGCTACCGCAATTCTGGCGGGAGACGCGCTCTTGACCTGGGCATTTGAGCTTTTAAGCGAACCAAACGCTGAACTACAGCCTGCTCAACAGCTTCGTATGGTCAACGCTCTGGCGCGCGCGTCGGGTGATCAGGGTATGGTTGATGGGCAGGCATATGACCTCAACTCCGTCGGCAAAAAACTGACTCTGGAGCAATTGAGGGCGATGCATGCGGCAAAGACGGGAGCACTGATCAACGTATCACTGGAGCTGGGTGCTTTGGCTGCGGATGCCAAGCAAGAAGAGAGAGAGGCACTGCGACGCTATGGGGATGCCTTGGGTCTTGCATTTCAAATTAAAGATGATCTGCTAGATATAGAGGGAGATACTCTGACACTAGGTAAACCTCAGGGTTCAGATAGGGATCGCAATAAACCGACCTACCCAGCATTAGCCGGAATCGAGCAGTGTCGAAGGTGGTTGGAGGATTTGAGGCAGGAGGCGGTTTCCGCACTGGAACCCTTTGGCACGCGCAGCCTGGCTCTGAGAGCGCTGGCTCAGTATGTTATTGAACGAGATCACTGATGTCCAAGCACTTACCCAGCCAACGCCCCAACACACCGCTCCTCGATCAGGTCAACTCACCCGCCGACCTCAAATCGCTTAACTTCAGTCAGCTTGAGCAGTTGGCCAGCGAGTTGCGCAGTTTTATGCTCTACTGCGTGGCGCAGACAGGCGGGCATCTGGGCGCTGGACTGGGTGTGGTCGAACTCAGTATCACATTACTTAAGCTACTTAACCTTCCAGACGATTGCCTTATCTGGGATGTGGGCCATCAGAGCTATCCCCATAAGATATTAACCGGTCGTCGCGAACAGATGCTTAGCATGCGACAGCAGGGGGGCCTAGCGCCCTTCCCAAATCGATCAGAGAGCCTTTTTGATAGCTTTGGCACAGGCCACTCTAGTACCTCCATCAGTGCCGCGCTGGGGTTCGCGATAGCCGATCGCCTGCAACAGCGAGATCGTCACGCTGTTGCCGTCATTGGCGACGGTGCGCTGACTGCCGGTCAGGCCTTTGAGGCACTCAACCATGCCGCGCACACGGGTGCTAATCTCCTGGTCGTATTGAACGACAACACCATGTCGATTTCACCTAATCAGGGCGGACTTGCAACCTATTTGGCGAGCGACAGGCATGCTAATGAACCCAGTGCCCAGCCACTGTTTGAATCCCTTAACTACCGCTATCGGGGACCGATAGACGGACATGACCTCAAAGGTTTACTGTTGGCGATCGAAGAGTGCCTGACGACTCAGGGACCCCAGTTTTTGCATGTCCGCACTCAGAAGGGTCGAGGCTTTGAACCCGCTGAACTCGATCCTGTGCGATACCATGCCATCGCAAAAATCGCACCTTTAAACCAGCCTGAAAAAAGTAAAAGCTATAGCAATTTTTTTGGTGAATGGTTAGCCAAACAGGGTGAGCAGGACTCTAGTATCGTTGCAATCACACCAGCAATGCGAGAAGGATCTGATCTCATCGAATTTAGTGAGCGTTTCCCTGAGCGCTACTTTGACGTCGCAATAGCCGAACAACACGCTGCAACACTGGCAGCAGGCTTCGCATGCAGGGGTATGAAGCCAATACTCGCCATCTACTCTACCTTTTTACAACGAGCTTATGATCAACTCGTCCATGACATCGCACTGCAGAATCTTAATGTACTGCTAACGGTCGATCGCGCTGGGCTCGTCGGGGAAGATGGACCGACGCATTCGGGCCTATTCGATCTGGCTATGCTGCAGCCGCTACCTAACATGGTCATCTTAGCTCCGTCCGATGCACAGGAGCAGCTTTTAGCTCTCGATTTTGGCCTCTCTTATGAGGGCCCAGTGGCAGTCCGCTATCCACGCGGAAGTGCGCCCGTTGGGAACGCGTCCGAGCCAATAACTCTGGGGAGAGGTCGCCTGCTGCGCCAGGGTAGACGCGTGGCAATACTGAACTTCGGTGCACTGCTAACTCAGGCGCGAGAGGTAGCAGATAGGCTAGATACAACGCTCTCCGACATGCGTTTCGTCAAGCCTCTGGATGAAGTCTTACTGCTGGAACTGGCACAGAGTCACGAACTACTTGTCAGCGTGGAGGATCACGCGGTACTTGGCGGCGTTGGTAGCCAAGTCGCACTCTGGCTGAAGCAAAAGAATGTAAAAGTGGACTTTATCGCATTAGGGGTTGAAGACCGCTGGTTAGAACACGCAAGCCGCGAGCAACAACTGGAAGAGGCTGGCCTCGATGCATCAGGCATCGAGGCCGCAATCGCTAGGGCAATAAAGCGCTAGTGCGCTTTATGCTCCTCGGTATCACTGAAATGAACCTCAGTCATCATATGACCGAGCTTACCCATTTTGGTTTCTAAGTAGTGCTCGTTGTAGCGGTTTTTGCCAACCTGCAAAGGCACACGCTCTGCGACATCCACATCAAAGCGCGTCAAAGCAGCCACCTTACGCGGATTGTTGGTCATTAGGTTAACGCGCTCAATGCCCAGATGTTGCAACATAGGCAGGCACATTGAGTAGTCACGCATATCGGCCGCAAAACCTAACTGCTCATTAGCCTCAACGGTGTCGCAACCGCCATCCTGGAGATTGTAGGCACGAATCTTATTCAGCAGCCCTATTCCGCGGCCCTCTTGACGCAAATAGAGCAACACACCGCTACCCTCTTCCGCTATACGCTTGAGTGCCTCTTGCAGCTGAAAGCCGCAGTCACAACGCAAACTGAAAAGCGCGTCACCCGTCAAACACTCGGAGTGCAGACGAGCCAATACCGGCGAGTCGCCTTTCACTTCACCAAATACCAGAGCAACATGCTCCTTGCCGCTTTCAGTATCCTCGAAACCAACCATGCGAAACACACCCCAAGGGGTGGGTAACTTAGATTCCGCTACAAAGTTGATACTCACTACTCTAACCTCATTTTTGGCAGCCCAATGCTGTCCTTTGACGTTGCTCAAACTGACACAACCAGTAAGCTATCTACGTCAGGTCTATCAACTCAGATCTTTCAGAACTGTATTAGATAGCTTAGACCCTGAACGCAGACCAGGGACATGATCCCAGCCAGCACATCATCTAGCATAATACCGAGACCGCCGGAGACACGTTTATCGACCCACCCAATTGGCCAAGGCTTTAAAATATCGAACAATCTGAACAGAACAAACCCAATAACCACCCAGCTCACGCCCTCAGGAAGAGCCAGGTAGGTAATCCATAAACCGACAAACTCGTCCCAGACAATTCCGCCATGGTCATGGAATCCGAGGTCCGAGGATGTGCGACCACAGAGCCAAACACCCAGCAAAAAACTCGCCACTACAAGCGCTAAATAATATCCAAGACTCAAGTCTGCAAAGAGCATCCAAATTGGAATTGCCGCCAGAGTACCGAAGGTTCCGGGCGCTTTTGGTACCGCACCGCTTCCCAGACCAAACGCCAGGAAATGAATAGGGTTACGCCATACGCTGGCCGGTGCATGTTTCATTGAGGGTCTCCAAAATGATCAAATCCAGCGCTGATTTGGGGTACCCAAGATTCCCCGTTGAATGAGACATACACGCCACTTCCACTGACAATCCTGCCTATGGGTGTCAGAGGCAAGTCCAATCGTGCGGACAGTTTATCCACTTCAGCTAGGTGCTCCTCGGCTACTGTAAAGCAGAGTTCAAAATCTTCGCCACCTGTTGAAGCCCACTGTCGCGCCTGAGTCTGATCCACAAACGTGCTCAAGGCTTGGGACAGAGGCAGAGTCTCTAGTTCAACCTCTGCACCAACAGAAGAGCGGTCAAGCAGATGCCCCAGATCGGCCAACAACCCATCAGAGATATCAATTGCAGCCGTTGCAATGTCTCGCAGCGCCAGCCCCAGCTCGGTGCGCGGAGTCGGTCTGAGAAAGCGCTGTAACAGATAGTTATGAATCTCAGACTGCGCAGCACCTCTTTTGATCAGCTCTAGGCCGGCGCGACTGTCGCCAAGTGTGCCACTGGCAAAAATGATATCACCGGGCTGTGCACCGCTTCGCCTCAGCGCTTTTTCTGCTGGCACCGAACCTTGCACTTGCGCAGTGAGTACCCTGACCGGACCACTGCAGGTGTCGCCGCCAACAAGGGTGATTTGGTAGCGTTCCAGTGCACCATCCAGACCTGTTCTAAACGCAGCTAACCAACTCTCATCCGCCCGAGGCAAAGTAACCGAGAGGGTCAGCCAAAGCGGTTCAGCGCCCATGGCTGCCAAGTCACTTACTGATGACCCTAGCAAGCGCCAGGCGAGATCTTCTGCACTGATATCGGGAAGAAAGTGCACACCCTCTACTAGCGTATCGATTGATATAGCTAGCTGCTCTCCGGAGGGGGGCATGACCAGAGCACAATCATCGCCTACACCGAGCGCTACAGTTGGCGCCGCTTTGGCGCTAGGCGCAAAGTAGCTCGTGATGATTTCAAACTCGCCGGGCATTACTTTTGACGCGCAGCCTTAATCTCGAGTGTGCGTACTTTCTGCGCCAGCTTATCGAGTACACCATTCACATAGCGGTGACTCTCAGTTGCACCAAAGCGTTTAGCCAGTTCAACACTTTCGTTAATCGCCACCTTGTATGGCACCTCGATGCGATGAATCAGCTCATAACTACCAATGCGCAGCACGGCTAATTCAACTGGATCAAGATCATCAACTGAACGATCCAAATAAGCGGAGAATGCGACATCCAACTCTGAACGCTTGCCAATCACGCCGTGCAACAGCTCAGCAAAGAGCGGCACGTCAGTGTCTGACATATCGTTATCGACGCGAAACTGCGCTTCAATCTCATTCGCCGGGTGCCCAGCTAATTGCCACTGGTATAGCGCTTGTAGCGTGTAGCTGCGAGCATTACGGCGCTTCTCAGTGTTGGAGAAGCGCTTTTTAGCTGGTTTATCGTCGCTCATCTTAAACCTCGAGCTGACGCAGCAAACTTACCATCTCAATCGCTGAGAGTGCTGCCTCTGCACCTTTGTTACCCATTTTCGTACCTGAACGCTCAATTGCCTGCTCAATGCTATTCACAGTCAGAATCCCGTTCGCCACAGGCACATCGAAGTCTAGAGAGACCTGCGCGACCCCTTTCGAGCTCTCGTTTGATACAAACTCAAAGTGCGGCGTACCTCCACGGATAACAGCACCCAAAGCGATAATTGCGTCATCGCGCTTCTGCTGTGCAACACGTTTTACTGCCAGTGGCACCTCAAATGCTCCTGGTACTCGAACGATACGAATATTCTCTTCACTCACGCCATGACGCTTAAGCGTATCGACGGCGCCCTCTACCAGGCTCTCAACAACAAACTCATTGAAACGACCCACAACCAGGGTGTACTTCCCCTCTGCGGCAACAAAGTTGCCCTCAACTACTGTTAGGCTCATGCTCTCTTACTCTTCAAACGGAATATACTCTTCAATCTCAAGGTCGAAGCCCGAGATCGCATTAAATTTCATTGGCGAACTCAACAAACGCATCTTACGGACGCCCAAATCGCGCAGAATCTGAGAACCTGTACCCACCTGCAGGTAGGCGCCTGAGGCACTCATATTAACTTTAGACGGTTTGGTGTTATCGAGTGCCCTGACAGAATCACCGAGATCGATTCGTTCAGCGGTGTCGAGCAGCAGGGCTACGCCCTTACCCTCTTGGGCGATGCGCTCAAGCGCGCGACGCAGTGTCCATTTCGGATCTTCCGATGCGACACCGACGACATCACGAAGCACTTCGGTCCGCGTGTGCACGCGGACCAACGTAGGCTGGTCACTCATGATCTCACCTTGATACATCGCTAGATGATTGCAGCCCTGAATATCATCGCGATAGATACGGTAGTTGAAACTGCCGTAGTCAGTGTCCATCTGTCCCTCATCAGTCGCGACCACCGTCGTCTCGTTGGTAGTGCGGTAGTGAATCAGGTCAGCTATCGTACCGATCTTAAGGCCGTGTTCTTTAGCAAACTGCTCCAACTCAGGGCGGCGAGCCATAGTGCCATCATCATTCATGATCTCAACAATCACACTGGCAGCAGAGGTCATACCGGCCATACGAGCCAGATCCACACCGGCCTCGGTATGCCCAGCTCGACTCAGCACACCACCTGGTTGCGCCATAAGAGGGAAAATATGGCCCGGTTGCACAATATCACTCGGCTTAGCATCCGGCTTAACTGCAGTACGCACCGTCAGTGCGCGATCAGCAGCCGAAATACCAGTCGTCACACCCTCGGCCGCTTCGATTGAGACGGTGAAGTTGGTGGAGTAAGCCGCACCATTTGATTGCACCATCAACGGCAAGCGCAGTTGCTCACAATGAGACCGGCTCAGCGTCAAACAGATTAATCCACGTGCGTACTTTGCCATGAAGTTAATATCTTCCGGACGAACCATCTCGGCGGCGATAACCAAATCACCCTCGTTTTCACGGTCCTCGTCATCCATCAAGATGACCATCTTGCCCTGACGTATATCCTCAACCAGCTCTTCAGTGGTATTTAATTGCATCGTCTCTCCCATTATTAGCGACGCAGGTAACCCGCGGCGGCCAGTAAATCTATCGACACACCTTTAGCTGGCTCAGCGTACTCATCTTTTGCGCTGAGCAGGCGATCAAGGTAACGCGCGATCATATCCACCTCTATGTGAACCTTGCGGCCAGCCGTGTAACCGCTAATGATCGTACCCGCAGCCGTGTGCGGCACTATATTAAGATCGAAGCCGTTCGAGCTCAGATCATTGACAGTTAAACTGACCCCATCAATGGTGATAGAACCCTTAGCAGCGATAAAACGCCGCAGCTCACCGGGAGCCCATATCTCGATACGAACTGAGCGTGCATCAGCCTCAATGCTCTGCACCTCGCCGACCCCATCGACATGACCGGAGACCAGATGTCCACCAAGGCGAGTCGTGGGTAGCAGAGCCTTCTCCAAATTGACACTCTCGCCCACCTTAAGCTGAGCGATGCGACTGTGAGCCAAGGTCTCCTGAGAGACATCCGCAGTGAAACTGTGCTGATCCCAAGCAACTACCGTCAAGCAGACACCATTGGTGGCGATACTATCGCCCAATTGGACGTCAGCCATATCCAGACTACCCACACTCAACCTAAGCCTGAGATCACCGCCAATCGGCTCTATCGATTGGACGCTACCGACCGCCTCTATAATTCCCGTGAACATTAGACAAACTGCCAAATAAAACGTATGTCGTCGCCAAATTGGCGAAGATCTTTTAATTTCAAAGCTTGCGCCTGTGCCATGGTGTCAAACGGTAAATCCAGTAACGGTCGCGCTTCGCTGCCCATCAACTTGGGAGCCATGTAGATCCATAGTTCATCTACCAAACCGGCTTCAACAAAAGCACCCGCAAGTACGGCTCCGGTTTCAACGAGGAGCTCGTTAACCCCCCTTTCCGCAGCCAGATGTTCGACTAGCCAATGCAGATCCAGTCCGCGACTCGTTTGCGGCACCTGTAGATAACTCAGCTGCTCTGTTGAGACGGGTTGATGACCAAGTTCCCCATGGCAGATCAGTGTCGGAGCGTTGCCATCAGAGACACGAGCTCCCTGCGGGGTACGAAGTCGTGAATCCAACACGACTCTCAATGGCGTGGGGTTGTCGACTCGTGCACGCACATTATCGTTAAGCTCTTCTAAACGGACTGTTAATGCCGAGTCATCGTACAGAATGGAACCAACACCCGTCAGCACCGCAGAGCTACGCGCACGTAACTGCTGTACATCCGCACGAGCCGCAGCACCGGTAATCCATTTGGATTCGCCACTGGCCATCGCTGTACGACCATCCGCGCTCATTGCTAACTTTACGCGAATAAAAGGTCGCCGCTTTTCCATTCGCGACAGAAAACCAGGATTCAGGGCTCGAGCCTCATTCTCAAGCAGGCCGCTTTGAGCCTCAATACCGGCATCACGCAGGATCTGTAATCCGCGTCCAGCAACCTCCGGATTCGGATCCACCATTGCAGCAACCACACGGATGATACCCGCATCCACTAACCCCTTAGCACAGGGCGGTGTTCTACCATAATGACTACAAGGCTCCAGCGTGACATAAGCGGTGGCACCACGAGCGTCGCCCGCCTGAGCCAGGGCATTGACCTCAGCATGACCCTCACCCGCGCGCACATGGTACCCCTCACCGATGACCTCGCCATCACGTACCAACACACATCCCACCCGCGGATTGGGGTCAGTCGTATACAGACCTTTCCAGGCCAGCTGTATCGCGCGCGACATATAGACGCGATCTTGCTCGGTAAAGGGCATCACTTATTCTCTTCCGCAAACAGGTCTGGACTCTCAGGCCCTTTGGCTCGACTGCGCCTGGGCTTTGCTTTGACGGCAGGTGCAGAGCCGACGTCGAGCTGTGACTCAGATTCAGTCAGCCGATCAATCTCAAGTCTGAATTCGTTAATATCCTGAAAGCTACGGTAGACCGAGGCGAATCGCACATAGGCCACCTGATCAAGCCTGCGTAGCTCGGCCATCGCAGCCTCGCCCACCATCACCGACGGTATTTCACGCTCTCCCGTGGCACGCAAGCGCTGTTTCACGCGGTTTATACAGGCTTCAATATCTTCAACGCCGACTGGGCGCTTCTCTAAGGCACGCTGTATACCGCCTCGTAGCTTAGCTTCGTCAAAGGGTTGACGCGTGCCGTCGTTCTTGACTAGGCGTGGCATCAACAGTTCGGCTTCTTCAAAGGTGGTAAAACGCTCATGGCAGGAGACACACTCACGGCGACGACGTACCTGCTGACCCTCAGCGACAAGTCGCGAGTCAATTACCTTGGTATCCGATGCGCTGCAAAATGGACAATGCATACTCGCCTCATAATGAGTGGTAAAAGAGCGTAAAAAGGGCAGCAGGTCTTACCTTGCTGCCCTCTGTATTCTAAGAGGTTGAGCACTAAGTCTCAAACCGCCTCAGAGAGATATTACAATTTCAGTGTAAGCTTTACTTGTAGACCGGGTACTGAGCACAGATCGCCTTGACCTGTTCTTTGACTCGCGCAATCGTCGCCTCGTCGTTAATGTTGTCCAGTACATCACAGATCCAGTTGGTCAACTCTTTCACTTCAGTCTCTTTGAACCCACGGCGAGTCACGGCAGGCGTACCGATGCGCAGACCTGAAGTGACAAAAGGTGAGCGTGGGTCATTCGGTACAGAGTTTTTGTTTACCGTGATGTTAGCACGACCCAGAGCAGCATCTGCGTCTTTGCCGCTGTACTCTTTACCAATAAGGCTCAGCAGGAACAGGTGATCATCCGTACCACCGGACACAACATCAAAGCCACGTGCTAGGAACACCTCTGCCATTGCCTGGGCGTTCTTCACAACCTGCGCCTGATAGGCTTTCCACTCTGGTTCCATCGCCTCTTTAAAGCAGACCGCTTTAGCCGCGATCACGTGCATCAGAGGGCCACCCTGTGACTCTGGAAATACTGCGAAGTTGAGCTTTTTCTGCAGTTCCTCATCAGCACGAGCTGATATAATTAGGCCACCACGTGGTCCGCCCAACGTTTTGTGAGTCGTGGTTGTTACAACATCCGCGTAAGGCAGCGGGCTTGGATATACCCCCGCAGCAACCAGACCAGCGATATGCGCCATATCTACGAAGAGGTAAGCACCCACTTTATCAGCGATTTCTCGGAACTTCGCCCAGTCAACAATGCGAGAGTAGGCCGAAAAACCTGCAATGATCATCTTCGGTTTATGCTCCAGAGCCAGACGCTCAACTTCTGCATAATCCAGATCACCCGCCTCATTCAAACCGTACTGCACTGCATTGTATATACGGCCAGAGAACGACACAGCCGCTCCGTGTGTTAAGTGACCACCGTGTGCCAGGCTCATACCCAGAATCGTGTCACCCGCCTTACACAATGCCATAAATACCGCTGCATTCGCCTGCGAACCAGAGTGCGGCTGAACGTTCGCATAGGTTGCACCAAAGAGCTCTTTCGCACGATCAATTGCCAACTGCTCTGCAACATCCACGTACTCACAGCCACCGTAATAGCGCTTAGAGGGGTAGCCTTCTGCGTATTTGTTGGTCAGTACGGACCCCTGGGCTTCCATGACACGAGGACTGGTATAGTTCTCAGATGCGATCAGCTCGATGTGCTCTTCCTGACGCTGTGATTCTGACTGCATTGCGCCCCAGAGCTCTGGGTCGTAGCTTGCGATGTTCATATCCTTGGTAAACATGACAGTCCTCTTACAAAGGTTTGTGGCAGCTTGGCCAGCATGGACTCGCTCAGTCAGCGAAAAAGTGCCGGAGATAAGCTTTTGCATCTAAATTTTGGCGCGCATTATATGCGAAAAGTACAGTGGATTCACTTGAAATAGCGTCACCGGTTATACCAAATTCGCTCATGCTTTCCCTGCAACGGTTCAGTTATGAGTCGCGCAGCGGCCAGCTAAACTGTAAAATTACGCTACATTCAGTTTCTGGAGTTATGTAATGGCTCAATACGTCTACTCAATGAACCGCGTCGGTAAGGTTGTCCCACCAAAACGCGAGATTCTAAAAAATATATCCTTATCATTTTTTCCCGGCGCCAAAATCGGGGTACTCGGCCTCAACGGTGCCGGTAAATCAACTCTGCTGCGAATCATGGCGGGGGTCGATCAGGATTATATCGGTGAAGCGCGTCCAATGCCCGGTATCAACGTGGGGTATCTACCCCAAGAACCGGAACTAGATGATACCAAGACTGTCCGTGAAGTTGTTGAAGAGGCAGTGGCCGACGTAAAAGGTGCGTTAGCTGAACTGGACGAGGTTTATGCGGCCTATGCCGACCCAGACGCTGATTTCGATGCGCTGGCCAAGCGCCAAGGTGAGCTGGAGAATCTAATTACAGCCAAAGATGGCCACAATATTGACACTGCGCTTGAGCGTGCAGCCGACGCTATGCGACTGCCCCCCTGGGACGCTGAGGTTAAAAACCTCTCTGGTGGTGAGCGCCGTCGTGTGGCGCTTTGCCGTCTGTTGCTCGACAAACCGGATATGCTGCTACTCGACGAGCCCACCAACCACTTGGATGCTGAGTCAATCGCGTGGATCGAACGCTTCCTGAAAGAGTACGCAGGCACCGTGGTCGCGATCACCCACGACCGCTATTTCCTGGATAACGCGGCCGGCTGGATTTTGGAGCTAGATAGGGGTCAGGGCATCCCGTGGGAGGGCAACTACAGCTCTTGGCTGGAGCAGAAAGATGCTCGCTTGGCTCAGGAAGCAAAGCAGGAAGCTGCTCACCAGAAAGCGATAAAAGCTGAGCTTGAATGGGTACGTCAAGGCGCGAAAGGTCGCCAGTCAAAATCGAAAGCGCGCTTGAAACAGTTCGAAGAGATGAACTCTAAAGAGTTCCAGACACGTAACGAGACGCAGGAGATCTACATTCCACCCGGCCCACGTCTGGGTGACAAGGTGATTGAACTCAACAATGTCACTAAAAGCTATGGCGATAAGTTGCTGTTTGAGAATCTCAATTTTTCAATCCCTCCGGGTGCCATCGTTGGGATCATAGGCCCCAACGGGGCCGGTAAGTCGACGCTTTTCCGTATGATTGCCGGTGATGAGCAACCTGACTCGGGCAGCGTTGAGCTCGGATCCACCGTTAAGCTCGCCTACGTCAATCAGTCGCGCGAACTTGACGGAAGCAAAACCGTATTTGAAGAGATCTCTGACGGCTCCGACATGATCACCGTCGGCAACTATACGACACCTTCTCGGGCTTACTGTGGTCGCTTTAACTTCAGGGGTTCCGATCAACAGAAGTTCGTTAAAGATCTCTCTGGTGGTGAGCGCAACCGTCTGCACATGGCTAAGCTACTTAAAGAGGGTGGCAACGTTCTGCTGCTCGACGAGCCAACCAACGACCTCGATATTGAAACATTGAGAGCGTTGGAGGAGGCGATTCTGGCGTTCCCGGGTTCAGCCGTGGTGATCTCCCATGATCGTTGGTTCCTCGACCGTATATGTACCCATATGATCGCTTATGAGGGTGACTCTCAGGTGACCTTTTTTGAAGGCAACTACACAGAGTATGCAGAGGACTATAAGAAACGCTTTGGCAAAGACCATCAACCAGAGCGAATCAAGTATCGCCGCATGAGTTAAGGGTTTATCAAGGGTTCCAGTCGGAGCCCTTTTTCTTCTCTGGACAGGAGCAAAGTCGGCTAGCCTGTGCTAAACCTGTAAAGTGAATCACTAAAAAGTTGAGCCCCCAATGACCGAAGAGACCTCTAAACGCCGTTTTGATCGCGTCGCCTTTGATGCCGAATGTGAACTGCATATCAACGGTCAACCCCCCGCGGTTGTGGAGCTGCATGATATATCCCTTAAAGGGGCGTTGGTTGAGAGCAAAGCGGACTTACCACTTGAAATCGGTGGCGAAGCCGAGTTGGTGCTTTACCTCTCCAATGAAGTGATGATTCGCATGCCGTCTATTCTGCGTTCCCAGCGTGGTCTGCTATACGGCTTTGAAGTTACCAAACTGGATCTCGATAGCGTTGCTCACCTACGTCGTCTGATTGAACTTAATCTCGGCTCAGAAGAGTTAGTTCATCGCAATCTCGAAGCGCTCATTCACGACTAGATCGCATCTAATGCCTGGGTGAGACGATCGACAGTGACGATCTCAAGCCCCGGGATAGCCTCCTTGGGCCTGTTGGCTTTTGGCACTATGGCACGCCTGAAACCATGCTTGGCTGCTTCTCGGATGCGCTCCTGTCCATTTGGTACTGGACGAATCTCACCCGACAAACCTACCTCTCCCAGCACGATCAGGTCGGCCGGCAAGGCCTTGTCACGAAAACTTGAGACAACGGCCAACAGCAACGCAAGGTCAGCACCAGTCTCAACTACCCTGATACCCCCGACTACGTTGATGAAGACATCCTGATCACCCGTCATTAAACCGCCATGTCGATTGAGCACTGCGAGCAACATCGCCAGACGATTTTGATCCATCCCCACCGCGACGCGCCGGGGGTTGGAGTGGTGCGAGCTGTCAACTAACGCCTGTAGCTCGACCAGCATAGGCCGGGTCCCCTCCCAAACCACCATTACAACACTGCCGGGACGCGGCTCCTCCCCGCGCGATAGAAAAATCGAACTGGGGTTTTTAACCTCTTTAAGCCCCGCCTCCACCATAGCAAAGACACCCAACTCGTTAACCGCGCCAAAACGGTTTTTATGGCTGCGCAAAGTACGAAAACGGCTGTCAGACTCCCCCTCAAGCTGGAGTGAACAGTCGATCATATGTTCCAACACCTTTGGACCAGCCAATGAACCATCTTTAGTCACATGACCAACCAGAAAAATGACAGTGCCCGTCTGCTTGGCATAACGAGTCAGATAGGCCGCACTTTCGCGAACCTGAGCGACGGAACCGGGCGCAGACTGCACGTCGGTGACGTGCATTACCTGAATCGAGTCGATCACAATCACCCGAGGTTTAATCTGATCAGCGAGATCACAGACCGTCTCTACGTTGGTTTCGGAGAGCATCTTGAGGTCACCCACATTCAAGCCTAGGCGTTTTCCGCGCATAGCTACCTGCTGCAACGACTCTTCACCGGTTACGTAAAGCGCCGGCATCGCCCTCACCAGCTCAGCCATCGTTTGTAGCAAAAGCGTGCTCTTACCAGCCCCAGGGTGACCGCCAATGAGCACGGCAGAACCCGGCACAAGTCCCCCGCCTAAAACACGATCGAGTTCACCGATGCCAGTGGCCAAACGGGGCATCTCTGCAAGCGCCACTTCGCTGAGACTCACGACTTTACCTTTTCCTGCAGCATCACCCGCGTAACCAGAACGGCGCAGAGCAGCTTGAGCACCACCAGCAGGTGCACTCGCGAGGCGCACTTCAGTCAGCGTGTTCCATGCTTTGCAAGCGGAACACTGCCCCTGCCATTTGGTGAAGTCCGCACCACAGTCGTTACATACATATGCTTGTTTGGTCTTAGCCATTTAGTCTCCGCGCTTTACCTGAACAGCTTCAGCAGGCACTATCTTGACAGCTTTCGAAGCAATAACCAGCTTAATAATAAGGAGTTATCATGAAACTCGAAACCCTGGCGGTACATGCCGGTTACCAGCCTGATCCGACTACCAAGGCGGTTGCAGTACCGATTTATCAAACTACCTCTTACGCGTTTGACGATGCACAGCACGGAGCGGATCTTTTTGACCTTAAGGTCGTGGGTAATATCTATACACGTATTATGAACCCAACTACCGACGTTCTGGAGCAAAGAGTGGCCGCCCTGGAGGGTGGCATCGCAGGTCTTGCTGTCGCATCCGGCATGGCTGCAATCACCTATACTATCCAGACTATTGCTGAGGTAGGTGACAACATCATCTCTGCCAGCGATCTTTACGGTGGAACCTACAACCTTTTTGCTCACACACTCCCGCGTCAGGGAATTGAAGTGCGATTTGTTCCGAGCAACGATATTGCTGCAATTGAAGCTAAGATCGATGCGCGTACTAAAGGCCTTTACTGTGAATCAGTTGGCAACCCCTCTGGCCGCATCGCTGATATTGAGGCGCTTGCAGAGGTAGCTCATCGTCATGGAATACCACTGATTGTTGACAATACTGTCCCAAGCCCCGCGCTTTGGCGTCCGATTGAGCAAGGTGCCGATATTATCGTCACAGCCGCAACTAAATACATTGGTGGTCACGGCAACTCAATTGGCGGTGTGATTGTTGATTCAGGCAAGTTTCCTTGGGCCGAACATAAAGAGCGGTTCCCACTGCTGAACACGCCTGATGTCTCTTACCACGGCGTGGTTTACACAGAAGCTTTCGGACCGGCCGCCTTCATCGGTCGATGCCGCGTGGTACCGCTACGCAATACTGGCGCTGCCATCTCTCCGATGAACGTGTTTTTGCTACTACAAGGGATTGAAACACTCCCGCTGCGTATGGAACGTATCTGTAGCAACACCCAGAGGATCGCTGAGTTCCTTGAAGCACATGATATGGTGACTTGGGTTAAATATGCTGGATTACCCTCTCATCAGGACTACTCACTCGCGCAAAAGTATATGGACGGTCAGGCGTCAGGTATTCTGAGCTTTGGTGTTAAAGGTGGGCGCGAAGCCACGCGGAAGTTCTATGATGCACTGGCAATCTTCACCCGTCTGGTTAACATCGGTGATTGTAAGTCGCTAGCATCGATCCCCGCTGAGACGACTCACCGCCAGCTGAACGCTGAAGAGTTAGCTGCCGCGGGTGTAACTGATGACATGGTGCGCTTGTCAGTTGGTATCGAGCACATAGATGACCTGCTGGCCGACTTGGAGCAGGCACTAGCAGCCGTCTAAGGCCGCTAGCAGTTCGCTGAGCCCGCTTACCGCGGGCTCTTTTATTTTAGTTCGTCGAACCTAGATGATGATCGCAAGTAGAGGCGCTGCTCTGGCCCTCAGTCGATTCGCCTTTAGATTCAATCAACTCAACGGCCTCGTTGAAGACTGAACGAATATCCTCTTTGCAGCTAACGGTAAAGCCAAGATCACGCAACAAACCGTCCCCGAGGCCATAGATCCAGCCGTGAACATTTAGCTCTTGTCCGCGGGACCAGGCGTCGATAACCGTTGTCGTGTTGCAAACATTAAGCGCTTGGGTAATCACGTTTAACTCACAGAGGCGGTTGATCTGATCCGGTCTCGCGTCCCAGTGACCGAGAAACTTGCGGTGGTTGTAATAGACATCACGAATGTGGCTTAACCAGTTATCGATAAGACCATGGCGAGTATCCTCCATCGCCGCGGCTACCCCACCGCAACCATAATGGCCCACCACCATAATATCCTTGACCTTCAGAACCTCGACAGCGTACTGAATCACCGACAGGCAATTCATATCTGAATGCACCACCAGATTTGACACGTTGCGGTGTACAAAAAGTTCACCCGGCATCAGATCAACAATCTCATTTGCGGGAACACGGCTGTCTGCACAACCGATCCATAGATACTGAGGTGCCTGCTGTGCCGCTAGCGTCGGAAAAAAATCTGGATTGGCCTCACCAATACTGCGTGCCCAGTGAGCATTCTTCTCAAACAGCGTTTTCAGCGTCTTCATTGGTCAGGTTCTCAGCACAGTAATCCCATGCGGCTTAAATATGCCAGCACGGGTTTACCAAGCTTAATTATGGTATTGGGCACTTAGTTCGTGTACTGCCTCTACAAAGACTTTAGCACGCTCCGGGTCGGCAAACTGATGGATACCATGACCCAGATTCATCACATGACCAGAACCTGTACCATAGCTCGCCAAAATACGGGCAACCTCTTCGCGAATACGTGCAGGAGTGCCATAAAGCACTGATGGATCCATATTGCCCTGAAGTGCAACCTTAGCGCCGACGCGACGACGTGCATCGCCAATCTCAGTCGTCCAGTCCAGACCCAGTGCGTCGGCACCGGCCTCTGCCATCGCCTCAAGCCATTGCCCACCGTTTTTGGTAAACATAATGACCGGTACCTTGCGACCCTCATTTTCTCGAATAAGCCCCGCCGCGATCTTCTGCATGTACTTAAGCGAAAACTCCAGATACATCGGGCCGCTTAGCGCTCCACCCCAGGTATCAAAAATCTGTACTGCCTGAGCACCACTGCGAATCTGCTCGTTGAGATAGAGGATAACCGCATCAGCTAGCTTATCCAGCAGTTTGTGCAGTACCGCCGGGTCTGAGTACATCATCCCTTTGATATGACGGAAATCTTTGCTTGAGCCACCTTCGATCATGTAGGTGGCCAGCGTCCAGGGACTGCCGGAGAAGCCGATCAGGGGTACACGGCCATTGAGCTCACGACGGATCGTTTTAACCGCGTCCATCACATATCCCAGGTCAGCCTGAGGGTCAGGAATCGGTAGTGCATCAACATCTGCTTCGCAACGAATTACTTTTTTAAATCGTGGGCCTTCACCCGTTTCAAAGTAGAGGCCCAATCCCATCGCATCGGGAACAGTCAGAATATCAGAGAACAGAATCGCAGCGTCCAGTGGGAAGCGCTCAAGCGGCTGAAGTGTCACTTCGCAGGCCAAATCAGGGTTGCCACAGAGGCCCATGAAATCGCCGGCACGAGCACGAGTCTCGCGGTACTCGGGTAGATAGCGTCCTGCCTGGCGCATCATCCATACTGGCGTTATATCCACAGGCTCCTTTAGAAGTGCGCGTAGAAAGCGATCGTTCTTCAACTCAGACATAGGTGAATCTCTATCCATAACTTTCAAAATTTCGGGAATTGTACCCGTTTTGAACATTAGATGCCGCTACTTTACGGTGCAGGAACACCGCTAAGCCAACCGCGTTACTGCACCCATACACTTCCCCTAAGGGGATCTAATTTCACTAAAACAATCCTAATAAGTGCTAGAAGGGGAGCTTGCCTGACCCGACAATTCATAGCTCGCATAGCTGGAGCAGGCCTTCAAGCTGATACAAAAAAGCCGCTCTCTACTGAGCGGCTTTTAGGACAAAAAGGACAAAAAGGGGTCTGACCCCTTTTAGACTTCGAGGTAGTCCAGGATACCCTCGGCTGCCTCACGACCCTCGTAGATCGCAGTCACAACCAGATCTGAACCGCGCACCATATCACCACCCGCAAATACCTTCGGATTGCTCGTCTGGAATGGTAGTCGCTCACCATCGAGTGAGCAGTCTACTCGACCATCCTGA
>Ga0102951_1000276_pt1 | contig 18228 bp, 13 predicted proteins | sample SalPonA_B_H2O_MG_FD_78507 | JGI IMG/M metagenome (GOLD analysis project Ga0102951, IMG submission 78507) | Water microbial communities from South San Francisco under conditions of wetland restoration - Salt Pond MetaG R2A_B_H2O_MG | ecosystem: Environmental > Aquatic > Non-marine Saline and...
CACCCTGAGCGATCAGCTCAGATGCGATACCACCAACAATGTGAACACCCAGGATACGATCGGTGACTTCATCAGCCAGGATCTTATCGAATCCTTCAATTGCGTTCGCCGCCATTGCACGACCAGAGGCCGCGAACGGGAACTTGCCACTCTTATACTTAACACCTTCTGACTTGAGCTGCTGCTCGGTCTTGCCGACCCAGGCCATCTCAGGGAAGGTGTAAATTACATTAGGAATGCAGTCGTAGTTCATCGCTGCTTTGTGGCCAGCGATGATATCGGCCACCATGATGCCCTCTTCTGACGCTTTGTGAGCCAGCATTGGGCCACGCACTGAGTCACCGATGGCGTATACACCCGGCACTTCAGTGCGTCAGTTTTCATCTACGTAAATAAAACCGCGCTCATCCAACTTAACGCCCGAATCAGTGCCCAGGAGCCCATTGGTCTGCGGTTTACGACCGACCGCTACGATCAGCTTGTCAACGATCAGCTCTTTATCGCCTTCAGAGTCGGCGTACTTAACCTTAACCTGCTTACCGTCGAGAATTTCAGTGCCCGTACAGCGTGCACCGAGCTTGATATCCAAGCCCTGCTTAGTCAGTAGCTTCTTCGCCTCTTTCGCAACATCAATGTCAGCAAGCGCGAGGAAGTCATCCATCGCTTCAAGGACAGTCACTTTTGAACCACAACGCGCCCAGATGGAGCCCATCTCGAGACCAATAACACCGGCACCGATGATGCCCAGATGTTCAGGCGTCTCATCGATATCGAGTGCGCCAGCGTTGTCCAGAATCAGACCTTCAGTCAGAGGTGCAGGTGGGATCTCAACCGGCACTGAACCCGACGCCAGAATAACATTATCAGCCGAGTGTGTGCTCTTGCTGCCATCAGCTGCGGTTACTTCAACCTGCTTGCCACCGAGCAGCTTACCTGCACCCTGCAGCAAGGTAACACCATTCGCCTTGAACAGGCCGGTAATACCGCCGGTCAAGTTCTTAACGATACCGTTTTTGCGTTCAACCATCGCTTTGGTATCGATGCGAACATTTTCAGCAACGATACCCTGCGCGGCGAAACCGTGCTGCGCTTCGTGCAGTTTGTGCGTGGTTTCAAGCAGCGCTTTAGATGGAATACAACCGACGTTCAGACAGGTACCGCCAAGTACAGCAGTGCCCTTGTCATCAACCCATTTCTCCACACAAGCGGTCTTCAGACCGAGCTGTGCCGCGCGAATGGCTGCTACGTAACCGCCAGGGCCGGCGCCAATTACAATTACATCAAATTTGTCAGACATTGATTCTTCCTGTCTATTGAATGTGGGTTCTCGGTATTAGACGTCAAGCAGCATGCGGGCTGGATCTTCCAGCAGGTCCTTAATCGTCACAAGGAACTGCACCGCCTCTTTACCATCGATCATACGGTGATCGTATGACAGTGCCAGATACATCATTGGCAGAATAACAACCTGACCGTTTACTGCCATCGGGCGCTCTTGGATCTTGTGCATACCCAGGATCGCAGTTTGTGGTGGGTTTAGGATAGGTGTCGACATCAGTGAACCGAATACACCGCCGTTGGTGATGGTGAAGGTTCCGCCCTGCATATCTTCGATGCCCAGCTTGCCCTCACGTCCACGCTTACCGAAGTCGGCGATGGTCGCTTCAACTTCCGCCAGACCCATCTGATCCGTGTCACGCAGCACTGGCACCATCAATCCGCGATCAGTTGATACGGCAACACCGATATCCTGGTAGCCGTGATAAACCATATCGTTTCCGTCGATAGAGGCGTTCACAGCAGGGAAGCGCTTCAGAGCTTCAGTCGCCGCTTTGACAAAGAAGCTCATAAAGCCCAAACGGGTACCATTGTGGGTCTTCTCGAACAGGTCTTTGTACTGCTTGCGAAGATCCATCACTGGCTTCATGTTAACTTCATTGTAGGTCGTCAGCATCGCAGCATTCTGCTGTGCTTCCACCAAGCGCTTAGCAATCGTTGCACGCAGGCGCGTCATAGGAACACGCTTCTCAACACGTGCACCAACATCCACATTGACCGTAGCAGGAGCTGCAACAGCCGCCACCACAGGCGCAGCAACTGACGCAGCCGCTACAGGCGCTACAGGCGCTGCCGCTTTATTGGCCATGTAATTGACGACGTCCTCTTTGGTGATACCGCCGTTTTTCCCCGTGCCAGAGATCTGACTTGCGTCCAGACCATTCTCTTCAATCAGTTTACGAGCAGCTGGGCCAACTTTGTCGGCATCGCCAGTGGATGCTGCTGATGCTTGAGCAGCAGGAGCGGCAGCGCCGGCGGCACCCGCTTCGAACTTAGCAATGACTTCGTCGCTGAGTACGGTGTCGCCCTCGCCTTTGATGATCTCAGTAATCACACCATCAGCAGGTGCAACCACCTCCAGTACCACTTTGTCTGTCTCGATATCAACAATCAGTTCGTCAGCGGAAACAGCTTCGCCTGGCTGTTTATGCCAGGTAGCGACAGTGCCGTCCGCTACGGACTCTGGGAATGTTGGCGCTTTGATTTCGATTGACATGTTTTTTCCTTTCTAAAGTCGTGTACTCGATTTCGAGTGAGCCCCGAGGTTATTTAGCGTCGAGAGCTTCGTTAACCAGTTTATCTTGCTGTTCTGCGTGAACCGACATGTAACCCACAGCTGGAGATGCCGCGTGTGGACGTCCGACACCCTCCAGATGAATCTGCGGATGAGCGGCTCGCAAAGCAGAACGCATATGGTGCTGAGAACAGTACCAAGCACCCTGGTTCATTGGCTCTTCCTGACACCAAACAACCGATTCGAGGTTTGCATACTGGCTAAGCTCTTCTGTGAGGATCTCCTCTGGGAAGGGGTATAGCTGCTCGATACGGAGAATCGCAGTGTCAGTTTTCTCAAGTTCTTCGCGACGGTTGTAGAGGTCGTAGTAGACCTTACCGGAACATAGAACTACACGTTTTACTTTATTGTTATCCAATGCATCTGCTTCGCCGATGACCGGCTTAAAGCCGCCCTCAGCCATCTCCTCAAGAGTTGAGATCGCTTGCTTGTGACGCAGCAGAGATTTAGGTGACATCACCACCAGCGGCTTGCGCAGTGGTCGTGTTACCTGGCGGCGCAGCAGATGGAAAATCTGCGCAGGCGTCGTCGGTACACAGACCTGAATATTGTGCTCTGCACAGAGCTGTAAGAAGCGCTCGAGGCGTGCAGATGAGTGCTCTGGACCCTGACCTTCAAAGCCGTGAGGTAAGAGCATGGTGAGACCACAGAGGCGCTGCCACTTGGTTTCACCTGAAGTAATGAACTGATCGATTACCACCTGTGCGCCGTTGGCAAAATCGCCAAACTGCGCCTCCCAGATCACCAGTGCATTAGGGGTAGTCGTCGCGTAGCCATATTCAAACGCCAACACCGCCTCTTCTGACAGGAAGGAGTCGTACAGATCGAAATCAGGCTGATCTTCAGACAGGTGACACAGCGGCGTATAAGTAGAGGCATCACGCTGATCATGGAGTACCGCATGACGGTGCGAGAAGGTACCACGACCCACGTCCTGACCCGTGATGCGCACTGGGTGGCCCTCGGCCAGCAGCGTGGCGTATGCCAGAGTCTCAGCAAATCCCCAGTTGGCAGCCATCGCACCGTGCGCCATTTTACGGCGGTCTTCGTAGATTTTCGCCACCTGACGCTGCACGCTGAAATTCTCTGGCAGGGTAGCGATGTTGGTAGCCAGCTCTGTCAGCAGTTTGATATCGACACCGGTGTCGCAATCAAAACTCCACTCATGACCCAGGTAGGGGCGCCAGTCGACGAACAGCTCTTCATTGGGCTGTAACACCAGTGAGTGAGCGACGTGCTTGCCATCTTCAAGATCGGCACGGTACTGGCGCTCCATCTCCTTGCTGTGCTCGATATCCAGCACACCCTCGGCAATCAGTCGTTCGGCGTAGAGTTCACGCGTTGTCTTCTGCTGCTTAATCTGAGCGTACATCACTGGTTGCGTGCCGGACGGCTCATCAGCTTCGTTGTGACCACGGCGTCGGTAACATACCAGATCGATTACAACGTCCTTCTTGAACTCATTACGGAAATCAACTGCAAGCTGTGTCACGAAGCGTACGGCTTCCGGATCATCTCCATTGACGTGGAAAATCGGTGTTTCAACCATTTTCGCTACGTCAGTACAGTACTCTGTAGAGCGCGCATCTTCTGGTTTCGAGGTTGTGAAACCAACCTGGTTGTTGATAACGATATGAATCGTACCGCCAGTTTTGTAAGCGCGGGTCTGGGACATCTGCAGTGTCTCCATCACCACGCCCTGACCTGCGAATGCCGCATCGCCATGGATATTAACGGGGATAACCGTGGTCCCAATTGGATCATCACGGCGATCTTGGCGTGCTCTTACCGAGCCTTCAACAACGGGGGCCACAATCTCAAGGTGTGATGGGTTAAAGGCCATCGCCAAGTGAACTTCACCACCCTCAGTCATGACATTGGAGGAGAAGCCCTGATGATACTTTACGTCACCAGAGGACTCGACCAACTTCTTACCTTCAAACTCACCGAAGAGATCAGCCGGGCTCTTACCGAAGATGTTCACCAGCGTGTTCAGACGGCCACGGTGGGCCATGCCAATGACCACCTCTTTACAACCGCGCTTACCAGCGCGCTGAATCAGCGTGTTCAATGAGACAATCAGGGACTCACCGCCTTCAAGACCGAAGCGCTTGGCTCCGGCGTAACGGGAACCCAGATACTTCTCTAAGCCTTCTGCCGCTGTCAGGCGCTCCAGCACCATCAGTTTTCGTTCAGTCGTTGATTCAGGATGGGCACGCACTGGCTCTAGACGAGACTGCAACCATACGCGCTGCTCGGTATCGACAATGTGCATGTACTCGGTACCCAGGGTATCGCAGTAGGTACGTTCGAGATCTTCTACTATCTCACGCAGCGTCGCCTCTTCCTTACCGAACTGGAGGTCACCAAGACGGAAAACCGTATCGTAGTCCGCTTCACTGAGACCGTGATAGCGCAAACTGAGATCGGGCACCTGCTCGCGCTTCATCAAATTCAGAGGATCAATTTTAGCGTGCTGATGACCACGAACACGGTATGCGTTGAACAGCGACAGCGCTTGAACCTGCTTCTTCTCGTGTTCGGAACTGACGCTGGATACAGCAACTGGCTGCGCGCGTTTGGAATTCTTTGCAAGGTACTGAAAATGCTCTCGTACGGGAGCCAGAGGAATGTCCTGCCCGTGGTTTCCTTCAACCCTTGGCAGCTGATCAAACTCATCACGCCATTGCGGCGGAATCGAGTTGGGGTCGATCAGGTAATTTTCGTAAAGTTCTTCAACATATGAGAGGTTGCCGCCGTAAAGATGAGCATTCTTCCACAGATGCTCCATCATACCGTCTTGCATTCTTCGATCACCCTGCTTTTGGGGGGTTAGGACTTTGGCTGCTCTTTTGAAGCACGCCCGTCTCTGGCCCTAATGACTGGTACTATTCAGTAACTTTCGCTGACAACCCATCGGTTGCCGTTGCTCTTAATCCAACGTAATCACATCGCGCCGGTTAAAAACCGCCATAGTTTACGCTTTTTTGGCAGACTTTACAGTTCCAATGTGATCTATTGCGACTAAAGTAACTTTATAATTATAACGTTTGAGCATAGCTTAAGAACATAGAAAATTAAGCATCCATTCAGGCTTTTGAAGCCACTCGAGATAACCTGACCGAGCGTTGAATCGTGCAATCTCACACAGTTGAAAGGGTCTGTTTGTGCTGGCGAATCTGAGCGGTCCAATTTTGCTATTCGCAATTATCGCCACCATCTCAGGTCAGTTGATTCAGGGGGCAACCAGCGGGTGGGCAGGAGCGGCCATATGGCTCTATTTTCTATTGAACCTAGAACACCTCAATCGGCGCCAGCGTGTACAGAATTTTGCCATCATGGTTCCGGGCATCAGCTTGCTGGCCCTTGCTCTTTGGACCCAAGCAGACTGGACACTGCTTCAACCGCTTCTCAATGCTAACCAACTGATCATCACCCTGCTCGCAGCGATTAGCTTCCTCCAACTCACCACCAGACTGAGTAGCGAACAAGGTAATAGCAGAGGCAAAAACGGATTACGACGCACACTGCTCAGTACTCACCTAATGTCAGCTGTTATTAACGTATCGGCCATGGTTTTAGTCGCAGATCGATTAAAGCAAGCGGGCAAAATCAGCACTCTTCAGGGACTAACACTACTACGTGCATTTGGCACCTGCGCACTCTGGTCACCGTTTTTCGCCGCTATGGGTGTCACCTTGGTAAGTGCACCAGGTGCGGAGCTGGCCCGTTTTGTTCCCTATACAGCAGGGCTGGCCATCGTTGCCATCTTGATCTCTTACTTCCAGCTGACTCGCAGAGCGGATACTGCTGCGTTCCAGGGATACCCCATCTCCTTTGAGAGTCTTAAACTGCCGCTCGGGCTAGCCGCAGCCGTACTGGTTTCACACTACCTTCTACCTCAGTTCTCAGTCATTATGCTGGTATCCGTACTCGCCATCCTTCTCGTTCTAACTTTACTGTTAATCCGAAATCCGCCTGCAGAGGCGCTTCGTCAATTCGGCCAGCATGTTGTGGTAGGGCTACCCAATACGCGCGGTGAAATTGCCCTGTTCATCTCATCCACCATACTCGCAACCGGCATTGGGGCGGCACAAACAGCCTTTAACCTAAACCTCACGCCTGAGACTTTCGATGCTACATCCGCCTGTATAACGCTCACCTTGCTCATTATGTTGTCGGTGATTGGCGTTCACCCCGTGACTAGCAGCCTGATTGCAGGCACCACACTGATGCCCGCCACCAACGACCCCAATCTGCTTGCCATGACCCTATTGATGTCTTGGTCTTTTAGCTCGATTCTATCCCCGCTCGCAGGCAACCAGATCATTCTACAGGGGCGCTACGGTGTTCGTGCGCGTGACCTCTTCAGAGCCAACCTGCCATATGTATTGGTGATGCTACCCATCTGCTTCTTCGTTCTATGGCTCTACTAAGGGGCCCGACTCATACGTTACAGCATCAGGTTCTCGCGACGCCGCTGGGCTTTTAACCCCGAAAGAGAGGTCTTGGCAAAGCTTGAAGTGGGAAAAGACAACGCTCCCTCCAAACACCTTCACCAATAAGAGCGCCACCGCCGAGCCCTCTGAGGCAAAATCACGCATGGCTTTTTGACACCAACCGGAACTTCGAACGGGTTTTAGAACCCAATTTGAGTTGCGTGTAATGACGGGAGGGGGTCACCCAAAGGCTTTTGGGCAGGGCTTAGACAACAAAAAACCCGCTTGGTAGCGGGTTTTTTATTAGAACAACAGGAATCAGGTAGCCTGTTGTATCAACATGGTACGGATCTTACCGATCGCCTTGGTCGGGTTGAGCCCCTTAGGGCAGACGTTCACGCAGTTCATGATACCGTGGCAACGGAACACAGAGAACGGATCGTCAAGATCAGCCAGACGCTCGCGTGTCGCAGTGTCGCGGCTGTCTGCCAAGAAACGGTAAGCCTGCAGCAGGCCTGATGGACCGATAAACTTATCTGGGTTCCACCAGAACGACGGACAAGAGGTCGAGCAGCATGCACACAGGATACACTCGTACAGACCATCAAGTTCAGCTCGCTCTTCAGGTGACTGCAGCCGCTCGATCGCCGGTGCTGGCGTATCGTTGATCAGGAACGGCTTAATCTTCTCGTACTGCTTGTAGAACTGAGTCATGTCTACAACCAGGTCACGGATAACTGGCAGGCCCGGCAGCGGACGCAGTACCAACTTATCGTCTTTAACAACGGCAGACAACGGCGTGATACACGCCAAGCCGTTGGTACCGTTCATGTTAAGACCGTCAGATCCACACACACCTTCGCGGCAAGAGCGGCGGAAGGTCATGGACGAGTCTTTCTCCTTCAGCAGATGCAGAAGGTCAAGCACCATGATGTCCTTGCCACCCGGGATATCAATATGGACATCCTGCATTGATGGCTTGTCATCGGTCTCAGGATTGTAACGATATACGCTAACTAACATCGTAACCGCTCCTTAGTAAGTACGAACTTTAGGCGGGAAAGCGTCCATGGTCTTCGGTGCGAAGTTCACGGCACGTTTGCCCAGCGTCTTTGTTTGAGGGTAGAAGACAGAGTGACAGAGCCAGTTTTCATCATCACGCTCTGTGAAGTCATTGCGCGCATGCGCACCTCGCGACTCCTTACGCTCATATGCAGCAATCGCTGTCGCTTCAGCCACTTCCAGCAGATTTTCCAGCTCCAGTGCCTCGATACGTGCTGTATTGAAGTAGCTGCTCTTATCTTCAAGATGTACGTTTTCGACGCGTTCGCGGATCGCCTTGAGCTTTTTCAAGCCCTCTTCCATCGCGGCCCCGTCACGGAATACGCCAAAGTAGAGCTGCATGGTCTGCTGTAGATCTTTGCGTACGTCAGCAACCTTCTCACCACCCGTGGTGCTGTTAAGGCGTTCAACACGAGCCAGGGCGGCAGCGATCTGCTCATCTGTCGCATCGTTAACTTCATAACCATCGCGCATCTGCTGTTCAATCTGAAGTCCGCAGGCGCGGCCAAACACAACCAGATCAAGCAGAGAGTTACCACCCAGGCGGTTTGCGCCGTGTACGGAGACACAAGCGACCTCACCACAAGCGAACAGACCGTTAACAATCTTATCTTCGCCTGTCTCCGGATCTGGATTGATAACCTGACCGCCGATATTGGTGGTGATACCACCCATCATATAGTGACAGGTCGGCACGACCGGAATCGGCTCTTTTACTGGGTCAGCAGCGGCAAAGGTCATTGAAAGCTCACAGATGCCGGGCAGACGAGAGTGTAGAACTTCCTCGCCAAGATGATCGAGTTTTAGATACACATGATCGCCATCCGGACCGCAGCCACGACCCTCGAGAATCTCAAGAATCATTGAGCGCGCAACAACGTCGCGACCTGCCAGATCCTTAGCGTTAGGCGCATAACGCTCCATGAAGCGTTCGCCATCCTTGTTAACCAAGTAGCCGCCTTCACCGCGACAACCTTCAGTCACCAGTGTACCCGCACCAGCGATACCGGTTGGATGGAACTGCCACATCTCCATGTCCTGAGCGGCAACACCTGCACGCAGCGCCATGCCCATGCCGTCACCGGTGTTGATCAGGGCGTTGGTAGTCGAGGCGTAGATACGGCCTGCACCGCCTGTCGCCAGCACGGTCGCTTTTGCTTTGATGTAGACAGTCTCGCCAGTCTCAATGCAGATCGCCGTACAGCCGACGACGGATCCGTCAGAATTTTTCACCAGATCAAGCGCGTACCACTCATTTAGGAAAGTGGTACCCGCTTTCATATTTGCCTGATACAGAGTGTGCAGCAGTGCGTGACCTGTGCGGTCAGCAGCAGCGCAGGTACGCGCTGCCTGACCACCCTCGCCAAAGTTCTTCGACTGACCGCCGAAAGGTCGCTGGTAGATGCGACCGGTCTCGGTGCGAGAGAATGGCAAACCCATATGATCGAGTTCGAATACGGCACGCGGGCCAACCGAGCACATGTATTCGATCGCGTCTTGGTCCCCTATATAGTCAGACCCCTTGACGGTGTCATACATGTGCCAACGCCAGTCATCGTTTGGATCCGCACTAGCAATCGCGCAGGTGATACCGCCCTGGGCCGACACGGTGTGCGAGCGGGTTGGGAATACTTTGGTGACACAAGCTGTGTTCAAACCTGACTGTGCCAGCTGCAGTGCTGCGCGCATACCAGCGCCACCACCGCCAACGACGATCGCGTCAAAACTGAGCGTACGAAGTTTAGACATCTATTAAATCCCCCACAAAATCTGAATGCCCCACACGACGTAGATAAACGCCAGCAGACCACATACGGACTGGAACACGAAGCGGATGCCCGTTGGCTTAATGTAATCCGTGGAGACAGACCACATACCGATCCATGCATGTGCGACCATCGAGAGCATAGCCAGCAACGTGAAGATCTTCATAGCAGTGCCTTCAAACAGGCCTGACCACTGGTTGTAGTCCAAGTTGGGATTTAGTAATAGGTAGCCCAACATGAAGACGGTGTAAGACGCCAAGACTAAGGCTGTGACGCGCTGCATCATCCAATCGTAGAGACCACTACGACCAAAACTCGTGATTGAAGTTACCATATCCATACTCCCGCCAGCAGAATTGCTACAACCGCGATAATAAGCGTTACTTTCGCAGCTGCATGTCCAGATTCGATCTCTTCGCAGTAGCCAGCATCCATCACGAGATGTTTAATACCTGCGATGAAGTGGTACAAAATTGCCGATGTAAGACCCCAAGCGATAAATTTCGCAATAAAGGACTCAGACAACATCTCAGCAGCTTGATCGAACCCCGCCTGAGACTCGAGTGAGAGGCTCAGTGCATACATCATGAAAATTGCGCCGAAAAACAGCACAACGCCCGATATACGATGCAGGATGGAGGTGATAGCCGGTAACGGCTGTTTGATTGTACGTAGATCTAGGTTTACAGGTCGTTTTTTGTTCACGGCTCTAGTTCACACTTTACTGCCCTCTTGCGGGGCCTCGGTTACTAGGTAGTACCTAAAACGCGGCGCTGGGAGTCGTCCTCCGAACGTCCGTCAGGACCATTAAGAAATGCCATGCAGATATAAGCTTATATCGTTTTGCAGTGCGCAATTTCGCGGCTCAGCATTATATCAATTCGTCTCGTCATGACAATGAAAAGAGACCGATCCTAGCCAATGGTTTAATACGAATTTCGGACCTTTAGACCTTGGTTTAGGTTTGAAATTAATCCGGAATAAGATCATTACATAATGGTATAGAGAGTCTGCTGCACCGCAAAAAGTAGAATTGACAAAAACTTCACCCTCTCTATAGTGGACGAGCCTTTTTTTGCGCAGCGTATACCCACGCAGCGCTTAACAGTGTTCGGTAAACCTCGCCGGGCACCTACAGTAAGTGAAGAGGAGCCACAGATGGCTGAAAAAACTGCACGTTTGCATATCGACGGTCTAGATAAAGATATTGAGCTGCCGATCTACAGCGGCACTGAAGGTCCAGATGTAATTGATGTACGCCCACTCACTGGTGAGGGTCTGTTTACCTACGACCCAGGCTTTGTATCTACAGCCTCTTGTGAATCTAAGATCACCTATATAGATGGTGGCAAAGGCATTTTGCTGCACCGCGGCTACCCAATTGAACAGCTCGCAGATCATGCGGACTACATGGATGTCTGTTTCCTGTTGCTCAACGGCGAACTCCCTACTCCAGAAGAGAAAGAGAAGTTTGTTTACACCGTTTCACACCACACAATGGTGCACGAGCAGCTTAGCCAGTTCTTCCGCGGTTTCCGCCGCGACGCGCATCCAATGGCGATTATGTGTGGTGTGGTGGGTGCTCTTTCAGCGTTCTACCATGACTCGCTCGATATCAACGACCCGCACCACCGCGAGGTCTGTGCCTACCGTCTAATTGCGAAGATGCCAACGCTGGCGGCAATGTGTTTCAAATATTCAATCGGTCAGCCATTCATGTACCCACGTAATGATCTGGGTTATGCAGAGAACTTCCTACGCATGATGTTTGGCACGCCTTGCGATGACTACAAAGTGAGCCCGACGCTTGCAAAAGCGATGGACAAAATCTTCATCCTTCATGCTGATCACGAGCAGAACGCATCAACCTCAACGGTGCGACTGGCTGGTTCTTCAGGCGCAAACCCCTTTGCATGTATTGCAGCCGGTATTGCAGCGCTCTGGGGCCCTGCACACGGCGGTGCAAATGAGGCAGTTCTGCACATGCTGAGTGAGATTGGCGATGTCTCTAACATCCCTGAATTTATTCAGAAAGCAAAAGACCCTAACGATCCTTTCCGCTTGATGGGCTTCGGTCACCGTGTTTATCGAAACTTTGACCCCCGCGCCAAAGTGATGAAGAAGACCTGTGATGAGGTTCTGGCTGAGCTGGGTATCGAGAACGATCCGCAACTGGCTATCGCTAAGGAGCTCGAGCGTATTGCGCTGGAAGACCCTTACTTTGTTGAGCGTAAGCTCTATCCGAATGTCGACTTCTACTCCGGCATTATTCTGAAAGCGATCGGTATCCCAACGTCCATGTTCACTGTGATATTTGCGCTTGCGCGCACTATCGGCTGGATCTCTCACTGGAGCGAGTTCCACTCTGGCCCGAACAAGATCGGACGCCCACGTCAGCTCTACACGGGCGAGAAGATGCGCAGCCATCCAGACGCTTAACTAACCAGCTTGAAAGATCCCCGCCTCGGCGGGGATTTTCATTTCTGCATCTATAAGCTGGGCTGTGGCGCTTTTTTATCCTAAAAATTAGCCCGCATTTAGCAACAACGAGTAAAGCGGACACACCTATGTACGTCGTCATTTTTACCGCCGAAATCGCGGATTTAAACCGGGAATACTTCAATCTGGCTGCCAAGTTGCGTCAGCGCGCAATCGACAACTACGGCTGCGCAGAGTTTATTAGCACCACCCAGGATAATCAGGAGATTGCCCTATCCTACTGGCCCGATCTAACGAGCATCCAACGCTGGAAAGCTGATGAGCTACACATTCGCGGACAGGAGCTTGGCAAAAGCCAGTTTTACAAAGGCTATCGAGTAGATATCTGTGAGGTCGTGAGACACTACCAAGGTGCTTCTCAGGAGCCCTGAACGTCGAATCTTTTACTCGCTGTAGACGGCAAAAAGGGAGCTGCGGCTCCCTTTTTCGATTCAAAGCTGATCGTTGCTTAGTGCTGTGAACGCATTAGCGGTGAGCTAAAAACGGTCTGCAGTGCTCGGTGATTAACCACCTGATCGATCATTCGACGCCATGCACGCACGACAATCTTCGCACCCTCGGCGGTGTTGGCACGACGCTCTTGTTTGGTGTATGCACGAACCAGATCAAGCTTTTGCGCCTGACTCAAGCGGTTGCTATCCAGGAGAACCATTAGCGTTTCTTTATCAATGTAGCGAGACATATTGGCGTCCCTCCTTGCTTAAATTAAGATGGCGCTAATATATTCGACCTTAGTACTACTCCTCAAACGATCTATTTTCACCGCATCAGTGAAAAATATTTCAGAATTTAAACCAACCCCAGGGGTGCCTTATCCAGAGACTAAAACGGGCGCCGAAGCGCCCTGATCTACACCTTTGAGGATCAACCCGCTGCTACTTCAAGTCAATCTAATCACTATCAAAAGTTGGTGTTTAGGAGGAGATCATGCCGTGATCACGCATGATGCCCTCAATTTCTGGCAAGCTCGCAGGGTCATCGATAGTTGACGGAATGCTGTACACCTGACCATCAGCAATCTGGCGCAACAGTTTTCGCAAGATTTTCCCAGAGCGCGTCTTGGGCAAACGTTTAACCACAGCCGTTCGTTTGTAGCAGGCGATAGGTCCAATCTCTTTGCGTATGCTCGCGACAAGTTCAGAGGCAAGCTGCTCATCGGAGATATCTACCCCATCCTTGAGAATAACGAGACCAACGGGTTCCTGTCCTTTGAGTTGCTCCGCGATACCGATAACCGCACACTCTGCTACCGCCGGGTGCGCTGCGACGATCTCTTCCATCTCTCCCGTGGATAGGCGATGTCCAGCAACGTTGATCACATCATCGGTACGTCCCATGACAAACACGTAACCATCCTCATCTTTGTACCCGCCATCGCCCGAGGTGTAGAACCCGTCAACATCACTGAGGTAGCCCGATTTAAAACGCTCAAAATCTCCCCAGACAGTGGGTAAACAGCTCGGTGGGAGCGGCAGTTTGATCGCAATAGAGCCCTGCTGTCCGGCAGGCAGTTCATTACCCGCCTCATCAACAATCTGTACGTTAAAGCCAGGGCTCGGTAGCGTGGCCGACCCAGGCTTAGGCGGCATTGGCTCAATGCCCATGAAATTGCCGCAGATCGCCCAGCCAGTCTCAGTCTGCCACCAGTGATCGATCACAGGTTTTGCACTCTTCTCGACAGTCCAGTCGTAGGTCGGTGGATCCAAACGCTCACCCGCCATAAAAATCGTCTGCAAGCTGGTTAGGTCGTACTTGTTCACTTCCAAGGCATCGGGGTCCTCTTTCTTGATCGCCCGAAAAGCGGTGGGAGCTGCAAATAAGATCTTAACTTTGTACTCCTCGCAAACACGCCAGAATGCACCAGCGTCGGGAGTGCGTACCGGTTTACCCTCGTAAACGATGGTACTGCAACCGGCTAGCAAGGGACCGTAAACGATATAAGAGTGCCCGACGACCCAACCCACATCGGATGCAGCCCAATAGACATCGCCCGCTTTAACGTTATAGATGGCGCTCATTGAGTATTTCAGTGCGGTGGCGTGTCCGCCATTATCGCGCACGACCCCCTTGGGTTTTCCTGTGGTCCCTGAGGTATAGAGAATATAGAGTGGATCAGTCCCTTTCACCCACACCGGAGACACCGGCTCAGCCTTGGCCATCTCAATGGCCCAGTCACAATCGCCGGGATTGTTGAGCTCAGCAATTACCTCTTCGCGTTGGAACAGAATAACGGCATTGGGCTTGTGGGTAGCCAGATTAATGCCCTCATCGACCATAGGCTTGTATGGCAGCACCTTGGAAATTTCGATGCCACATGAGGCGGTTACAATGACCTTCGGAGCGGCATCGTCAATGCGAACTGACAACTCATGAGGGGCGAATCCGCCGAACACTACCGAGTGAATGGCCCCTAGGCGAGCAGTTGCCAGCATCGCAATAATCGCTTCAGGGATCATCGGCATGTAGATAACGACACGGTCACCCTTCTCAACGCCTTTGGCACGTAAAACACCCGCAAAACGCGCCACCTGATCCTGTAGTTCAGCGTAGGTAACGCGGCGTTTAACGCCGGTAACCGGGGAGTCGTAGAGCAAAGCGGCCTGCTCGCCCCGTCCCTGCTCCACATGATAGTCGACTGCCATATAGCAGGTGTTCATTTCACCATCGGCAAACCAGCGATCAATCCCATTCTCATCTTTAGAGAGGATAGTTTGTGGCTGCTTGTACCATGGCAGATCTGCGGCTTTGCCAGCCCAGAACGTCTCGGGCTGCTCTATCGATGCTTGGTATTCACTCTGGTATGACATAGGTGTAGATCCCTTCCGATCTTATTTAAGCCTTAGGTTTTGGCGTCAACTGGGTAATTGTTGACACTTTCCATTAGTTTCTGAGGCTAACCATATAGAAAGGCGAGCCTTAAACCGATACGACTTAAGACGAAAAGGGATAAAAACCTATATATATCAAAAAAATAACAAACCTAGTCAAAAGGTCTTAGATAAACTTGGCACCGTAGGATTGTCGACAATTACACTAGAGTGCAGCACTTTGTACAGGTATCGCAGACCGGCTTGAAGTCAGCTGATTACGCGCCCGGAGCTCGGAATCGCTGCACTCCACACCAGAGTCACTCTGTGCATGTTCAAAGTAACAGAGCTTTGGCTTATGTACTTGGGCCTCCTGCTCATCAAGCTGAACATAGGCTGCGATAATCAGCAAATCGCCTTTGGATGCGCGGTGAGCAGCAGCACCGTTCACAGAGATCACACCACTACCGCGTTCCGCACTAATAGCGTAGGTGGTAAAGCGCTCACCATTATTAATGTTGTAAATATGGATCATCTCGTACTCGTTGATCCCTGATGCATCCAGCAGGTCCTGATCAATGGCACAGGAGCCTTCGTAATGAAGCTCTGCATGTGTTGCCGTCACACGGTGGAGTTTTGATTTGAGAAACGTCTGGTACATTCTGGCCCCCGATTAATTGAGGTGCGCATTTTAAAGTTTCTCGAGCGATTACGCACTTGCACAAAAGTAAGGTCAAAGATGAGTTGTTTTCACAAGTAGTTGAATACCCCTCAGCCCACTGGGTGCGGGTTTCGTTTAGTATAGGCACCCTATAATTTACGGTGACACCCTTTGGAGTTCTGCGTGCGCAAAGAAAGCGAAACCTTCGATCGCCTGAAACAGCTTCTAAACGAACGAATCCTGATGCTAGACGGTGCCATGGGTACCATGATTCAGGCCTATAAGCTGGAAGAGGCTGACTACCGAGGTGAGCGCTTCTCTGACTGGCCTTGCGATGTGAAAGGTAACAACGACCTCCTGGTGCTGACTCAGCCACATATTATCGAGTCTATTCACCTCGAGTACCTGCGTGCCGGGGCTGATATTGTTGAGACCAACTCCTTTAATGCCACCTCCATCGCGATGGCCGATTACGAAATGGAGGCGTTGACGCACGAGATTAATCTGGAGGCTGCGCGCGTTGCACGCCGCGCCTGTGACCAGATAAGCGCCGAAACACCTGACCGCCCCCGCTTTGTCGCTGGAGTGCTGGGTCCAACCAACCGTACAGCAACGATCTCCCCGGATGTAAATGACCCGGGTTTCCGCAACGTCACTTTCGACCAGTTGGTCGACTCCTACCTCGAGGCGATTGATGGCTTGGTGAAGGGCGGCTCTGACATACTGATGATCGAAACGATCTTCGACACGCTCAACGCGAAAGCAGCGATCTTTGCAGTTGAAAAGTATTTTGACGATAACAACCTGCGCTTGCCGCTGATGATTTCGGGCACGATAACCGATGCATCTGGCCGCACACTGTCTGGCCAGACAACGGAAGCCTTCTGGAACTCAGTACGCCACGCTCGCCCGCTCACCATTGGTCTTAACTGTGCGCTTGGACCAAAAGAGCTGCGCCAGTATGTCGAAGAGCTGTCGCGCATCTCTCAGACCTATGTTTCAGTCCATCCCAATGCAGGCTTACCCAACGCTTTTGGCGAGTACGATGAGACTGCACAGGAGATGCGCGATGAGATAGCTGAGTGGGTTGAGTCGGGTTTTGTCAACGTGGTCGGTGGCTGTTGTGGTACCACACCCGAGCATATCCGCGTGATCCGCGAAGGGATCATCAAACACCCACCGCGTGCGTTACCTGAGATCAGTGTGGCCGCAAGGCTTGCAGGACTTGAACCCTGCACGATCGGTGCCGACACACTGTTTGTTAACGTAGGTGAACGCACCAACGTCACCGGCTCAGCACGTTTTCGTCGCCTGATTAAAGAGGGGGACTACGAGACCGCACTTGAGGTTGCTCGCCAGCAGGTAGAGAGTGGTGCACAGATTATCGATATCAATATGGATGAGGGGATGCTCGACGCTGAGGCGGCGATGATCCGTTTCCTCAACCTAATCGCCTCCGAGCCCGATATCTCCCGTGTACCGATTATGCTCGACTCCTCCAAATGGGAGATTCTTGAAGAGGGCCTCAAGCGTATTCAGGGCAAGGGCATCGTCAACTCTATCAGTCTCAAAGAGGGCGAAGAGAAGTTTGTTGAGCAAGCACGTCTTCTGCGCCGCTACGGAGCGGCCGTTGTCGTAATGGCTTTCGATGAGACTGGGCAGGCGGACACTTACGAGCGCAAGATTGAGATCTGCGAGCGCTCCTACCGTGTGCTGGTTGATAAGGTGGGATTCCCACCCGAAGACATTATTTTCGACCCTAACATCTTTGCCATCGCAACCGGTATTGAGGAGCATGACAACTACGCCGTAGACTTCATCCGCGCTACCGGCTGGATCAAGAAAAACCTGCCACACGCAAAGGTGTCAGGCGGTGTATCTAATGTCTCCTTCTCGTTCCGCGGTAACGACAAGGTGCGCGAAGCGATTCACTGCGTCTTTCTCTACCATGCCATTCGCGAAGGGATGGATATGGGCATCGTCAACGCCGGACAGCTGGCCATCTATGACGATCTGCCTGATGAGTTGCGCGAACACGTCGAGGATATCGTCCTCAATCGCCGACCCGACGGTACCGAGCGTATGCTTGAGCTGGCTGAGAAGTATCGTGGTGACGGCAGTGCAGAGACAGCTAAGCAGGATGCTGCCTGGCGTGAACTGCCAATCAACGAACGTCTGTCGCATGCGCTGGTTAAAGGTATTGCGGATCACATCGATGAAGATGTAGAGGAGTGTCGTCATCAGTTTGATCGTCCTCTACAGGTCATCGAAGGCCCACTAATGGCCGGCATGGGTATCGTGGGCGATCTGTTTGGCGAGGGTAAGATGTTTTTGCCCCAGGTCGTCAAATCGGCGCGCGTCA
>Ga0102951_1000279_pt1 | contig 18077 bp, 7 predicted proteins | sample SalPonA_B_H2O_MG_FD_78507 | JGI IMG/M metagenome (GOLD analysis project Ga0102951, IMG submission 78507) | Water microbial communities from South San Francisco under conditions of wetland restoration - Salt Pond MetaG R2A_B_H2O_MG | ecosystem: Environmental > Aquatic > Non-marine Saline and...
ATTGAAAGGGTCTACATTAAACGCAAGCCTTGGGGTTATGCTGGTACTGGTTATGTAACTGGAGAAAGAGTTGTATTTGATAACTCTATCACTTCAGGAACTGGTGCTGTTGCTCGTATTACTGAAGTTGATAACTTGGGCGGTATTGTAAAACTAGAAGTTATTAATCCGGGTTATGGATATAAACGCGCACCTTTCTGTTCGATAGAAGAAGAAACAGAATCTGGAAACAAATCACAAGGTAAGGGTGGTTTGATATATGCTCAAGGTACTTTTGGTTCTATAGAAGAAATCGGAATAAAGGACTTCGGTGCTGGTTATAGTTACATATATGACGATGAAGGAAATCAGATTAGTCCTTCTATAGATATGAATCGTAAAGGGAACAGCAAAGCTAAAGTTAGACCTATAATTGGTTCATTCTGTGAATATTCTGGAAGATACTTTGACACCAAAGGTTTCTTGTCCGATAGAAATGTACTTCCAGATAACTACTACTGGCAAGATTATTCATATGTTATTAGAGTAGATAAGCAGATTGAAGAATGGAGAGACTTAGTTAAGAAAATTATCCATCCTGCTGGTCTAGAATTCTTTGGTGAATTCATTGCCGAATCATATGCTAGAAGAAACAAAGACAGACTTGCTCTTGTTAGATTGATTATTGAAATAATCAAAAACCTTAACGTACAAGTTAAGTTGATGGATGGTTCTGGTAAGTTCTCAGGAAAGAGTTCTTTGTATAAAAAATTCGAAGCTAAGAATAGACATATTAACAGAACTATAGACGGAAGTCCAGAAGTTTATTCATTTAATGCTAAAGAATTTACACCAGTATCATTGGTTATTCAAACATCCAATAAGCCAGATTTGATGGAATCAGCCTTGGTTGAAGTTAAATTGGATGGAACTACTATAGCCACACTTGGAGATGAGGCACATCCTCTCAAACAGAATGATAAAGATAAAACTCTACATGACTTCTTCTTTGAAGTTGAAGCTGGAGACCATGAAATTTCACTCCATACACTGAGTAATGATTTGGTGAAATTGGAACATCTTTCTATATACATGTATAACGAAGAGTGTGCTACTGACAAAACCGATACTCGTATCATTTATGAAAAAAGAGGTGGAGTCAACTACGGAAGACCAAATTGGCATGTTGGTAGTTTGGCAGATGGTGCCGACCCACGTACACAAAAACATGTGATAAATATACACAAGAGAATACACCAAGTTCCTTCTTTGGGTACAACTGGACGTTCTATAGATAGAGCGAAATTCAGATTTAGAAATACCTTTAGATTTGAAGAAATGAAAGACCGTTATTCTCCTGCTAGGTTTACACCACAAGAGGAATTGTTTGCTCCATATGGCAACACTAGAATTGATGACCATGATTTTGAAGATATGTCTATCGAATCATTGGAAAAATCATATGATAGAAATGAAGAGCCATTAATCGGAGCATATGTGAATATTTTCCCTAAACGTTTGTGGGTAACTGATTATAATGAAAGACCAGTGGGACATGGAACCCTTGGCGCAAACAGGAAATCTATAGAAAGATTTAAACTTAACAAAGAGCATGTTCTTGATATTGATGCTCACTTTGTAGACAAAATATCCGTTGACGATGTAGAAGATACTTATTTGTTAAAAACTAATATTTCTGGAATTTCTTCTCTTAAACAGAGACCCGTAGTTAAGCAAATATTTCAATCTGTTACTTGGCAATCAGAAGATATAGTTGGACCACAATACCGTTCATTAGAAAGAGATAAATGGGCATATGGTATAGATGATGTTGATGAATCTGATTATAGTCTAACGACTCTAGAAAGTAATTATAAATATAAAAAGAATATTGCGATACCACCTGAAATAACAGTATCCAAAGACTAATTTGAAAATAATAGGAATTTAAAACATGGCGGCAATCATTACTAACAAACTTAGAATATATAATGCTCAACAGTTCATTGAATCTCTCAATGAATCTGCCTCACAGTGGGAGCCGGGTTCCCCTTATGTTCTGGGCGATATTGTATTCAATAACACTAACCTTTACATTTGTGTAGAAGCTGGTACATCTTCAGCAGACCCTTCTTGGATGGGACCAGAGCACGAAACTGGTGTTTCGGCAGACGGTACTGCGAAATGGCTATACTACAATAAGTCTGCTTATAATAACCTATACTTAGGTATTGGTAAAACAGACCCTTGGGGAACAGAAAACGATGTTCCTGCTGGTTCTGGCGGTGGTACTGAAACAAACCCACCAACTCCACTAGACACCATTTCAAATCAGTATAATATTCTTAATAATCTAATTGCTATTAAGAAAATTGACCCTAAGTTTGTTACTCTAGCACTTCCACGTATTAACTGGGAAGCTGGACAAGTATATACCATGTATGAGCACGATTCTGGTGAAGAAATTATTCCTAACAATTATGTTATGACTGAAGATAATAACCAGTACAATGTTTATAAGTGTATAAACAACAAAGCATATTTTGATGGCGCTTATCAGGAAGTTATCTCTACAGTAAAACCAACAGGCACTGACCCAGATGACATTCTTACTACTGGCGATGGATATCGTTGGAAGTTCATGTATTCTATTCTTCTAGATGAAGCTATGAAGTTCCTAACTGAAGACTATATGCCTGTTAAACACCTAGCAACTGACCCGAATGGCGGTGACCCTGCTTTGAATAATCCGGGTCATCTACAGTGGCAAGTACAGCAATCTGCCAAAGAAGGCGCGATTGAGCACATTTCTGTTGTAGACATGGGTTCTGGTTATAAGCCTAACAACGCTGGCATGGTTCAGAGTGCTACATCAAATACAGTTGTACTAGATTCAAATGCGGCTGTTTCACCTGTTAGTGGAATCTATGACGGATATGCCGTTTATATCACATCTGGAACAGGCGAAGGTCAAATGCGCGTAATTGACAATTACTACGGCAATGACGGATTCTCTGGCGGTTATCCTGATTTCACTGCTACAATTGTTGGAACTTGGGACGTACAACCAGACGGAACTTCTCAGTACCGAGTTGGACCATGGATTAATCCAAATGACTCAGACCCACTAACTACAGGAACGGGTTTGAAAGCAATTGCTAATGTAAGTGGTGGATTTATTACTTCTGTTGATGTTATTGATGGTGGTACAGGCTACAACTCTATTAATGCTACAGTTAGTGCTCCAAATGGCGGTAATGCTCTACAGGCTACAGTTAAAGGAATTATTTCTCCACCAAATGGACATGGATATAATCCTGTAGAAGAGCTTGGCGGTTACTATGGTATGATTGATATGAAACTTGTTTATGATGAAAATCACATGTTGCCAGTGGTAGGTGATGCTTCTCATTTCAGACAGATTTCCGTAATCGTTGACCCAATTGAAGAGCAAAGCGGTGTTTCTTGTAACGCTTCTATCTACAGAGCGGTTCAACATCCAGAATACACCACATATACTTCACAAGACACAGCGGCGGCATTTGACGTACAGGTTGGTGACGAAACACCAGCATCCGAAAGAACCGTAGCTGGAACTGGTAAGCTACTGTATGTGGAAAACAGACAACAAATCTCTAGAGCAATTGACCAGATTGAAGATATCAAAATCGTTTTTGAATTCTAATTTTGGCAGATAAATACTGTTATATCAATTGTAATTTAGATTTATAGGAAGAATTATGGCAACAGATAATGAAGATAATAATGTTTCTGCGCTAAACTTTAATATCGCACCATATTATGATGATTTTGATAAAGATAAAAAGTTTGTAAAGACTCTATTTAAACCAAGTGTTTCTGTACAGGCAAGGGAACTGACTCAGTTACAGTCAGTTCTTCAGAACCAGATTTCTAATCTTGCAGATGGAAATTTCAAGGATGGCACCATGGTTGTACCGGGTGCCTTGGCTTATGATACTGATTTTTCTTACATCAAAATTCTTCCATCATACAATGGTCAAGATATTAATCCACAAGATTTTATCGGCAGAACTATTCAAGGTAAAATTACAGGGCTAAAAGCTATTGTAATGTATGCTACTGTATCAAACGAACAAGAGTATGATACACTTTTTGTAAAATACTTGGACGGTGGTAAGGTTCCCGATGAGGTTACTAATAGCGCAATTCCAGAAGCTCTTGCGGCATATCTAGAACCTGATGATGCTTCTAATTTAATTTCAAATTATGCTGGTATCATTGGCTCAGAAGTAAACTTTATAAAGGATGAGCTTCTTGTTGCCGATTTGGTTGAAGGCGAGATACCACTTGTATGTAAGACAATTGATACAGTTGACGAAACTATTTTCGCTTCAGGTAAAGGTTCTGTTGCTTATATCGAAGATGGTGTTTATTACATTCGCGGTTTCCTTGTAAATGTTGATAAGCAATTTGTTGTTCTAGATAAGTATTCAAGTACTCCATCATACCGTGTTGGTCTTGAAGTAATAGAAGATATTGTTACTTCAGATGACGATTCTTCACTTCTGGACAATGCTCGTGGCTCATATAACTTCAATGCTTCTGGAGCGGATAGACATAGAATTCGTTGTGTCTTAACTAAGAGAGCTATTGATTCAGTTGATGACGAAGACTTTATTGAGCTTCTACGCCTAGAAGACGGGAAACCAGTATATCAGGTTAGACCTGATGTTTCAAGTGTTATTGAAGACACAATGGCAAGAAGAACCTACGATGAATCTGGTGATTACACTGTAGATGACTTCGGTATTGATGTTCGTTGCTTCTTAGAAGAAGATGATAATCGCGGTATCTATGAGATGAATGATTTCGCATATGATACTCAAATTGAAGCTATGGATGTTTCTAAAGAAAGATTCAAACTCACTACTTCAGAAGGTCTTGGACTTGCTCATACTCCAACTCTTACCGATTTGGAAAAATATCCAGAACAGAATCTTAATATTAACAAATATTATCCCGGTGGCGACCATGACACTCTAGTTGATAGAATGAGAGAGTTATTGGCTATCGGTATGGAAGATGGTAAAGCTTATGTTAAGGGTTATGAGATTGAAAAACTAGGTGTTGAATATCTAGACTACTGGAAATCAAGAACATATGCTTATGACCACGATGCTCTAATTCGCGCTTCGGTGGGTAACTATATCTTCACTTCAGACCTATATAAGATGCCTTCCGTGTGGGATACTGTAGACCTATATGATACCCCAGCAAGCTCAGCAACGGCTCCAAGTGACCGTTCAGGTAGTGTTAAAATAGGTACGGCTAAAGTTAAGACCATGGAATATTTCTATGGCAATCGCGGCTATGGCTATGAATCGGCTACTGCTTCGGACAGAGCCAGTGGCATTTGGAAACTTTATCTACTTGATATTGAAATGGCAGATGGCTATTCATTTGATAATGTAAGGTCTTGGGAAGTTCAGAGAAATGGTGAACTTACTTCAAATGGTCATGGTAACATTCTAACACAATACTACATCATTGGCAACTCTGTTGATTTGGATGCTGATAATAAGAGAGATATTGCTGATGCCTTTAATAGTATAAACAGAGGTGTTAGCTACTTCTATAGTCCTTCTAGACAAGAACTTCTAGTAAAACACACCACTACAGCACCATTGTTCTCATCTGGCGATAGTATTATTCAGAAAATTGGCGATTCTACTATTTCTGCTGTTGTCGAAAGAAAGAACCAAAGCATAGATTCATCAAATACATATATGCTTTATCCTTTCCCCTACACTGATATTAAAACTATCAAGGATAAGGACTTTGCTTTTGATACCCAATTCTATCAGAGAAAAACTATTAAGCTTTCTTTGAATAACACTGGTTATGCTGAATATGCCGCAGAATCAGGAGAAAAATTCTCTTCATTCAACATTACAGATTACAATGGTGTATTTATTAGTGGTGCTGGTGTATCTTCTGGTAGTGTTATCGACTTGATTGGTCAATATGGTAATATTATTAATGTTGATGACCCTTCTCTGTTGAAGTTTGACGGTGCTGGCGATACTCGTTTCAATGGTGCTACTGTTCTATTGACAGTAACTGTTTTGAAATCAGGTAACTCCACAGCGGGTTCTAAAGAAAGAACTAAGAATCTAAAAACTAATGTAATTGTTCCTTATTCAAATATGGATTACACTGGTAAGCCAACTGACCCTAATAATTTGAATACTTCACTTACATTACCAGATGCTTATATAGCATCAACATATCCAAATGAGCTTCCAGAATCTGAGAAAAAGCCACCACAGGATTTGCATACACTATTACATTGTGACATTTTAGATGTTAAAATCTATGACACATGTGATATCACATACGGCATAGATACATCTGCCGAAGCTGGTTATCAGATTGATGCTGATGGTACGAGAGTTGCTATCCATAACTTAACATATGATGGTGCCATTTACGCATCTAAAGAATATGAAAAAGCTCAACTTGACCCTAATTACAAAACAACAACAGGCGATTCTCCTGTACCATTGAAAGACATTACTGAGCAATATGAGCTAGATGATGGACAAAGAAATGGTTTGTATGAACTTGGTGCTATAAAGCTAAAAGCTGGCAGAAAAGGTCCAACTGGACGCTTGGTTGTTACTTACAGATATTTTGAGCATGGTGATGGCGAATATTTCTCTGTTGATTCATACGCAGATGACCCAGAGATTCAATATGAAGATATTCCTGTTTATAAAGGAACAAATACTTCACTGAGCGATGTTCTTGACTTTAGACCAACAACAAGCTCAACATACGATGCTCTGACTACTGATAATACATACACTAGGGAAAAACGAATTCAGCAGATTTTCAACAAGAATGATTCTGGCGATTTGTTGACTAATGTTATTAAGCCTAATTCTCAAATTCAGTGTGACTTCCAGTATTACTTGAATCGTATTGATAAGGTATATTTGACCAAAGAAGGTGAGTTTAAGATTAAATACGGAACTCCAGCACTACAGCCAGATATCCCTACCGACCCAGAAAACGGAATGGTACTGTATACTCTGAATGCTCCTGCTTATACTCGTGGTTGTGATACTATTGACTCTGAGATGCAAGAGAACAGACGCTATACTATGCGCGATATTGGTAAACTAGAAAACCGTATCGAAAAGATAGAATATTACACTTCTCTTTCTATGCTAGAAAAAGAAACAGAAAACATGTCTCTAACAGATAAAAATGGTCTAGAGAGATTCAAGAATGGTTTTGTTGTTGATTCATTTACAGGACACAATGTAGGCGATGTAGAGCACGAAGACTACAAATGTGCTATTGATGCTGAAGAAGGTATCCTAAGACCAGAATTCAACGAGACAAATGTTCCTATTGATTTTAATGTTTCTGCTTCGACAAATGTAACTAGAGTTGGCGATTATGTTATGTTGCCATATTCTCATGTTTCTTTTGCTAAGCAAGATTACGCATCTGAATATATGAATGTAAACCCATTCGCTATTTTCTCATTCGATGGTGATGTAAATCTATATCCATCTACTGATACTTGGAGAGATGTAAGAAGAGCGCCAGACCTTGTTATTAACAAAAGTGGTAACTTCAATAGCGTAGCTAGAGCTTTGAGAAAACGCGGTGTTCTTGGAACGGTATGGAATAACTGGAAAACTGATTGGATTGGTACTTCTAGAACTGTATCTTCTAAGAAAGAAGTTAAATTTACATCTTTGGATTCAAGAAAATTTGGCATTGCTCCACATCCATGGTTCCCACATCCTTGGGGAAGACGAGGAAGAGGTACCCAAATTACACGCACCACTACAACTACAAGAAGAATATCAAGAACTGGTATCAGAACAAGAGTTGTACCACAAGTAACTCGTAAGAAGATTGGCGATAAAGTAATTAACACTACTATGGTGCCATTTATTCGTTCAAGAGAAGTAATGTTTGTTGCTACTGGTATGAAACCTAATACTAGATTGTATCCTTCATTTGATGGTAAAAACGTTTCTGCTTACTGTAGACCAAGTGCTAAGCTTAAGGTTTCTTTGACTGCCAGCGGAGTAAGATTGAGAAAGAATCACATTCTTACTACTATGGATGGAAGAACTAAAGCAAGAATCAGGGCTATCACGAAAAACGAAGATGGAACTACATATACAGCACATGTAACAGTTGACAAATACAGAACAGTATTTACGGCTGGAACTTTGCTAAAACTTTCTGGTCAAACTGCTGATATAGCAGAGGTTATTGAATACACACCTGTTCCAGCTAAAGGTACCACTATCATGACTGATGATAAAGGTACAGCAGTTGGTCTATTCCGTATTCCTAACACAAGAAAACTAAGATTCCGTACTGGTAAGAGGGAGTTTAAGGTAGCTGATGTAGCTGACCCTAAAAACCTAAACACTGATACTAAAGCGGAAACTACATATACTGCGAAAGGTTACTTGGATACTAAACAGTCTACTATTGTTTCGACAAGAAATGCTAAAATTGTAAGACAGAGAGTATCACAGGGTAGAACTCTAAGAAGAACTACCAGAAGAACTACTACACAGCTTAAAGGGTGGTATGACCCACTAGCACAGACCTTTATGGTTAATCAGAAGGGTGGTCTATTCCTAACTAAGATTGACCTGTACTTTGCTAAGAAAGATAAAAATATCCCAGTAACTGTACAGATTCGCGAGACAGAAAACGGATATCCGGGCTCTACAATCGTTCCGGGTGGTGAATGTGTTCTAAACCCAGACCAAGTTGTTGCTTCTTCAAATCCAGATTTTGATGCTTCAAAACCAACTACATTTGAGTTTGAAGAGCCAATTTACTTGAAAGAGCTTACCGAGTACTGTTTTGTTGTTATGTCTAACTGTCAGGGTTACGAAATGTATGTTTCTCACTTGGGACACAAAGACATTGGTACTAACAGAACTATTTCTGCTCAGCCATACGCTGGTGTATTCTTCAAATCACAGAACGCATCTACATGGACAGCAGACCAGTATAAAGACTTGAAATTTAACATGTACAGAGCTAAGTTTGATACCAAACCAGCGGAGGCTGTATTTGTAAATGGTCATTATGATGAGAACGGCAACAACCTAGATATCGACTTCTTGGACAACAACTGCTTTGAAACAGAAGCTGGTTCGGATATGTTAAAAGTATATCATCCAGACCATGGATTGTTAGGTGGTGATAGTGTGTTCTTTGAAGGTCTTCTTGAAAGAGAATATAATAACATTAAATGGGATTTCTTTGTAGATTCTGAAGGAAATCCAGTATCACATACTGTAGAAGAAGTTGACGATATTGATTGGTATAAAATTAAATTATCAACTGATGACTTAGTAGATGCTTCTAATGGTTTTGCTTCTATGCCAAGCGGTGCTTTTGGTATAGGAAATGATGGTGGTATATCGGCAAGTTCTAACTTTAGTTGTGATTTGCTAGTACCTACTATTCAGGAACTAGAACTTCCAGGAACTTCAACTGATTGGACATACAGAGCTACTTCAGGTAATTGTGTACATGGTACATTTACTCCTTATGTAAAAGATGACAAATTCTTCCCATTCATTATGGATGAGAATATAACATTTGTTACACCTAAGCTAATAGCTTCTGCGGAGAATGAAGAAAATAGAATGAGTGGTGTTTCTGGCTCATTGGATAAGAGTTCTTTGGTATTCAAATGCCAAATGTCCACTACACAGGATAACTTATCACCATTAATTGACTTGTCAAGAGCATCTTGTACTGTTATAGCAAACAGAACGAATAGCCCAGTAGAAGGCGCGTCAAGTATTTCTCAGGGTTATGTTGAAGGTTTTATACCCGAAACTAAGAATGAGGGTGGTAGCTCGGCATCTAAATATATTTTGAAAGAAGTAACTTTGAATGACTCTGCTATCGGTATGTCTATTATAGCAACAGCACATAGACCAGCGCAAGCAGATATTGAAATTTACTACAAAACCAAAATAGCTGAAGACAAGAGAAGTATTAACGATTTGGATTGGATTCTGATTGATAAGCCTACAAACTATGACCAAGTGGCTTTGACTCCAGACCAGTTTGAAGAATATAAAATGGAAATCAATGATTTGCCAGAATTTACTTCTTTCACTGTTAAGATTGTTATGAAGTCTAAAAACTCTGCTCAGGTTCCAAAACTTAAAGACTTGAGAGTAATAGCACTAGGTACTTAAGGATTATAAATATGAGTGAAGAATACGCTTTTGTAGAAGATAATGAAAATCTAGTAAGAAGCCTTTCGTCCAATGCCATTGTCAATACAAATAGACAGGCATTGGCACTCGCTAAAGCTAAAAAGGCGGCTGAAGAAAGAAAAATCCAAGAGCATAACAATTTAAAAAATGATGTTGATACGCTTAAAAAAGATATAGATGATATAAAAAGTATGTTGACTCAGTTATTAGAAAGGAAATAAAAGATGGCAGAATATCCTGAAATAGTTTATGTAGACAAACAAGACACGTTTGACCAATGGCGATTGAAGCACAATCTCTTGATTGATGCCATGAATGCTTTGGATTCGAACTCTGGTGACACTGCCGACCTTAATCTTGGTTCTGCTACCACTATGGTAGATGCGGCTAATGCTATTTGGGCGGCTGTCATGGAAAACAAGGATAATATTGGTGATTTGAGTTTACTCGAAACATCAAATAATGAAAACCTTGTAGCGGCTATTAACTCCCTAAAAACAGAACGAGAAGAAATAGTTGGTGACCTAGCAGACTTGGTAACAGATGATATTTCATCAATTGTATCTGCTATAAACTCTATTGACAAAGCTGTTGGTAAAAGAGCCGACCTAACAACTGAAGATACAACTAACTTAGTTGCGGCACTAAACAAACTTAGTGCTAGAATGGGTGACCTTTCTGCGCTCGAAACAGACGTTACACATAGAGATACAATAGTTGAAGCCATTAACAATGTTATCTCTAAAATCGGCAGTATCAACCTTTCTGGGCTTCAGACAAAGACTAAATCAAACCTAATAAGCGCAATCAATGAAATGGTTGGTAGAATTAATCAATTGGAAACTTTGATTGATATCAACAGAACTAATATTGGCGACCTAACTGCACTATTAACTGAAGAAAAATCAAATGTGGTCGGTGCGATTAACGAACTACACACTGATATTGGTGATTTATCTACTCTAAAAACTAATGCTAAAAAGAATCTAGTAACAGCAGTTAATGAAATTCATGAAGAAATTGGTAACAGAGACAACCTAACAACAGAGCATAAAGATACACTGGTTGGTGCAATCAACGAAATTAATGTTTGGCAAAAGAATGCTACAACTGGAGACTTATATTTCCAAGGTGATGTTGCTATCGGTAAAACTAGTGTTGCTACTGGTTACAAACTTGATGTTGACGGTACCATCAAAGCAGACAAATTTGTAGGTAATCTAGAAGGTAATGTAAAAGGTAATGTTGTTGGTAATGTAACTGGTAATGTAACTGGTACTTCTAGTAAGTGGGCTCAACCAATATCTCTTACATTAACTGGTGATGTAACTGGTACTGTTTCTTTTGATGGTTCATCAAACGTTTCTATGACTACCACATTCCCTAATGGACCTTTTGCTCCAGCTTCACACAATCACGATGATAGATATGTAAAACTGAGTGATAAGCGCGATGGTGTATATGTCAATGTAAGAAATACTGGTAGTACTTCAAGTGCTTCTACAGGTATCAACTGGGCATTCAGACAATATCCAAACTCTGGATTCTCAACTGGTGACTTTATGTTCGTGGACAGAAAATATACAACATATACATCTGGTTACGCACATTACAGAAGAAGAACAGTAAACTACTACTACCGTGACATTTGGTTAAAATATACTGCTTCGCATTGGTTGTTGTTGTCATCATCTAGAATTTAAGGAGGCACATCATGGAAAAGTTGCCTCTATCATATGTAGATAAAGAACTTCATACTATAGACGATTGGAGATTAAAATTCAATCGTCTTCGTGATAATGTAAACTATTTCATAAGTTTTTATGGCGACACTACGCTACTATTACCAAGGTCTTTTGATGAAGAAACTCAGGAAATTTTGGTTCCTGATAATATAGTTGCCGCATTGATTTTTTCAAAAAATGAAAAACTAGAAAATGAGCTTAATTCTTTCGCATCTACCGACTCTGCTACACATCTAGATTTTAGTGATTATTCTTCTATTGTTGAATATTTGAATGGAGCTAAATTAGATTTTGAAAAAATATCTGGAGAGTTAGATAATCTTACTCCAGATGAAAGAACAAATATAGTAGCTTCATTAAATTGGGTTATCGACCAACTAGGTAGTAACTCATTCGATGGAGATACTTTTGTTGGACTATTGAATGTACTTTCCAGCAAACTTGGAGATATCACAAATAACCCAGCTAGTTTAGCATCATCTGTAGCTCTTATAAATCTTATTATTACAAAGATTGGTGGAATTGATTTAACTGCTTTGCGAACAACTAACAAAGTTGATTTGATAGCGGCATTAAATTCTACTCTGGATATGATTGATGTAGCCCTAGACAACCGTGAAGCTGTTCGTGTCACATTCGATGGTTTTGATGATGACAAATCAGAAACTCTTATAGTTAAACTTAACAACACTTGGAGAGAAGCGGGTGAACTAGATAGACTTCTAACAGTATTTAAAGATACTTGGGTAGGAGCTATTAATGAGATTCATGATGAAGTGGGAACTCCAACTGAGCTTAATACTGACAAAAAAGACACTATTGTAGATGCCATTTCTGAAAAGAAACAATGGCAGATTTACAAAAATAATCCAGAAAAAATTTACTACAATGATGACGTTCACATATTAAATGACGGTGATGTTCTTATTATTGATGAAGAGTATGATTTCTGGAAAGAACAAGGATATCTAGAAACTTACAAGGTTTGGGTAAAAAGTTCAGAGAAAAGAAAATATAGAGAGTGGCTTGACCAAAGTTATACTCAAAAATATAAAGTCAAAAAACCTAGTGGTTATTGGAAGAACGTTACAACCAAGACACCAATATATTCTTGGTCTAAAATAAAAGTAGGTCAAAATATAAAAGTTACCACTAAAAATTTCTACAATCCAGCAATAGCCCCTAGAGTTGGACATGCTCCGCATATTGCACATCATTGTTTGGCTCCTTCTTCTTTTGGAGTACTTCGTGACAAGTGGTGGAAGGCTCATTTAGCTAATAAATGGACAGGACCACTTGGAAATGGCGGTTATGGTTGGGGTAAGCATAAAGGTCACTTTATTGGTATTTCTGTAGGTGGTCATTGTTCTTGGACTACTAAATTGGTCAAAAGAGTTAGATATGTATACAATACAACTAAAAAATGGGTGGATACATCTACTTATGTCACAAAAACTCGTGTAGTCAATAAAGGAACATGGGTAACCAAAACAAAAGTTGTAGATACTTCACACTGGGAAAATAGAAAACGTTGGATTGATACTTCAACTTGGGTTAAGAAAACTAGAAGAGTTCCACAACCAGATTTGCCAGAAATTGGTTTGTATATTGATGGAAATGTCAAAGGTACTACATTTAAAGCGGGTGGTACAGCGGCTGAAAGAAAACAAACAATAAAAATAAATGGCGATAGGGTTAGAGCCTATGTTGATTTAGAGGGAACTGTAACAGGTAATGTAACAGGTACAGTTACAGGTAACGCTTCAGGTACGGCAAATGGATGGACTAGAGGAAAACTATTCTCACTAACTGGCGAGATTGAAGGCGATGCGACCATTCAAGGAACTACAAATAAATCTATAAATATAAGTAATCAAACTAATTTTTCAAAAAAGGTTCATAATCACGATGATAGAAACTATTGGAAAATTGGCGAAACTAAACAATTATACTTAGCACAATCAACGAGTTCCTTAACTGAAGCTGGCGCTTGGGCATATGCCACAACAACTGCTGGTACAGCTATTGTTAATTCTTGGGAAGTTGGTCAATTGGTTGTAGTAATAACGGCTGGAAAAGATTACGTATGGATGAAATCAAACGTTGGATGGTTCAAACTATCAGAAAGTCAGTACAATCAATATGTTGCTACTTAGGGAATCATAGTGAATGAGCAATTATCAACAACCAAAAGTAGAGAAAGATACTCAAGTTAGAGAATGGATGGAGTTAGTCAATGCTTTAGGCGGTGTTGCGCTCTATTATATGGATAATGTAGGGACTCCAGATGAATTAAATAATAGCTCAATCAATCTAGTAGACTCTTTTAACGTTTCTTTAGAAGAATCTAAAAAAAATATTGATACTATTGGAATCAACCAACATGGTCACATTAATAGAAAAACCAGATACAGTGTAGATTCTGTAGTTTCTAGATTGAACGCTTTAGTTTGGCTATTAGAAAAGTTATATGGCGAGTTGGATGATTTGAATACTTTTGACCGTACTTCATTCGTAAATACCTTAAACGAATTGAAGAGGTTGATAGGAAGTACATCTGGTATAAAAGATAATTTGATTAATGATGTAGTTTCTCTTAGTCAGAAGTATTATAAAAATAACAACTACTACGCTCTAAATGTAAATCGAGATGACAAAACATCTGGTGTACGCGCAATTAATGGTATTTTAGATACTATTGGTGGTAGAAATCTCTCAGAGCTAACATCAAAAGACAAAAGAAATTTAATTGATGCTATAAATTCTGTAGTAACAGATTTTGCTGTAATTGATGCTCTTAATACTACTTTAACTACAGAAATTGGAAACGTTAAGAAACTAAAAGATGTTCCTAATGTTGTAGGCTCATTGAATGCCGCATATAATAAAATGGGAACACTTGAAGCATTGTATCAATCTACTGTTGATACCAAAGTTCTTGGGGTTGAAGCTATCAATAAATTTATTGATGACATAGGTATAATTCCAGATGACTTAGAAACCGTAGCTAAAAAAGATTGTGTGTCTGCTCTAAACGAAACACATAGTTGGATAGACAAAGGTAAGTGGATATATGCCAGAACAAATAGACAGTTGGCAATTGGTCAAACTTCTGTTGTTGGTGCGAAACTTGGTATTAGTGGAAATGTATTAGCTGATGAATACAAGGGCAAGCTTGAGGGAAATGTAACTGGTAAAATAATAGGCGATGTTACAGGTGCTGTCTCTGGTACTTCTATGTCATGGAAGCATAACATAAAACTAACCATGAGAGGCGCTATCAGTGGATATTTTTCATTTGGCGGGGAGCATTTTAAAAACATAGATTGGAAAAAATATGTAATAGAATATCCTTACTACGTTAAAGTGGGCAGATGGAAAGATGTAAAGAAAATTATTCGTGGCGGGTATAATAAAAAGAAACCAGTAGTTAAAAAAATTCCCAAGAAAGTTTCATACACAGTTATGGAAAAAAGTGGTTATTGGAAAGAACAGCCAAAAACCATTAAGAGAGGTCATTGGCAAATCACCAGTGAAAGGATTCCACCAAAAACTACAAACATAGTAAAACCTTTAGATTCTACATATGTAGCTGGTTGTAGTGGAGTTATGAAACTATATGAATCAGATGCTAAAGGAACTAAAGGAAAATTTTTAGGAACAGCATACAAGAGTGGAGTTAATATAAAATCTGACTCTCATTATATCTTGGGCGAAGTTGAAAAATACTCTAGAAAACATCAAAGAACAATTAATATAACTAAATTTGATGAGGCTAAGAGATATATTTTTAAAAATACTACAGGTGAGTTATACGATGACCGCTACAAGAAAAAATTAGTATTATCGGATAGAACAAAAAAATCAAGATTTGATAATAGATGGGGACTTGGTTTAATTCCTAGGTCATCTAGTACCACAACCAGATTAGTATCTGGAGATAGTACCAAAGAACAAACATTCCAAATATCAATTCCACTTGCGGATAATCCTAATCTAGTAGTCGCTGATGTAAATTTTCACATGTGGACTAGAAGGTCTGGTGCTTATGCTATATATGCCGTAGATGTTAATAATGTAAAACATCCTTTGGAATATAGAGGAAATAATAGAACCAGTAGATGGCTACCCAATGGAATGCAAGATGATTTTAGTCTCCCAAGAAATAGTTCATATACACTTATTAACAAAAGAGTACAAGCTAAAGTTCCAAATGGAGCTAAAAAAATAGTATTCGAATGGCACTGGGATTTATACTATGGCAGTAATGAATCACAGGACATGCTAAGAATAAATAATATTAGAGTTGTTGGTACATTTGATTCAGGACCAGTATCTGCTTTCCTACAAACTTCTAATGGTATTAGAATACAAGAACTAAAACATGTTAAAAATGACTTAACCAAGTTTATAAGAAGGTTGCTACCAAGTTGGCGCAGAACACATCATTGGGTATCTACTAACTCAGATAAACCTACTAGTTTTTTATGGAAAACCTCAAAAAACTTTAGAGTTACTGAAAAGGCAAAATTTAAAAAATCCAAGAAGTGGATAGATACATCATATGTTAAGACTGAAAGAGTTTGGGTAGATACATCAAAACCTGTAACTAGAACAAAAACTATATACGAAAATAAAACTGAGTTTGTCAATGAGTGGATACCTGTTGATAGAATTGAGAACAAAAAAGTATGGGTTGATGAATCTAGATGGGTGACAAGAACTAGACTAGATACTGATAAACTAAGTAAATTAGGAATCGTTGATAATTCTTCTTATATATTGAATGTAGTAAATAGTTCTATTAGGAATAGAGCTAGTTTGGGTCACACTCACGATGGAAGATATTTGAAACTTGGCAACTCTACCGATATGACTTTATATAAAGCTTCAGCTTGTTATGGTGCAAATAGTGTATGGAGTCTTGGTAATGCCACATATAATTTCGCAAACTATAATAAAGGTTCAATATTTGTTGGACAAAATAGCTGTGGTGGCACTTATGTTTGGGTCAAATATCTAGGAGGTACCACTATATCCTCTTGGCAAAGACTAAAATAACTCAATCTAATTTGTATAAATAGATAAAACACTAAATTTTCGGAGTTCAAAATGGCGAAACAACAATTAATTTTATCATTTAATAAAACATCTGGCATATACAGCGGTTTTATCTACCATGGACAAGGAAATCTTCGTCAAGAAGATTTGAATACTGAATACTTCATGTATAAAACTGTAGAGATGGACCCAGATACGGAAACATGGGAAGGTGATATCAACACTGGTAGAATAGTAGCCCTAGCAGAACAACCACAAGAAATTAGAGAATCAGAAGTTGACGCGGCTACTCAGGAAAGAATTTTCCAGAAGTAAAAATACTATAAACAATTGAATATTATTTTTGGTATCATGGACCAATTGATTGATATCAATAATCCAGAAACAACCAGTACATATGCCGACCTTGATACTACTGAGTATGAAGCATTTAAAGCTTACTTAACTCAGATGAGACTTGATTTGGAAGCAGAAAAACAGGGATATATTGATGACCCAGCTTTCAGATACATCTCTAAAGAAGAAGAACATCAAATTTTCATGGATTCAGTTGCTGGTGACGGACTACGTGCTGAAATTCAACCAGAACATCCATTCGAAATAATCAAATAAGGACTAAATTATGGCGGCTACAAAAAGTACATCATCATTTTCAATTGCCAGATATGAGCTTATTAATATAACAGGCTCCGACAATTCTGGGCTATTATACAGATTGGTAAATGACCTAACGGGTGGTCCAGACGCTGTTACTACTGGTCCAGACACACCTTTTAAAGTTGTTTATCCAGTAGACGGTGCCTACACTGGCGAATACAACTTCCCAAGTTCAGTACAAGCGGCTGAACAGAAGCAATCAGTTGTTGTTCTAGAAACACTTGCTCCAATGCTTCCAAATAATGTCCCTATGGGTGTTGACCAAACATATCGTATTCGTTTCGAGTTTGATATGAGAGAAACAGTGGATGGTGTTGAAAATCCATCATTCGGCTGGCTGAAAGTCAACATGGGAACAAGAAAC
>Ga0102951_1000287_pt1 | contig 17748 bp, 16 predicted proteins | sample SalPonA_B_H2O_MG_FD_78507 | JGI IMG/M metagenome (GOLD analysis project Ga0102951, IMG submission 78507) | Water microbial communities from South San Francisco under conditions of wetland restoration - Salt Pond MetaG R2A_B_H2O_MG | ecosystem: Environmental > Aquatic > Non-marine Saline and...
CTTGGCTACTGCTTAGGAACGCTGCAATACTGGCATGTGTTCTATGATTTTGCGACCAATTTATTAGTCATGAAAGTCTAATAAGCGACTGCTTGTTAACTGAAAGTTGCCGTTCACCGTGCAACGTAACGAAAGGCTGCTTTTGCGGGATAGTTAGCGTTCAAAAATTGCACGATCAGGTCGGAACATGACATCGAAATGTGTCTGATAGAGTATGAATTACTACAGCTTATCCGGCGCGTCGCGACTCCATCCACTTGTCGAACTTAAGGATTTGAGCCCCAGTTTGATTGGTTTCCCGGAGGCTTTCACTGCCCAAGCCGCTGCATATGCAACTGGAGGTGTTTCATAAACGCCTCTTTCTCTTCCTCGGTATAGCCAATAAAGTCATAGGTGACACCGGTCATGGGCAAGTTCCACAGGCCAAGATGACGATCCCCCTCGTAGTGTAGGTCGATGGTAAGATGCTTGCCTGCGTCTCGGACGGTCACCCGATCGCCATGCAGCTCAAAGTTAAGGTGGCTAATGGCCTCAAGCAAGGCTCGCATGATCTCATGTAAACTACCCTGCATATCATGGTGGATCTGAAAGCTCATAAGCACCTCCGTTGTAATGACGACAAGTTACTCATGTTGTGGTTGAGTGGTGTGAAATTTACGCTTGTCTAAAAACTAGGCCGTCTGGGCTGTTTGTGCAAAAAAAAACGGGAGCCTTGGCTCCCGTTTGTTGATGTATACCGCGTGTTACCACTGTACTACCTTGGTAAGAGCAATGCTGACCGGCATCGTAATCCAAAGTAGGGCAACGATATTGATCGCAAACCAGCCCCAGCCACTCTTATCACCGTCGAATTTTTCGTCTGCCATTTTTATCTCCAAAATATTTAATAGAACCAAAATTTGCGCGGATTTTATCAGTACTAATCCCGCGATGCATTACTCTTAACTAGCTCTTTAGCCGCAGATATCTGCGCTGCTCTGCACCCTGAATGGCCATGTATCAACTAAACTTTACTCAGCGCTATTTCGCTTAAGGATTCTGCTGCGTCTATGAGATCTCTTCGATGGTCATTTGTTTTGTTGTTGGTGTTTGGGCTACTGCTACATTCGGTGCCTTTTATTGCTCGTGATTTAGTTGTCTCTGCCTTCTTACAGCGCGGCGTAGAAGCTGCATCGCTTAAGCGAGTCTCGGTAGACTGGTGGAATGCCAGGGTAGAGATTGAAGATTTGCAGCTGTTGGATGATCAACAACAGGCGTTAAGCGTCGAACGTCTGTCGGTCGATATCTACTTAGCTGAGTTGCTAAACCGTCGAGTACAGTTCTCCGATATCAAGTTAGAGGGGGCGGATATTCGCCTCAGACAGGAGCAACAAGCGCTGCTGCTGGGGCCCATCATACTCATAAGTGGGGCGACTGAACCGCATTCGGGTACTCCACGCCAAACCAATTTCCTCTTTGGTTCGGATCAGATCGAGTTGATGGATGTCAGTATCGTTCTCGGTCAGGGGCAGGCGTCACAACGGCTTGATATTGAATCACTCAGTATGGGTGGACTGCATCAGTGGGCGCCGCTTGAGGTGACAGGTTTGAGTTTTGTGGGTCGAGTGAATGGCGCGCCCGTGCAGATCGATTCCGCGGCCTTACCCCTAGCAGATCGAAAGACAGTGTCTCTGCAGCTCGCTTTACAAGGCTTGGCGTTGGCTCCGTTGATGAGTTCAGTTGCACCGGGTATGGCAGCGAACTTGGATATGAGTGTTGATGTTGAGCTAGCACTGGAGGATTTTGATCTCTCTATTGTTCAGACCGGAACGGTCAACCTCTCCGACATAGCTGTTATTAGCTTGGGATCCAATAAGGAGCCCCAATCCCAGCTGGACGCCAATGTGCGTCGCATGAGTTGGCAGGGGGAGAGCCGTCAGCAACTCAATTTACGGCCGGGAGCTGATCTCCTATCGCAGTTGGGGCTGGATGGGCAGCTTGTAATAGATACGCTGGAATCCCAATGGGGTGACCGTGAGGCGGAGCTCGACCGTCTGAGTGTTGTGACTGAACTCAGGTTCGATTTTCCCAGTAACCACCTCTCGGGCGAAGTGGATTTAAGCGCTACGACGCTACAGATTAGTGAGCAGCAACAGAGCATCAGCGTTGAGGAGGTCAAAATTAGACTTCCCCTGCTAGATGCACCCGCGGGGATACCGGCAGAGTTGCAACTCCTTGGGTTAAATGCAGCATTATCCCCAGACTCCCAAACCATACTAAATGAGCTTAGTGCCGACCTAACACTGACAAGACCCGAGGGTTTACCCGTTAGGGAGACTGATGGAGTGCAAGGTCGGCTTAGCCTCAAGGGTCTGAGTGTGCAGACAGCAGTGCGCAGCGTGAATTTAGCCTTTGGCAGTTCAGAGTTGAGTGCGAGGTCACTGAAACAGTTAGCCAAGGTTGAATTGAGTTCTGTCTTTGAAGGTCTGAGCGCACAGCTCTCGAGCCCCCAGCTATCCGGTACGCCCTCGATGGTTGAAGCGGGCGGCCTGTCGTTGTTATACGACGGGGCGACTCAAACGGCTGAGATAGGTGTTGATCTGCAGCGGGTTGATATTCGGATCAACGATAGTCAATTCCAAGGAGAGTCGCTCGGCATCAAGGCGGGTGGAGTTCTTTCGTCACCAGAGCCAGTCCTGCAGAGACAATCCGAATCCAATAGAGAAGAGGGTAAGTTGGATAGCGCAGAGAGGGCTGTGAGGGTTGCGGGTACTGTAAACCTGAATTCGGCTAAGGCTAAATTTTCGAGTGGTGCGACAGCGACACTTTGGCAGCAGCTCGAATTTAGCGGACCTATCGATCTGGAGTTAACGCCAGCCTTTTTAGAGCAACCTATTAAACTAAGTGGTGCACTTGCGCTCGACCAGCTCAGCTACGAGCAGGATGCCAGTGTTGTGACGCTGGCCAGCGTTAAAGGCCGAGTCGCACTGGATCAGCAAGAAGAGTTGAGCACGACGGCTGATCTCGATCTGCTCGGTCTTGATTTGCGCGTTGTCTCGCGTAAGGTTCAATTGGAGCGTGCTGAACTAAGTCCAGCTCTGAGATTTTCAGGAACCCTCGCTAAAGCGGATCAACAGTTAAGTGATGCCAAGCTGAATCTCAGTTTATCCAATGGTCGCTATAACTCCGGAGTGCAGAGTGTTGATTTCGCAGCGATCAGCTCTGAGTTGGAACTTCAGCGCACTGACCTGGGTCATCAACTGAGTGCTCCAATTGAGGTCCGGGGTATCCAAGTTAGTGACACCGAAGTTGAGATGGACCTTGATAGACTGGCTTTAGCGTTCAAGAGTCAATTGAACCCAGCGTATGAGCCTCAGTTTAGCGAGGTCGAAGATGTTCGCATTATCGGGCTCAGTTCAGTTCTTGATCACCCAATCAAACTTGAATCTGGCACGCTTGAGAAGCTGCAAATTGACTCTAACGCTCAACTGATATTTGAGTCTTTGCGCCTGAATCGACTGGCCTACGGACCTGTGGAGAGCACGATTGCAGGTTTTACCGAGCTGCATATTGATCAGGCCAAGTTCGCCGACACGATACTAGAAGTGGGGCTGATTAAGACAGTCGATCTCCAGTTAGATTGGGATAATCAGTTGCACGTCGCGCCGAGCAAAACAGTTGACGAATCTAACGGGTCAAGCTCCGCACCCGCTAGAGTTTCAGCGATCGACTCGGCGACAGAATCCGCGACTGAAGAGTTATCTCAGCTACCCTTTGGGGTTGTGCTGCAAGGCCTCAAGGCGCAGGGCAAGACGCGGTTAAGTTATAGCGATGCATCACTCAATAGTCCGTTATCGCTGAGTATCGACGTCTCCGAGTTCACCGCGGGTGCATGGGATTCGCAGACCGATAAGCCAATCGCCTTAATGTTGCGTGGATCGCTCAATCAATCTGCTGAAGTCGAGCTCGATACAGCCATCACCCTGTTAAAAACCAAACCGAATGGAGTCTGGAACGTCTCTTTGGGATCGGTACAGATGCCGATCCTCAGCCCCCTTGCGGAGACCTATGCGGGATACCAGATTCGCAGCGGAGCGCTCAATCTAGACTCCAGCGGTACCATAGATGCCGGTCAATTAACGGGTAAAAATAGCGTGCAGATTCAACGTCTTGATCTGCAGCGAACCCAGGCTGAGGCAGCGAGTGAGACCGATAAGCTCTTTACAATGCCGCTACCAAGCGCGATCGCGCTGCTTGAGAATGATGAACGGTTGATCAAGCTGGATTTGCCATTGAGTGGTGATGTCACAGACCCTAAATTCAACTATCAGGATATCATCCAGATCGTGGTCACAAAGGGGGTGAAGCAGGGTGCTACGGCCTACCTGACAAACGCACTGCAGCCTTTTGGTGCAATTTACATGCTCTACAGTGCAGTGAAAGAGGTTAATGAGTCAGGACGTTTTATCCAGCTGCAGCCTTTGGAGTTTGACGAAACAAGCCCGGAATTGAATCAACTGGGTCGCGATTATGCGGCTAAACTGGGCGGTATGATGTTAGAGCGTCCCGGGCTAACGCTAGAGATCTGCCCGGTAACGCTTGCCTCTGAGGAGGGCGTGCTGTGGGAGCAACTCGCGAGTAAACAGGAGGAGGGCGGACAAGCGCTGAGCGCCGATGAGATCGGCGAGCAATGGAATCTCCAGATTTCAGAGCTGGCTTCGGGACGAATCGAAGCACTCAGAGTTGCATTGACGCGCTTGGGCGTTGCCCAAGAGAGACTGTTCAGCTGTATCGCTCGCAGTGGTGTATCCGAGGGACCACCGCGAGTCGAGTTGGCCTTTTAGTCCGTCAGGTTTTACTGCGCAAAATATGGTAGCACTGCTCTATCTTCAGCGGTGTTCGCAGCGCAAAACCAATTCCAACAAAGAGTATCACCGCGAGCGGCGGTAGGCTTAACCAGAGCTCCGGGTGCACTCTTACGTCTACCCGAAGCAGATTTTGATGCAGGGCTGCCAATACCAGTTCTGCGCTCGCCGCTGCTAGGGTACCGCAGACCGCCCCGAGCAGGGCGAACTCCAGTAGATCAAGTCGCTGGGTTTGCTTAGAGGTGCTACCAAGCGTCTGCAAGAGCGCCGCCTCGAAGCGCCGTTGCTCTAGAGCCTGTAGCAGCGTTACCGCAATTAATATCAGACCACAGGCAAGTGTCAGGCCCAATACCATGGCGGAGCTATCGGCAAGTCGCTCTAACCAATCGGCTAGCTGCTCTAGGAGCTGGTCGATATCGATTAGTGTGAGTGACGGGAACTCCCGCAATAGGTCTGTAGCCGCGGTCCGCTCATCTTCTGCCAATTTGAAGCTGGTTATCCAGGTCGCCGGATAGTTCTCTAGAGCTTGGCGTGAAAATATGACGTAGAAGTTGGGTCGGAAGGACTCCCACTGGACCTCCCGAATACTCGTTATAGTGCCGCTGACTGGCTGTCCCCCCACATCGAAACCGAGCTTGTCGCCGAGTTTGAGACCTAAGTCTTCGAGCATGTCCCGCTCAATTGATATCTGTGGTTCCGTTGACTCTGCCGACCACCACTCACCACTGAGCAGTTGATTGTGTGTCGGCATATCGTCACGCCAAGTTAGGTTCAGCTCGCGTCGCAGTGAGTTATCTTTAAGCTGCTCTTCGTTGAGTTGAGGTCGAATCGGAGCATCATTGAGTTCGGTCAATCGACCGCGAATCATCGGGTAGAGCTCAGTCTCGATTTGACGCTCAGCCAAGAACTCATCGAGCCCGGGTTTTTGCCAATCTTGGATATTAATCACAAAGTAGTTGGGCACATCCTCTGGGAACTGCGCCTGCCACTCCTGTATTAAATCTTGGCGACTTACCCAAACAACGCTCAACAGCGTCAGGAGTAATACGACCACAGCAGACTGGAGTCGATGCCAACGACGTTGTTGGCTTAAGCGGATTTTCAGTAAGCGACCCAAAGTCATGTGCTTGGCTAGGGGCTTAGCAAACCAGTGGAGTAATTGCTGAGCTACCCAACCGAAGAGAACACCGCATACCCCTAAAGCCAGTAACAGTAAGAAGGCGGCCAAAGGTGCTTGTAGGAAGAGAAGGATAGTTCCCCCTAAAAGCGCCAAACTCAGCGCATAGAGAGAGCGTCCGGAACCGGTCTGTGTGCCTAGTTCTTCCCCACGCAACAGCTGTGCAACTGGCACGCGCGCTTGCTCGAGCGTTGGGGGTAATCCCAAGAGAATCAGCATAGCAAAGCCAAGAGCAGCTCCGCTCAGGTAACTCCAGCCACTGGCAGCCGGTAAGGCTTGCGGAAGGAGGTCAGCAATCCAATAATCGGCGACGCGCTCAAACAGGATACCGCTTAGTGTACCTGCCGCACCGATAACAACCGCCGCGATTAGCAGCTGCCACAGATAGAGACGCACGACTTCGCGCGGCTGCAATCCTAAGGACATGAGCAGTGCGCTGCGTGTCTGCTGGCCATTACTGAAGCGGCGTAAGGCCAGCATGATTGTGAGGGCTGATAACAGCAGGGCTGTGAGTGCGCTAAGTCGCAGATAGGACATGCCATTGCCCAATGCATTGCCGGTGACTGGCTGATCGCTGGTGAGCGAAAGGATTCGCTCGTGCTGCTCTAGTTTGGGAGTCAGGGCCGCCTCAAAGGCTTCAATCTGATCTGCGTCACCCGACATCAGAAGGCGGAACTCTGCGCGACTGCCTGGGGCAAGGACAGCACTCGCCTCCAGGTCAGCGCGGTTCACCAGAACATGGGGACTTAAACTGCGAAAGCCGCTACCTCTATCTGGAGAGGTGAGTAAGCGTGCACTAACCGTTAAGTCCACGTAGCCAAATTGGATCTGATCGCCGATCCCGATCTGCAACTGCTCAAGGATTCGAGGCTCAACCCAGGCCTCACCCCGCAGCGGTACGGCAGACTGTTGTGGAGGCTCAGTAGTGATCTCTCCTCTGAGTGGGTAGGGCGCAGTGACGATTCGGGCCGAACTGAGTACGAGGTTTTCGCCAGCACCCACCATGGTAGGAAACTGAATAACCTCTGTCGTCTCAAGGCCTGCTTGCTGAGCATCAAGTACGCGCTGCTCGTCCATCGGACGACTCGATCGAAGTACAAGGTCTGCGCCTAGGACGCTTGCACTCTCGCGCAGCAAGCCCTGCTCTAGTCGATCGCTTAAGAGTGATAGGAAGGTTGTTAATGTAATCGCGAGCCAGGTAGCGAGCACTAACGCGCGCCACTCAACTGTGCGTAACTGGGCCCAGAGCTGACGCTGTGCCAGTTTTATAACAACAGGATTCATTAACGCTCCTCCAGGGTACCATTAGCCAGAAGAATCCGGCGTTGGCAGCGCGCTGCGAGGTCTGGGTCGTGGGTTATCAGAATCAGAGTGGTGCCTTGCTGCTCGTTGAAGGCAAACAGCTGATCAATGATCTGATTACCTGTCTCTTCATCAAGATTGCCCGTTGGTTCATCGGCAAAGAGCACTTTAGGTTCTCCGGCGAACGCTCGAGCAATTGCAACACGCTGCTGCTCGCCTCCGGAAAGTTGCGCGGGTGTATGATCCAGCCGCTCACCTAAGCCGACGCGTTGTAGCCATTCAGCCGCTTTTTGCATCGCATCGGGTTCGTTTCTAATCTCGAGGGGCAGAGCTACATTGGCCTGAGCATCGAGCTCGGGTAGCAGGTGGAATGACTGAAATATAAACGCGATCTGCTGGCTACGTAGTCGTGCTCGAGTTGCATCGTCGAGTGTGTCGAGGCGCTGGCCATCTAAGCTGATTGATCCTGAAGTTGGCACATCGAGGCCGGCCAGAAGACTCAGAAGCGTCGACTTTCCTGCGCCAGACTTGCCGACGATCGCCAACGTCTCGCCCGCCTTGACCTGCAGATTGATAGACTTGAATAGTTCAAACTCACGTTCGCCGGAGCGAAAAGATTTGGCGAGGTTTTGTGTCTCTAAGACAGTGCGCGAGGCATTCATCAATATAGGGCTCTTCTCATTCAAGTGATCTAAAGATTTCAGCATTAGTATATGTAGAGTACGTGCTATCGTGTTGATCAGCTCAGGTTTTAAAGGTAAATCACGTGCTCAAGCTTGTAATTCCGATATTTTTAGCAGTTTTGTCTTTCACTTCGCTGAACAGCAGGGCGGACGGTATTCTTGTGCTTGGCGACAGTCTAGCCGCTGGTTACGGTCTTGAAGCCGGTGAAGGTTGGGTCGATATGTTGGCCGAGCGTCTCGCGAGTGCTGCCGAGCCCATTGAGGTGATCAACGCTAGCGTGAGTGGCGAGACGACATCCGGTGGTCTGGCGCGCTTGCCCGATCTGCTCGAGCTGCACCAACCGGATATGGTTTTACTGGAGCTTGGCGCCAATGATGGGCTCAGGGGAATTCCGCTAAGTATTGTGGAGCGAAACCTTAACGCTTTAGTTGATCTAATCAATGCAACGGACGCCCAGATCATCGTGCTAGGTAACCGATTGCCGCCGAATTATGGTCCTCGGTATACACAACAGTTCTTTGAGCTCTTCTCAGATCTTGCAGCTCGCTATGAGCTACCCTTGGTGCCATTTCTGCTAGATCGAGTAGCAACCGAATGGGATCTGATGCAATCAGACGGTCTGCATCCCAATGCAAAAGCTCAACCGATCATATTTGAGACCGTCTGGGCCGTGCTCGAACCGGAGTTGAGCCCCGAGTAGCCTCTGTAAAATGTCACCTGAGACAGAGCATTAAGAGGACCAGAGAAAGAAGCCTTTAACGCTAGCCAAATGTCCGAACAGCAGGCGGGCTTTTGTTTCAAACGCGCGATTCACGTACGCCGCCACTATCCGGAGGCAGCTATTATGCGTGATGTTTGCTGATGAAGGCTCTTGTTGAGGGAGAGGTGGGGGAAAGGCAGGGGAGAGTCCTGTCTATAAAGATTGCGATTTCGATTTCGATTTAGCTCACTCGAGTTTGAAGATACCGGCTAATCGACCACTCCAGTACAACGCCCGCAACGAGCGCTGTCATTAAGCCGCCCCAGAGTGCAATTACAGCCATGACTCCGATTACGACCTTACATGAGGTTCGAGTCTTCGCAACAAGCGGTGGATCGGCTAGGTGCCAGCTTGCAAATAGTACAAGTACAGCAATGATCTCAACCGGTATCGAGACGATTAGTTGAGTAACCTGTGTTCCTAACAATGCAGCCAACACAATACAGGTAGAGCCAAAGATGGCTATCGACCACCCTGTGCGGGAACCCATGGCGTGATGAGCCGGAAGACCACCAGCGCCGTGGCACATAGGGATGGCCCCAAGCGGTGCAAACAGCAAGTTGGCTAACCCAGAGGAGAGCGCCAAACGCTTCTCCGTCACCGGTTTAGCATCTTCGGGAAAGTAATCTTGGGCAATCACCGCTGTCAGGATCAGTGCGTTTGTCAGTGTAAGTGCCAGCTGTGGCAAGAAAGCAACCTCTAGCGCACTGGAGAAGGAGGCAACATCAGGAATCAGAACCTGAGGTAAATTAACGCCGGCGAACTCAGTTGTTATACCCGTTGTGTCTCCCAGGAGAAGGTATCCGCCAATCAGTATTAGGATGCAACTGAAGGCGCTGAGCGAGGTAAATTGTAGTGCGATCAGGGCCGCTAGCAACAGCGCTGTGGTCGGTAGAGAGATCGCCTGCAACGCAAAAGCATTTGCGATGAGCGTGATCGCCAAAGCGCTGCGCATGCCCAGCAATACTGTTCGAGGTATGAGGCGTTTGAATCGCTGGGTCAGATCGGTCTGACTCAAGATTATCAGCGTTAGGCCCAAGAGTATGCCGGTCGCGATGAGTACATCAGGTCCGATAAGGCCAGCAACACCCATGGCAGCAGTTGCTTTCATGGGTTGTATCGGAATGGGACGGCGATAAATCAGCGCGGTCATAAGCGCGAACAGGCCGAAACCATACAGCAGGCCGATTGGATCAACGCCGGCAATAACGATCAAGCCGAGTGCAAGCGGCAGAAATGTTCCCAAGTCTGCGAAGGCGGCTGAACCCTCTGTTAACCAGCGTTTTGTTGTCATTGTTACGCCCAACTCTATATGGGATCGATTGTACGCCTCATTTTAAGGCTTGCAATTATTCTTTATAACGTAAAATATAAGCAAAATTTACGGAAACTGTAAAAAATGCAACATTATGCTTGCTGATGCATTCGTTGAGGCCTTCAGCTTGATTGCCTCGTTCAATCCAGATCTTTTCGAGATTCTACTGCTGTCGGTTCGGGTTAGTCTTACCGCATTGGGAGTCTCGGTTTTGATTGCTCTCCCTTTGGGGGCCATGCTGGCGATCAGCAACTTCCCCGGGAAGCGGATCGTTATCACCTGTCTCAACGCTCTGATGGCCATGCCGCCGGTCGTCGTTGGACTCTTAGTGTATCTAATGCTTTCGCGTTCGGGGCCCTTGGGTGCGCTGGGGTTGCTCTACACGCCCACGGCGATGGTGATCGCTCAAATCTGCCTTATTACGCCAATTATCGCCTCTTTGGCCCACCAGACGATGGAAGATTTGCACCAGGAGTACGCGGAGCTTTTCAGCAGTTTGCGTGTGACCAAAAGACGCGCGGTTCCAATCTATCTGTGGGATGCGCGTTATTCCCTCATTACGTCGGTTTTGGCGGGTTTTGGTCGAGCTGTTTCTGAAGTCGGTGCGGTGATGATTGTAGGGGGGAATATTGATCACCTCACGCGGGTAATGACGACTGCAATTGCATTGGAGACCGCACGGGGCGAACTCGCACTCGCCTTGGCACTGGGCATTATTTTGGTCGTACTTGCGCTCATCGTGAACGCGGCTGTGATGTATACACGCACCTATGCTCAGAGGCGTGCTTATGGTTGATACGCAGCCGTTACAGATCCCTCGCCCACCGTCGGTTTTGGCGGTGCAAGGGCTCTCTTTGAAGCTTACCGATCGTACCCTTCTAAAGGGGATCGAGTTGAGGAGCTTTGAGCCGGGTATCACGCTGGTTATGGGAGCGAATGGTGCCGGTAAAAGTCTTTTTTTGCGATCTTTACACGGCCTTTTGCCAATCGAGGGTCAGGTCTCATTTGCTGGGAGGCCGCTGTCAGAAACCCTGGCTGAGCAGGCGATGGTATTTCAGAAACCGACCCTGTTGCGTCGTACGGTTTGGCAGAATATGACCTTTGCTGCACCGTCGGGATCCACTGACGCTGAAATTGAGAATCTGCTGCGTCAGGTGCATCTGGCTGAGAAGGCACTTGAACCTGCGCGTCTGCTCTCCGGAGGGGAGCAGCAGCGCTTGGCTTTGGCACGCGCTCTGCTGACTCGGCCACGTATTCTGTTGCTTGATGAACCCACTGCAAGCCTGGACCCTGGCTCTGTTTCGATAATCGAGAAGCTGATTAGGGCGGCTTCTGATGCGGGGGTGAAGGTCATTTTCGTATCGCATGATATCGGTCAAGCAAGGCGCCTAGCCTCAGAGGTGCTCTTCATGCACGAGGGTAGGGTAGTTGAACACACCCCTGCCGATCGCTTTTTCAGTGCTCCCGACTCTATTGAGGCCAGAGCCTATCTGTCGGGTGAACTCCTAATCAAACCGCAAACAACTGGGAGTCCAGAGCAATGAGAAAAATGAAAACACCCGCAGTATTAGCTGCGTTAATGGCGACTAGTCTTTTCAGTATTGGGTCCATGGCTGATTCAATCATCGTGCAATCAACGACTTCGACCAAGAACTCGGGGCTTTACGACTATTTGCTTCCGCTGGTTGAGGCAGACACGGGTGTAACCGTTAACGTCGTAGCCGTTGGCACAGGGCAGGCCATTAAAAACGCTGAGCGCTGTGATGGCGATGTACTCCTCGTGCATGCCAAAGCGTCGGAAGAGAAGTTTGTTGCCTCCGGTTATGGCGTAAGTCGATCGGACCTGATGTACAACGATTTTATCCTCGTTGGTCCTGCTGATGATCCAGCGGGGATCAGTGGTTCCAGCTCGGTGTCAGATTCACTGGAAAAAATTGCTGTAAAGCAGGCCCCGTTCGCATCACGTGGCGATGATTCTGGGACTCATAAAGCGGAGCTGCGTTTGTGGAAGTCAACCGCTGTAAATCCCGCAGATAGCTCGGGCAGCTGGTATCGTGAGACGGGCTCGGGTATGGGGGCAACACTCAATGTTGCGGTAGGTATGGGTGCTTACGCTATGACCGATCGCGCGACCTGGACCAAGTTTGGTAACAAAGCTGACTTCAAAATTCTGGTTGAAGGTGACACGCGTTTGTTCAATCAGTACGGGATTATTTTGGTCAATCCGGCTAAGTGTCCAGATGTAAAAGCTGAGGCAGGGCAGAAGTTCATCGATTGGATGATCTCTGAAACGGGCCAAGGCGCGATCGCCAACTACAAGGTAGCGGGAGACCAGCTCTTCTTCCCGAATGCCAAGTGAGCCTAACGCGCTGAGTTAAATAGCACCTTGCCGGTGTCAGTTACGTCGTAACCGACGTAACGACCGGCTTCGTTGGCAAATTCTTTTGTACGCGTAAATGCCAACAGTGCCTGAATGGCGGGTTCAAAGAAGGCGTGTCGATCCACAACTAGATCGTAGGATTCAACACAGATGGGTAGGAAGTCCAGTCGGTAACGTTCCGCGAAACACCTCAGACCAAAGGCCACATCGGCTTGATCCTCGAGGATAGCCAAGGCCGACTCTGTCTCAGTCTGCGCAGTGCGGCTTACCTTGATGGTCGCTGGATCAAGCCCAGCAGCCGTGAGACGGCGCAGAAATGCGGCTTGTGAGCCAGTACCGGCCTGACGCGTTACCAGTCGTTGCTGAGCAATATCTTTGAAGTCACGTACCTGAGTTCCCGGCTTTATGATTAGACCGCGCTCGCGTTTTGCCCAGTGAATCATTACGCAGCTATGCCCGCCCAGTTCGCTTTGGACGACGTCCGAATTCCAACCTGACTGGTCACCATTCTCGATATGGGTTGCGCAGGCAATCCCCTCTTGGTTCTTGAAACGCGCTATGCCATCAAAACTTCCACTGAACAGTGTTGGTAAGCCTGAGCCAGAGGCACTCAGAGCCCATTCGAAGACGGGATCATGTGAGCCAAGGATAACCTCTTTAGGTGATGAGCCAGACTCTGTAGCTATGCCTTTTTCCTGCATCCAGGCGCGAATTTCGCTCTTTGGAAATAGCAATTTTCCGGTAGCTTTGGCGCAAGGAATGGCATTACGTGCGGCAAGATCATAGACCTTTCGCTCTTTAATGCGCAGAAGTTCAGCAACCTCTTTAGTCGTTAAAAACTCGGACATCGTTTACTCTCTTGGCTAACGATTGAAGAATACAGCATGCTGAACGCCTAGCGAACCCAAGTTTGCCGAATTTCCTCGGCAAAGGGCTGATCAGTCCGGCAGGCATGGGCGTAACACTGAGTAGAAATAACATATACGCACCCGCACTTGGGTAGCAGATGGCCCCTTAAAATGAACTCAAGCAATCCTATGCCCACCCCAGAAGACCCGCGGCTCTCTCGCGAGGTTGAGGGGATGGATGAATCTGGGCAGGCGAAGTCAATTAATGTAATCGAGGAACGCCCGCTAACCATTTACCTGAATTCGCAGGAGATCGTTACGGCGATGACGATCGGCGACTACCCGGAATTCTTGGCTCTGGGCTTCCTGCTTAATCAAGGAATGCTCAAGCCTAGCGATGAAGTGACCGGTATCGATTTTGATGAGGAGTTGGAAGTTGTTGTAGTTCGAACGGCCGCGCCGACCAATGTAGAAGAGAAGCTGGAGAAAAAGACTCGCACATCAGGGTGTGCTGTTGGGACTGTCTTCGGCGATATGATGGCCGGTCTTGAGGGTTTGGAGTTGCCCGATACACCCGTAAACACCCGCAGTTTCTATGAGATCTCCTACAAAGTTAATCATACGCCAAGCCTTTACATGGAGACCGGTGCCATACATGGGACAGCGCTCTGTCAGGGTACTGAGGTACTAGCCTATATGGAGGATGTCGGGCGTCACAATGCGGTCGACAAAATTGCCGGTTGGATGTACCTAAACAACATTAGCCCGGCCGACAAAGTGTTGTACACCACCGGTCGTCTGACTTCAGAGATGGTAATAAAAACGGCACTGATGGGAATTCCTACGCTGATCAGTCGCTCGGGCTTCACGGCCTGGGGGGTCGATATCGCTCGCCAGGTGGGTTTGACTCTGATCGGACGCATGCGCGGTAAGAAATTTGTCTGTCTGAGCGGTCAGCACCGATTGGTCTTTGATCAGGATTTGAGTCTGGTTGACGACGAGAGCGAAAAGATGCGCCGCAAAGGGGCAAAAGATGAGTGAGTGTGCCGTCATTCTTGCTGGTGGGCGCGCAACTCGCATGGGCGGTATAGATAAAGGGCGTCTGATGCTTCATGGCGAGACATTGATAGAGAGAGTGGCTGCGCGCATATCCTCACAAGTCGATCGGGTTATCATTAACGCGAATGGTGACCTGAGTCGCTTTGACGACTTGGGTCTTCCAGTGGTGGCTGATACGATCGACGACTTCCCAGGTCCTTTGGCTGGTGTATTGGCGGGGATGGACTGGGCAGCCGAGCATGGCTACGACTGGTTGATCAGTGTGGCGGCTGATACGCCTGATTTTCCGCTGGATTTGGTCAGTCGTTTGGCATCTGAAACCACACCGATTGTACTCGCGGCAACCCCGGATCCGCAGCGAGGGCGTTTGCCTCAGCCCACTTTTGGGCGCTGGAAGGTGAGTTGTCGAGAGGATCTTCGAGACGCCTTGCAACAGGGTGTCAGAAAGATCCGTCAGTGGACCCAAGCACAGGGTGAATCTTTGGTGCTCTTTGACGAGAATGACTTTTTTAATATTAATACACCAGAGGATCTGGTTTGGGCGGAGCAACACCTTAAGTGAAAATCATCGGTATTGTTGGATGGAAAAACTGTGGCAAGACGACCTTGGCAACAGCAATTATCCGTGAGTTGAGCGAGCGTGGCTTCAAGGTGAACTCGGTCAAGCATGCACATCACTATGTCGATGTAGACCAGCAAGGGACTGACAGCTATCGACACCGTGAGGCTGGCGCTAATGAGGTGATTCTTGCCAGTGGGCAGCGTTACGCAATCATGCATGAGTTGCGCGGTGCGCCTGAGCCAGAGCTTGACGAGTTGCTGGCGCGCTTGAGTCCATGCGATTGGGTTGTGGTCGAAGGGATGAAGCGTCACCCTCATCCTAAGATAGAGGTGCACTTGAAAGGCTGTGATCAAACACCCTTATTTCATCAAAACCCCGACGTCATTGCAGTAGCTTCGGATCATCCGCTAGGCTTTGATGGCGCTGAGTTTGATATCAATGATGTTAAAGCGATGGTGGATTTTATATTAGTACAGGAGCCGTATGAAGCCGTTACGGAATGACTGTTTTGCACTTCCTCCGGGCGTCAATTGGACACCTGTCGAGGAGGCGCTAGCGCGATTGCGCGCGCGACTGCACCCGGTTGTTGAGATCGACGTTGGCGTCAGACTGAACGCGGCAAACGGTCGTATTCTCGCTAAGGACGTCTACGCTCCGCGGGCTCATCCACCGAGCACAAACTCGGCGGTCGATGGATACGCTTTCGCGGGTCCATTGACCGAGGTGCCGGCTACGCTGCCGTTGGTTAGCGGACGCAGCGCCGCCGGTGTGCCCTACACCGAGGCAGTTCCTAAAGGCATGGCAATCCGAATTTTAACGGGTGCGGTCGTACCCGAGGGTACAGACACTGTCGTACTCGATGAAGATTGTGAAGTGATCGATGGCTTGTTGCACTTGAATGGCACCCTGAAGCAACGGGCAAATACGCGCCAAGCTGGTGAAGATATACTCCTCGGCGACAAGATAGCAGAGGCAGGTACTCGTCTTACCCCAACGCATATCTCCGTTCTTGCCAGTGTTGGTGTGCAAGAGTTAGATCTATTTAAACCCCTAAGAGTTGGCGTGCTATCGACGGGAGATGAGGTCAAACCCGTGGGTGCAAGCCTGACCGATTGGCAGATCTATGACGCCAATCGGCCGATGCTGATGGCCTTGGTTGAACAACTGGGATATCAGGTTATCGACCTTGGACATGTGTTGGACCGCGCTGATGCGGTGGCGCAAGCGTTAGACCGCGGCTCCGAGGAGTGTGACTTAGTTCTGACCAGTGGCGGTATCTCAGCCGGCGATGAAGATCATGTCTCTAAAACGTTGAAAGCACAGGGCGAAATCAGTAACTGGCGGATCGCTCTAAAACCTGGCCGTCCACTAGCACTGGCGATGTATAAAGGCACGCCCGTCGTTGGTCTGCCAGGAAACCCAGTGGCTGCTTGGGTCTGTACTCTCAGATTTGCAACGCCTGCTATGGCTTTGCTGGCTGGCGGGGAGTGGTTTGAACCTCAAAGCTATCTGATGCCGGCTAACTTTTCGAAGAACAAAAAACCTGGCCGCAGTGAGTTACTGCGTGCAAGGGTGAGCGAAGGGCAGGTCGAAGTGTTCAGTTCGGAGGGTTCTGGGCGAGTAACAGGTCTGGCTTGGTCGGATGGTTTAGTTGAGTTAGACGAGTCGGCGCAGCAGATCGAACCCGGAAGTATGGTTCGGTATATCCCCTACGCCAGTTTTGGGCTTTGAATGCTATCGATCAGTCGTAGCCGCCGTGCACTGCAAAGGCCTCAAGCGAGGCTGCCTGCGGTGCTTGCGAGCGGTAGGTCTCTTCAACCCCAACATCAGTTAACGTCCTGCTTACCATTAACAGCGTGTTATCCTCGAAGTCCTCGCACATCGCACGCATCTGCTCTATTTCGTCATTAGCGACGGGCAGAGCTGCTTCAATGCTCGGAGCACCATAAATCTCCACAAAGGTTTGGGCTAGTTGCTGTTTAACAGCATCAAGTTCGGCCTCTGTGATAGCGCAAACACTCACAAAGGTTGCGCGCCCGCCAGACTCCACACTGTACCAACCATTGCTAAAAGCTTGTTTGGCCTTGCCTTTAAGCGACTCTTCATCCCAGTTGGAGAACTCAAAACCACCTGAAATGGCCCATTCGCCACTGGCGGCGGGGTTTTCAAAGACGTTCTGATCGGAAATATCTAGGCGTACTGTTCGGGCTAGTTTCATCGCTGCTCCGCGTAACTAATTAAGCTGAGGGTTTCGGTCATTGGCCCTTGTCGAAGGAGCATACGGCCCTTCTCATCTAGGCCTACGAACACGCCGGCTGCTGGATAGTCGATCTCTTTGCCGATAGAGTCGCAGCGTGGACGCCACTCATTGTGTACACGGTCAAATCCACTATCTAGAAAGTAGGTCAGCCACAAAAGAGTATGCTTCGACCAACTCTCTAGCAGTGCCATCGGCTCAACGTCGCCACACCCCTCCTCATAAAGGCAGGTTTGGTGCAAATTTGCACCTGGATCGTCGGTTTCAGGTATGAAAGCGACCTCTATCCCGATTACCAACCAATTTGGCGATGCCGTCGGTTCGGTTACATCTGAGGCATATCGAATCGTGCCACAAACGGCGCCGTTCACTTTGATTTTATTGGGCCACTCGAAGTGCACGGGCACTTCGGGTGGCGCCAGGGCGCCCAAACTCTCGGCCAGACCTACTTGAGCGACGTATACCGCCTGAACGGCCTCTTCGAGAGAAGACTCCGGTGCCAGTACGAGCGCGGCTCTTAGGGTGTCGGAACTATCCGAGTAGAAGACTTTGCCGGAGTC
>Ga0102951_1000304_pt1 | contig 17284 bp, 17 predicted proteins | sample SalPonA_B_H2O_MG_FD_78507 | JGI IMG/M metagenome (GOLD analysis project Ga0102951, IMG submission 78507) | Water microbial communities from South San Francisco under conditions of wetland restoration - Salt Pond MetaG R2A_B_H2O_MG | ecosystem: Environmental > Aquatic > Non-marine Saline and...
ACCGATATAGTCACGCATCTCACCATCGGTAACGAAACCGGCAGCACCTTTGTTCCGCAGCATGCCGCAAAAACGATCCCCACCTGCGGCACAATTGGCCTGCCCATGCACAGCGGCGACGATAATATCGCCTGGTTGCATGATATGAATCGCCCCCATCGTCGCCAAAATCTCTGCCGGACCATTCTCAGCAACCAGCGCTACACCCACTGCAACACATTTGATATCCCGGCCACCGCCGATCGGTTTTACACTGGAATTCAGTGCCGCCTGGCCATCCAGGGCGTCGCAGATAAAGCCTGTCGGAATATCTCTGAAGGCCGCAACCTGTTCAGCTGTGGGTCGTGGAAAGTTCTTGCGGATGGTCAGCAATGCAGGTTCTTTAATCATGGGCCCTCTCTGCTATTTTTTATGTCAGCATGTGAAAAACAGCGGATCAATATTTAAGATGCGCCGGTTGCATTTGGTATACCATCTTCACATAATGTTGCCAATAATAATCCAATAAAAACAGCATGGAGTTCATGCATGGCAAATACCAGAGCCAACAAGCGTTTTCGCTCACAGGAGTGGTTCGATAATCCTAACAACCCCGGCATGACGGCACTCTATCTTGAGCGTTACCAGAATCAGGAGTTCACCCGCGAGGAGTTGCAGAGTGAAAAACCGGTTATCGGCATCGCTCAGACCGGAAGCGATATTTCGCCCTGTAACAAAATTCATGTTTTTCTGATGGACCGCATCAAGGCGGGTATTCGCGAAGCTGGCGGCATTCCAATGGAGTTTCCAGTGCATCCAATTCAGGAGACTGGCAAGCGACCAACCGCCGCTTTGGACCGAAATCTTGCCTACCTCGGACTCGTCGAGGTGTTGCAGGGCTACCCACTGGACGCTGTGGTGCTGACAACCGGTTGTGATAAGACCACCCCTGCCATGCTTATGGGCGCTGCGACTGTGGATATTCCAGCAATCGCGCTGAATGGTGGGCCAATGCTAGATGGCTGGTGGAAAGGAAAAAGGGCAGGCTCTGGCTCTATTGTATGGGAGAGTCGCCGCCTGCTCTCTGCTGGTGAAATCGACTACGAAGAGTTTATGGAGCGTGTCTGCTCATCGGCTCCGTCGCTCGGCCACTGCAATACAATGGGTACCGCCAGTACGATGAACGCTATGGCCGAAGCTCTGGGAATGACGCTGACCGGTAACTCAGCCATTCCCGCCCCATACCGCGAGCGCATGGGTATGGCGTATCAGACTGGCAGACGTATAGTGGAGATGGCCTACGAAGATCTGAAGCCGTCGGACATTATGACGCGCGCAGCCTTTGAGAACGCCATTATTGTTAACGCAGCAATCGGCGGCTCGACCAATGCTCCGCCGCATCTTCAAGCGATTGCCCGTCATATCGGTGTGGAACTCAACGTAAAAGATTGGGAAAAAATTGGTTTTGATGTGCCGCTCATGGTCAATATGCAGCCCGCCGGCGAGTATCTGGGCGAAAGTTTCTTTCGCGCGGGCGGTGTTCCTGCAGTGATGGCCGAGCTAGTGAAGGCGGGACGTCTGCATATTGACCCAATAACGGCCACTGGCAAGAGCGTGGGCGAGAACCTCGCGGGTCTGCAGAGCCAGGATACAGAGGTCATCACTACCTACAATGAGCCCTTACGTAAAAATGCCGGATTTAAAGTCTTATCCGGCAACCTGTTTGACTCTGCCCTGATGAAAACCAGTGTGATCTCAGCTGATTTCCAAAAACGGTTTCTATCCGAACCGGGTAACGAGGGGGTTTTCGAAGCCAGAGCAATCGTCTTTGAGGGCCCAGAGGATTACCACGAGCGCATCAATGATAAGAGTCTCGAAATTGATGACCACTGTATTCTGTTTATCCGTGGTGTAGGCTGTGTGGGTTACCCCGGCTCCGCCGAGGTGGTCAACATGCAGCCGCCTGATGCGCTGATTAAGCAGGGTATCAATCACCTGCCAACCGTAGGTGATGGGCGGCAGTCGGGCACATCGGAGAGTCCATCAATCCTCAATGCCAGTCCCGAAGCGGTGGTTGGAGGTGGGCTGGCCTATCTGCAGACGGGTGATATCGTGAGGCTGGATCTCAATAAATCTACACTCAACGCACTGGTAGCCGAAGATGAGTGGCAGGCACGTATTAAAGCCTGGAAGAAGCCTGAACTGATTCACATGACTCCCTGGGAAGAGATCTACCGAACTCATGTAGGACAGCTAGCGGAAGGAGGGTGTTTGGAGTTGGCAACCAAGTACCAGAAAACAGGTCGCAATATTTCACGCGATAACCACTAAATAAGAGTAAAAGAACAATGTCCAAATCGATTATCGTTACCGGTGCAGGCTCTGGTATTGGCCGTTCAACGGCTGAGGCTTTTTTGGCAGCAGGCTGGAGAGTCGGCCTTGTAGGACGCCGACAAGAGCAGCTTGAAGAGACCGCTTCATCCCACCCTAACGCACTGATATTGAAGTGTGATATCACCAGTGAAACTGAGGTAGATCAGGCCTTTGATCTGGCGCGGGATACCTGGGGTCGAGTCGACGCCCTGTTCAATAATGCAGGCGTTGCGTTGCTCGGCAAAACAATCGACGAAATTAATGTCGATGAGTGGCGTAACCTGGTGGATATCAACGTCACAGGTTCGTTTATCTGTGCCCGCAAAGCCTTCTCTATTATGCGAGCGCAGAATCCACAGGGTGGCCGTATTATTAACAACGGCTCAATCTCCGCCCATGTGCCGCGCTGGGGTTCAGCGCCTTACACAACATCTAAGCACGCGATTACTGGCCTGACACGCTCGATCAGCTTGGATGGCCGACCCTTCTCAATTGCCTGTGGTCAAATCGATATCGGTAACGCATTGACAGCGATGGCGGCATCCATGACAACAGGGATGCCTCAGGCTGATGGTCGGATTGAGATTGAACCTGTAATGGACGTCAGCCATGTCGCTAACTCTGTGCTGCACATGGCAGAACTGCCACTGGAGGCAAATGTTCAATTCATGACGGTGATGGCAACCAATATGCCATTTATCGGTCGCGGTTAAGGGGCGCTATGATGACAAAACCTGTGGCTCTTGTGACCGGGGGCGCGCGCGGTATCGGTATGGCGACTGCGCGACTGTTTCTGGAAAATGATTACCAGGTCATTATTCTCGACCGCGATGAACCAGCCCTGCTTGAGGCGGCAGCCGAACTAGGCGCTACTCCTTACCTTTACGATATTTCAATGATCGAGAACAGCGCGAAGGTTGCTGAACATATTCGTGCTGACTTTGGGCGCCTCGATGCGCTGGTTAATAACGCTGGTGTTGCCGATTTTGGGCCCATTGAAGACTGTGGTGAACGGCTGTGGCGCACGATCATGGATACCAACCTTGATGGCCTGTTCTACCTCAGCCAGGCCCTTACGCCTCTTCTCAAAGAGAGCCAGGGCGCTATTGTGAATATCGCCTCTATTTCAGGCCTACGTGCATCCACTCTGCGTGTCGCCTACGGCACATCCAAAGCAGCAGTGGCTCACCTGACTAAACAACAGGCGTGTGAGCTGGGCGAATATGGGATTCGTGCAAATTGTGTCGCTCCCGGTCCGGTTAAGACCAAACTGTCGGTCGCGGTGCATTCGCCAGAGATAATCAAAGCCTACCACGACTCCATTCCGCTCAACCGCTACGGTAGTGAGCGAGAACTTGCCGAGGTGATCTTTTTCCTCTGCTCGCCCAAGGCTTCTTTCGTCAGCGGTCAGATAATCGCTGTAGACGGTGGTTTTGAGGCAACAGGGGTGGGCCTTCCCGCCTTAAGGGTCTAGTTTTTGCCTTTAAGAGAGCACAGTGATGACAAACACTCACTGAGCGTTTGAGCAGTCGCTGTGCTCCTACAACCGCTTTATACCCTCAGCCAAACCGCTCGCTTGCCAGCTTCGCGCCCTCAGCGAGAGCCTTGAGCTTCGCCTCTGCGATATTTCGATTCATTGGTGCCATACCGCAGTTGGTACATGCGATAAGATGATTTTTGGGCACATATTGAAGTGCTTGGCCGATGGTATCAGCGATCTCCTCAGGAGTCTCAACCACCTCGCTGGCTACATCAATCACACCCACCATCACATCTTTGCCCTCCAGCAGTTTCATCATCTCCATCGGTACATGCGAATGCATGCACTCTAGGCTCACCTGATGAATGCTACTCTGGGCTAGCGCTGGGAACACCTTTTCATACTGGCGCCACTCCTCTCCGAGTGTCTCCTTCCACTTATTGTTAGCTTCTATGCCGTAGCCGTAACAGATGTGAACCGCCGTGGTACAGGTCAGTCCCTGGACCGCACGTTCAAGTGCTTTGACACCCCAGTCAGCCGCCTCATCCATGTAGACATTGAAGGCGGGCTCGTCGAACTGAATGATATCGACGCCATCCGCTTGCAGAGCCAGAGCCTCCTGATTGAGTAACTCGGCGAATGCCATCGCCATTTTGACTCTGTCGCCGTAGTAACGATCTGCTACTGTATCCACAATCGTCATTGGCCCTGGTAGAGTGAACTTGAGCTTTTTCTTGGTGTGCGCTCTGGCAATGCGCGCTTCAAACTCGTGTACGCGGCCTTTTAATCGTAGCGGTGCCACTACCTGCGGCACCTGCGCATCGTAACGGTTGTTGCGGATGCCCATGGTCACCTTATTATCAAAGTCGATACCCTCTACGTGCTCAACAAAACCGTGAACGAAGTGCTGACGCGCCATCTCACCGTCACCAATGACATCCAGTCCGGCATCCTCCTGCGCCTTAATCCAGAGGAGAGTGGCATCTGCCTTAGCTTGAAGTAATTCATCGCCGTCAAACTTCCACTCAGGCCAAAGTTTTTCGGTCTCAGCCAGCCAGTTTGGCTTAGGCAGGCTTCCGGCAATTGCAGTTTTGAACATCAGTTTCCCCTCAGGTGTAGGCTGTTTCAGCAGTCTATGAAACATAGCAGATAGTTGACAGAAAAATACGTTTCAAGGGCGATAGCGGGTCAACTAACACAATGGCGCCAACGGATTTTCAGGCTAGATTTAGAGGAGTCTTTAAGTACAACGAAGCGCTGCCAACTTTTAAACTGATCTGAGGTGTCCATGGCCTACTATATCGTCAAAGTACTGCTGACCAGTCTGCTGATTGTACTGGTTTCAGAAGTGTCTAAACGAAGCTCCGTGCTAGGAGCTGTGCTGGCGTCGGTTCCATTGGTTTCCGTGATCGCCATGGTTTGGCTCTATATCGATACGAGCGACATTGGAAAGGTGCGAGACTTAGCCGCCAGTATTCTCTGGCTAGTGCTGCCATCGCTTGTACTGTTTATTGTGTTTCCGCTGATGGTCGATCGCGGCTTTAGTTTCGTTATCAGTCTGACCTCCGGGCTAGTGGCAATGGTACTAAGCTACGCTCTGGCGATCGCGCTTATGCAGCTGGTGCGTTGAGGTTAAACAAGTTGCTGAGCTATCTGATCAACTATTTGATCAACTCCAAGTTCGATATCAACCGTTAATGCCATCTCACTCTCAGCGGGAATCTCCAGCGTTTCAAACTGACTTTTGAGTAGTGCCGGAGGCATAAAATGGCCACCACGGGCATGCAGCCGATCCGAGATAAGCTCGAAACTCCCAGCAAGGTGGACAAACAGAACAGGCTGTTTTGCCGCCGCTGTGATGCGTTCACGATAGGCTTGGCGCAGGGCCGAACAAGCAACCACGGCCCCTCCGAATTCAGCTACCTTAGCTGCCAGCTCAGATCCCACGATATCAAGCCAGGGCCAACGATCAGTATCATCCAGAGGCACCGACTGACTCATTTTGGCAATATTGGCTGCTGGATGCAGATCATCAGCGTCAACAAACGGCGCCTGCAAACGTTTCGCAAGATCTATTCCCACGCTAGATTTGCCGCAGCCGCAGACCCCCATTACAACTATCGCTTTCGCTTTTTGAAGATCACTCACCCGCTGTTCCTATCCACAATGCAGAGTATCCGTTTGCCGCTTTATTCAGCTAACAAGAAATGGTATACCATTACAAAGAAAAATAATATTGCCCGATAAGCCGTTACACTGCTGTCGGCAAGGTCCAGAGAGTTATCTATGAAAATCACTGGAATACGCACCTACCGTGTGGATGAGTTTGCTAACATCCTTTGGGTACATGTTGAAACGGACGCTGGCATTACCGGCTTAGGCGAGACCTTCTACGGTGCCCAAGCCTGTGAAGCGCACATTCACAACACACTGGCTGTACGCTTGCTGGGAAAAAATCCTCTCAATATCGAAGCGCTCCACCGAGAAATGCTAGCCCTTCCCAATGCACAGGCCGCTACTGGCGTGGAGTACCGGGCCGCTTCTGCAATTGATATCGCTCTGTGGGATATTTTTGCCAAGGTCTGCGAACAGCCTGTGCACACCATGCTTGGTGGACAGTCATGGGATAAGGTGAGGATTTACAACACTTGCGCCGGGACTCGCTATGTGCGATCCAACGATATTAAACCGGTCAACACATGGAATCTGGGCGAAACAGGTCGATACGAAGATCTGGATGCCTTTATGACCAATGCCGGTGCACTGGCTGAGGACCTGCTTGGGCAGGGCATCAGCGCAATGAAGATCTGGCCCTTTGATCCTCCGGCCATTGAGAATCAGGGGCAGTTCATTACGCCAGCTCAGATGCGCACAGCCCTACAACCCTTTGAGAGCATCCGCAAAGCCGTGGGCGACCAGATGGAAATCATGGTGGAGATGCACTGCCTGTGGAATTTGCCGGTGGCGCAGGATATCGCCCGCGAACTGGTGCAGTTCAAGCCACGCTGGTGTGAAGATCCAATCCGCATGAACAACCCCCAGGCGCTGGCTGATTTCCGCGCTGCCACCCCTATTTGGAGCTGTGCATCGGAAACCTTGGGCTCGCGTTTCGCCTACAAAGATTACCTCGAAAGAGATGCCATTGACGTTGTAATGTCCGACCTCTGCTGGACCGGAGGTCTGACAGAGGGGCGCAAAATTGCAGCCCTTGCCGACCTGCACCACAAACCCTTTGCACCGCATGACTGCATAGGCCCAATCGGTTTTGTTGCCGCCATCCATATGAGCATCAGTCAGCCCAACACCTACATACAGGAGTCCGTGCGCGCCTTCTACAAGGGGTGGTACTTGGAGCTGGTTACCGAGATGCCGAAAATCGAGGGGGGTTACGTCTACCCGATGGAGGCACCCGGGCTCGGCGTTGAGCTACTCTCCTCTTTCTTTGAACGTGGCGATCTGACCACCCGATACAGCGAACTGAACTAATGACCGTAACTCCACTCGATCTCTGTGGTCTATTTGATCTCTCGGGGCAGACAGCCCTGATAACCGGTTCTTCTCGTGGATTGGGATTCGCCTTTGCCGAAGGGCTGGCGCAAGCGGGTGCGCGCATCCTGCTTAATGGTATTAATCCAGAGCGACTCGAGGAGAGCGCAGTCAAATTGCGCGAATCAGGTTTTGATGTGCTCACTGCTGCCTTTGATGTCACTGACGAGTGCGCCGTGAAGGCCGCATTCGAGCGTTTTGATAACGAGGGCATTGAGGTCTCAATTCTCGTGAATAACGCCGGTATCCAATTCCGCAAACCGATGGTTGAACTGGAGACGGCGGACTGGCAACGGGTGATCGACGCCAACCTAACATCGGCGTTTGTGATTGGTCGAGAAGCGGCGAAGCGCATGATTCCGCGAGGTAGGGGCAAGGTTGTTAATATCGGCTCGCTCACCTCTGAGCTGGCGCGCGCGACGGTCGCCCCGTATACCGTCGCCAAGGGTGGTATCAAGATGCTGACCAAAGCGATGGCGGCCGAGTGGAGTGAACATGGCATCCAGACCAATGCGATCGGCCCCGGCTACATGATCACTGATATGAACGAAGCGTTGATCAACAATCCCGACTTCGATGCCTGGGTTAAAGGACGCACGCCAATGCGCCGCTGGGGCAAGCCTGAAGAACTTGTGGGCACCTGTGTTTATCTGGCGTCAAATGCCTCTAACTATGTCTCGGGCCAGATCATCTATGTCGATGGCGGCATGATCTCTGTTCTCTAATTTGGGTTTTTAAACGGATGAATATCGTCTTTCACGGGGCTAATGCCCAAACCTTTATGCCGCAGTTCGAAACTCTGCTGGAACAGGACCACCAGATCAGCTTTGTGCCCGATCAGATCGACAGCGCAGCGAATATCGCGACCTACCAGGCAGCGGATATCGTCATTGGTATTCGCTACGACGCTTCATTGCCACAACTGAATGCCAGACTCTATCAACTGCCCAGCGCAGGCTACGACAAGGTCGACCTGAACGCGTTGCCGGCAACTTGCGAGGCGGCAAACGTTTTTGGTCACGAGAGAGCGATTGCCGAGTATGTGATGATGGCACTTCTCAGCCGTCATGTACCGCTGTTTGAGGCCGATCAACAGCTTCGGCAGCGTAACTGGCATTACTGGGCGGGCAAACCGACTGGACTGCGCACCGAGCTGGGAAGCGAGACCATCGGTATTGTCGGCCACGGCCATATCGGTCAAGAGATCGCTAGGAGAGCCCAAGCCTTTGGCATGCAGGTGATGATAGCAAACCGCTCACCCATCGATGTGCAGTACGATAAGAACTTCAGTCTGGAAAACCTGTCGCAGATGGCCGCTGAAGTCGATATCTTGGTCAACTGTCTACCCCTTGCGCCATCCACTGAGGGCATGATCGACGCCAAGATCTTCGACGCAATGAAAGCAGATGCTGTTTTTGTTAATGTGGGACGCGGAGCAGTTGCGGATGAGCAGGACCTGTTTAATGCGCTTAAAAATGGCGATATAGGCTCGGCAATTATCGATACCTGGTATCAGTACCCAAGCCCAGATAACGCCAACCCCACTCCGTCTGTTCTGCCCTTTGCTGAGCTCAACAATGTATTGATGACGCCACACATGTCAGGCTGGACCGACGGCACTATTGCGCGGCGCCAGCGGCAGATGGCGGACAATATCAACCGACTCGCGCGTGGCGAGGCGATCTGTAACTCATTGAAGTAGAGCTGAAAATGAATCTATCCGCAATCGAACTGGGCATCCTTATGGGTATTGGCGGCACCGTCGCCATGGATATATGGGCCCTTATCCAGCACTGGGTGTTCAAGATGCCGCTACCAAACTGGGGTAACCCTGGGCGCTGGTTTGCACACCTGCCGACGATATTTCATGAAGACATCAGCAAATTGCCCGAAGTGAAAAACGAGGTCGCGATAGGCTGGGCCTTCCACTACGCCGTTGGCACTATCTACGGTATCGCCTGGATATTAATCGCCGGTGAGGACTGGATTGCGAACCCAACCTTCCTGCCGCTTTGGATCTTTGCACTGGTGACTATTGCTGCCGGCTGGTTCCTGCTGCACCCCGGCATGGGGCTGGGTTGGGCGCTCTCTAAGACACCGACCCCATGGAAAGGTCGTTTTCTGGGTCTGGTAGCCCATACTGTTTTTGGCTTGGGTATGTGGCTTCCAGCCCTGATGCATTAGCAATGCACAGCACGCGACCACAGCAAAAATCGATGGTGGCCCCCTCTTCGAGCGGGCTCCTACTGTTCAGCGCGGAGTTGATCTATCAGCAACTGGGAGAAGGCCCTACGCTTCTCATCCCACTTTACGAAGCGACGGTTTGTCAAAAAGAAAATCAGATAACCGAAGGGCACTGCTAACAACGGCAGAAAATCAAACCCTTCGGTGGTGCGCAGCATAAGCATCGCTAGAAACAGGGTAACACCGGCTACTACCCCCAAAGGTTTGGGATAGCGCCCCGCCTTATCGATTGGGTTTTCTGCCTCCCAAAGTTTCATCTGACGAATCCACTCAGCTTGCTGTTCATCACTCAGTCCCTGAGCGCTGGGTACTTCTGTCGCCATCGGTATCTCTGTAAAACTACTTGGTAATTAACGGGGCTTTGAGCCAGACACCGCCCTGATAGGTGAGCAGACCCTGTTCGATTGCCGCCTGGTACGGGGTCAGGTCAGCAAACTCCTGAGCAAATTGCTCGGAGTCATCTTTTGGCTGCCACCCCAGATCAGCAGCAAGCTTATCATCCCAGAAGCGACGCGTATTGGCTGATGCGCCATAAACGATGGTGTAGCCCAGGTGCTCAACCGAAAAGGAGCGCTCAATCAGACTGATGAAATCTTCGGGACTGAGCCAGGTCGAAAGCATCCGCGGGTCTTTTGGCTTGGGTAGACAGGAGCCGATGCGCACCACCAGCGTCTGCTGACCGAACTTATCGTGATACATGCTCGCTACCTGTTCGCCAAAGGCTTTCGAAACCCCGTAATAACCATCTGGGCGTGGCAAAGCCGAAGCATCGAGCATATCGGTGAACTTGTAGGCACCCATCGCATGGTTGGAGCTAGCGAAGATAATGCGCGGCTGACCCAACTTCTGCGCAGATGTGTAGAGGCAGTGCATGCCAATGATATTGGAGACGAGAATCTTCTCCCAGGTATCCTCAACCGAAATGCCACCCAGATGAAGCACCCCGTCGCAGCCTTCGACGATGGTATCCACCTGTGCCTGATCACTCAGTTCTGCAGCGATAAACTCCTCGTGTTCGGCCAGGTCAGTTATCTCACGAATGTCGCTCAGACGCACTTTCTCAGCGATCTGAGCCAGCAGAGGTCGCAGCTGAGTCGCAACACCACCCGATGCACCAGTTACCAACAGTCTGTTTAACACCACCCTCTCCTTTACCCACCGATATGAGCGGCCAGATTTCCGCCCAAATTTGCACTACTCTGACACGTCTAAAAATGGTATACAATTCTGCATTAACAAAAACAAACGCCAACCGAGCGACTCCGTCAGGGGTATTTGCTCAAGGTAGGAAACAGCATGTCCCCAGAAGAACTGAAGGTCGCTCTCGGCTCTGGTCTACTCTCTTTTCCAGTCACCCCTTTTGATAAAGCGGGTGAGTTCAATCCCGCACCCTATGCTAAACATCTAGAGTGGTTGAGTCAGTTTCCGGCTAAAGTCCTTTTCGCAGCCGGGGGAACAGGTGAGTTTTTCTCCCTCGCGCCTGAAGAGATTCCAACAATCGTTGCTCAGGCAAAAGCCTCAGCCGGTACCATTCCGATCGTAGCCGGCTGCGGTTACGGTACACGCATGGCGATACAGATAGCACAAAGCGCTGAAAACGCCGGCGCAGACGGTATTCTGTTGCTGCCGCACTACCTAATCGATGCAGGCCAAGAGGGTCTGTATGCCCATGTCAGAGCCGTTTGTGACAGTGTCAAAATCGGCGTAATGGTCTATAACCGTGACAACGCTGTTCTGCGACCCGATACACTGGCGCGACTGGCCGAGAATTGCCCCAACCTAGTCGGCTTTAAAGATGGTACCGGCCAGATAGGCCTAGTGCGGGAAGTTACCGCCCGTCTAGGTGATCGCCTCACCTATCTGGGCGGTATGCCAACGGCCGAACTCTTTGCTGAAGCTTACCTGGGAGCCGGTTTTACCACTTACTCCTCCGCTGTATTCAACTTTGTGCCGCAGCTTGCCTGTGACTTCTACCGGGAGCTACGGGCTGGTAACACCGAATACACCTCCAAGGTACTCAAATCCTTCTTCTACCCGTTTATGGAGATTCGTGATCGCGGTAAAGGCTATGCGGTCTCAGCGATTAAAGCGGGTGTACGGCTGCAGGGGTTTAATGCAGGCTCTGTCCGCAGCCCACTTACCGACTTGAGACCAAATGAGATAGAGGATCTGCGCAATCTGATTGAGGCACACAGCTGATGAAAATCGTTGATGTACGCACTCATCTGCTCGACTTTAAACTCGACACGCCGTTTGAGAGTGCATCAATGCGCTTCGACCGCCGCCAGCATCTGCTGGTCGAGATCGTCTGCGATAACGGCTTGGTCGGCTGGGGAGAGTGCCTGGGTCCTGCGCAGATGAACGCAGCGGTGGTTCAGGGTTACAGAGCCCGTCTGCTGGGACAAGATCCACTGCAGACTGAGGTGCTTTGGTTAGATCTTTACCACACCTTCAGAGATCAAGGGCAACGAGGCCTCAGCCTCACCGCGCTCTCGGGTGTCGATATCGCGCTATGGGATATCAAGGGCAAACACTTTAATGCGCCAATTTCCATCCTGCTGGGCGGACGTTTTCGCGAGCAGGTTGAGGCCTATGCCACAGGCTCATTCCGCCGCGAAGGTGTTGACCGTATCAGTGATGTCGTCGTTGAAACCAAGCGCTATCTTGCCGAGGGTTTCAAAGCGACTAAGATGAAGATCGGCTTCAATCTGGAAGAGGATCTGGAGTTGATCCGTCAGGTTCGCGGAGCAGTCGGTCCACAGATGCAACTGATGATCGATGCCAACCACGGCTATCAAGTCGACGAAGCGATCGAGCTGGGTCGCAGTGCAGCAGCTTACGATATCGCTTGGTTCGAAGAGCCGGTGCTACCAGAGTGGATCGGCGCCTATCGCGAAGTCAAAGACAAACAACCCATTCCGGTGGCTGGCGGTGAGACCTGGCACTCACGCTGGGGCATGCTAGAGCCTATCACCACAAGGGCAGTCAGTATCATCCAGCCAGATGTCTGTGGTGTTGGCGGTTTTAGTGAGTTTCGTCGTGTTGTTGATATGGCACAAACCCATGGCATCCGTGTAGTACCCCATGTGTGGGGCACAGCGGTACAGATCGCCGCCAGCCTGCAGGCTCACGCTACGATAGCACCGGCCCCCATGCGTCAGAGTCCGCTAGATGCAATGTTTGAATTTGACCGCACAGAGAACCCTTTCCGCCAGGCTGTTGTCATGCAACCGCTCGAGCATGAGAGAGGTGTTATCCAGATACCAACGGGTCCTGGCCTTGGCATAGAGATAAACCGCGAAGCTCTGGAGGAGTTCAAACTCGTTTGAGGCTCTCTATTCATGAAAGATTTACCCATTTAATGTTAAAGGAAGAGATATGCAGATTTTAGGCGAGATGCTGATTGGTTCGACTTCTGTCAAAGGTAGCAAAGCCCCTATTCAGGCTGTAAACCCAGCCACAGCTGAGCTGCTTGAGCCAATTTATGCCGGGGGTGGCCAAGCAGAAGTTGATCAAGCCTGTGCACTGGCCGCAGCGGCGTTCGACACGTACCGTGAAACAAGCCCGGAAGCGCGCGCTGCTTTTCTGGAAGAGATTGCTAACCAGATCCTCGCGCTCGGTGACGATCTTATCGTTCGTGCGATGGCTGAATCAGGCCTGCCTCGGATGCGCCTAGAGGGCGAACGTGGGCGTACCATGGGTCAGTTACGCATGTTTGCGGGCGTTGTCCGCTCGGGTAACTACCTGGATGTACGTATCGATCCAGCGATGCCAGACCGTGCTCCACTGCCACGCGCCGACCTGCGCCTGCGCAATATCGCACTGGGTCCGGTGGCGGTTTTCGGTGCATCTAACTTCCCGCTGGCCTTCTCTGTCGGTGGTGGAGATACAGCCTCTGCTCTAGCGGCAGGCTGCCCTGTTATCGTCAAGGCACACTCTGCACACCCAGGCACGTCAGAACTTGTGGGCCGCGCGATTCAGGCGGCTGTGGCGAAGTGCGGTATGCCAGAGGGCACCTTCTCTATGCTGTTCGGCTCCGGCCGTGATGTAGGTTCAACCCTGGTTGCGCACCCGACTATAAAAGCTGTAGGTTTCACCGGTTCACGTGCCGGTGGTACAGCGCTGATGACGATTGCGGCAAACCGCTCTGAGCCTATTCCAGTCTATGCCGAAATGAGCTCGATCAACCCAGTTTTCCTGATGCCAAGCGCCCTCGCCGCTCGCGGTGCCGCCATTGCAAAAGGCTTTGTCGGCTCACTGGCGATGGGTGCGGGTCAGTTTTGTACTAACCCAGGTCTGGTGATTGCCGTTGAGGGTGAAGCTCTGGATAACTTCCTTAGGGAAGCTGCAGCTGAGCTTGAGGCGGTTGCAGCTCAGACAATGCTGACTCCGAGCATCTGCGACGCATACGGCAAAGGCGTTGATCGTCTCAAAGACCATGCGAAAGTGACACAAGTTGGCGCAGGCCAGGCAAGCACCGATCCAAACCGCTGTCAGGCAGGTCTGTACGTTACCAATGCTGCAGACTTCATGGACGATGAGTCGCTCTGCGAAGAGATCTTCGGCGCGAGTTCACTGGTCATTCGCTGCAGTAATTTGGATGAGTTCAAAGCCGTTGCTGAATCGTTGGAAGGCCAGCTGACCGCTACGCTACAGTTGGACGAAGGCGACTACGCGGCGGCTCGCGCGCTGATGCCAACACTGGAGCGTCGTGCCGGTCGCATCCTATGTAACGGTTTCCCAACGGGTGTTGAGGTGTGTCACGCGATGGTTCATGGAGGTCCATTCCCGGCCACCTCTGATGCGCGTACAACCTCGGTGGGAAGTGCTGCTATCAACCGCTTTCTGCGCCCAGTGTGCTACCAAGATTTCCCTGCTGAGTTGATGGCTGATGCGATTCTGGACAGCAACCCGCTTAATCTGCGTCGCCTGATGGATGGAAACAACGAACTGGCTTGAACCTAGTTTCCAGTCGCTTCGGAAGCCGCACCTTGTGCGGCTCCTTTTTGATTGAGATTCAAAACGTGCCTAATATATCCCACTCAAGCGCCGCTTCAACGCTAGATTGGAGATTGGTTCTACTGATGAGAGCATTTTATGACTGATCCAATTGTTTCTGTAGACTGGCTATCAACCAATCTTGATAAAGTTGTCGTGCTGGATGCAACCTACGCACTGCTTGCAGATCCTGAACAGATCAAGCGTGACTACCTGGCCGAACACATTCCAGGCGCAAGACTATTTGAAATCGATAAGATCGCGGACACAAAATCAGATCTGCCGCATATGCTTCCGAGTAACGAGCACTTCGCTGAGGCGATGGCCGAGCTTGGCGTAGATGGTAGCCGTCCGGTTGTGGTGTATGACCGTAGCTTAAATCACTTCAGCGCGCCTCGCGTCTGGTTCACCTTGAAGCTTTTCGGCGTCAATGAGTGCTATGTTCTGAACGGTGGTTTAGAAGCATGGAAGCGAGCGGGCAACACTACTGAAACGGGCAAGCCGGCGCCGTACTTCGTAAGCCAGCGCACTTGGACACTGGATCCCAGTCGCGTGGTGTCTGGCGAGCAGATATCTCAGTTTGTCGAGTCCTGTTCTGAAACGATTCTCGATGCCCGAGCTAAAAATCGTTTTGTCGGAGAAGCCCCAGAACCCCGTCCTGGTCTTACCTCGGGTCACATGCCGGGATCTGTCTGTGTACCCTTTGCCGGATTGACTGACTCAGACGGAAACTTCAGGGCTCCGCAGGCACTAAAAGAGATCTTTAAAGAGGTAGAGTCACCCAATCCGATTGTCAGCTGTGGTTCTGGTATCACCGCCTGTGTACTCGCACTTGGTCTAGCGCGAATCGGTGTTGAAGCCCGTCTTTATGACGGTTCTTGGGCTGACTGGGGACGAGGAACCCTTGGGCCAATAAACACCACATCGTGATAATGAGTCCAGGGTACATGAGCGAGTAAATATGTTTTTATCGCGCGCAAGATCACTACCCCAACCTCACTGAAGGAGTAGAACTTGTTACTCGATATGCTTCTACTCCTTGCTGCAGGTCTGCTGGGAGGCATCATAAACTCGATTGCCGGTGGTGGCTCGTTTATCACCTTTCCTGCGCTTTTACTGGTTGGCGTTCCGCCTATTGCCGCTAATGCGAGCAACACCTTTGCCGCCTGTGCAGGGTATATCTCGGGGACCTGGGCACTACGCTCTGAAATAACAACGCCTCGCAAACGCCTGGTTATGTTATCGCTTCTCTCTGCCTTGGGTGGAGGCGCGGGGGCCTACCTGCTAACACTGACCGATGACAGCGGTTTCGAAGCAGCCATCCCTTGGTTACTTCTGTTCGCAACCGTTGTTTTCGCATTTGGTTCGCAACTCAACAAAGCGCTTCAAAATTGGAGTCAGAAGCGCCCTCATCTAGGGTTGATACACCTGGCCCTGATGCTAGTGATGTTTGTAGCCGTGTCAGTTTATGGAGGCTTTTTCAACGCCGGCTTGGGAATCATTATCCTCAGCTATCTCAGCTTAGCCGGCCACACACAGATCAATGAGATGAACGGCCTCAAACTACTCTTCTCAACAACTATTTCGCTTTGCGCGATAATTTTGTTTCTTTTCAAAGGTCTGATTGTTTGGCAGGAGACCCTTGCTGTCTTGGTAGGGACGTTGATTGGTGGGTATCTGGCTGGTCACCTATCCAAGCGATTGCCGCAAGTGATCGTCAGGCGCGCTATTCTGATTGCCAGTATTGGGATTACTGGCTACTTTTTCTTAGCCGGCTAAACGTAGCCGAAGTATTTCAGAGCCATCAAACCAGTTGGGACTGTTACCACCGAGCCTAGCGTCGCTAGGACGACAATTGTCGCAGCCAGGCCATGATTACCTTGGGCAGCGCGAACCATTACGACACTTGCGGCAGCGGTTGGACTCGCCATGAATAGAACAAGCGCCCCTAGCACCATCCCCTCAACTCCCATAGCTATAAGCAGTACGGCGCTTACAACGGGTATCCAGATGAGTTTCACCAGAGCCGCAGACAAAGCGACTCCCCCAGAAACTCGGACACTGCTTAGACTCAAACTTGCCCCAACGCAGATCAGTCCCAACGTAAGTGTCAATGAGCCGAAGCTCACAAGGCTCGTTTCAATCCATGGCGAGAAGCGTATACCCAACAAATTTAGCGCGATGCCTAAAACTACCGACAATATCAATGGATTTTTCACAATGTCTAGAGTGAACTGAACGGGTCTGAGATTGAGCGAGTTACTGTAATAACTCAGAACAAAGATCGACATAATGTTGAAGATAAACGCATGCAGGGCAAGCAGAAAACTGGCTATACCCAGACCTGCTTCGCCGTACTGATTTACGACAAGAGCCAACCCCACCATTCCGCAGTTATGTCGAAATGCTCCTTGAACATAGACGCCCCGATCTTCTCTCGGTTCAACACGCAGGCGAGCCCAGCCCCAGATCACGCCAAAACTGACAACCGAAAATAGCGTAAAAAGGATCCCTGCCTGAGGGTCAAACGCGGTACTGATGTCAGTTTTCATCAATCCGACAGCGATCATTACCGGCATAGTTGCTCGAAAAACAAGGTTCGATGCCTGCTGCACGAAAACCTCATTGATCAGTTTCGTTCGACGTAAACCCAGACCAAGCAAG
>Ga0102951_1000316_pt1 | contig 17115 bp, 13 predicted proteins | sample SalPonA_B_H2O_MG_FD_78507 | JGI IMG/M metagenome (GOLD analysis project Ga0102951, IMG submission 78507) | Water microbial communities from South San Francisco under conditions of wetland restoration - Salt Pond MetaG R2A_B_H2O_MG | ecosystem: Environmental > Aquatic > Non-marine Saline and...
AAATTGATTATCTGCACTTAGTGATAGTGGTGTTGAAGATAAACTTTCAACAACACCAGACGCTTTGTGGTATATAAATGAGATAGTATTAAAATCACTAGTTAGTATAGGCATTGACCTGTTAATTGCTTTCCTGTGATAAACTATAGAGTTATAAAATTTTCTAGTTAATGGTATCATAAAATATTCCTTATATTGTCACACTTACTACAATTTAAACAGTTATTTTTACAATCGTATAAGTATTCTGTCATACTATATTTATTTAATGTTTTATAGTCCATATGCTCAACTGGGTCACCTTCTTCAAAAGGTTTATCAATTAATTCACCTAAAGTAATATTTTCACCATACAAGTAATGTCTTATTCTTTTTTCTATAATATCGACAGGATTGAATCTACCACTTATTTTAAATACATCTGCATCTATATGTTGAACATTATCATGAAATAATAATGGAGTCTTAAGGTAACTTTCAGGTTTACCTATATTATAGTGTTCTAAACAACTAAATGATGTCATTTGGTTACGGTCTGTCATAGAAATATCACAATATTCTTTAAATATACAGTCCCAATGACAACCTTCATTTACTAATACATATGAAACTGCACCCTTATCTCTAACGGCTTTGCACATTTGATTAATAAGTTTATTGTTTCTGTTGATTCTTCTATCTATATTAATAGCATCCCAATCGGTAATTTTAAAACATTCTTCCAGTTTATATAAACTGTCAATTTTATTATTAACTGAATTTTTTAATTTTTTACCTTGAGTAACTTCTATAAAATCAGGGTCGTACAGATACATTAAGTTGTTTACAGTTATTATATCATATTTATCCTTAATTCTTGCTAAATGATTAACTGTTTTTCTAACTGGGTCACTTCTTAAATCTTTTAGTGATGGGTCATTAATCATTATAGAGTTAAGAAGAAAAGTTCTTTTAACACCTTGTACTCTTATTTCTTCCATTTCTTTATATAAGTTCATATATTCAGTGTTATGTGTAGTTCTGGGTCTAGCAGATTGAAGTACATCATCTGTAAAATAAACATCATAAATGTTATTTTTATATTCTTTAATTATTTTAGATATACCTCTAACATAAGGAATTGATAATTTCATATCAATCCTTAGTTTTAAAACAAATGTAGTGAGTTAACCATTTCTTAGCACCTTCTTTAGTGATAAGTTTAACTCTAATTACTTGCTCCCAATAATCTTGAATAATGTTTGCTTTAATATCTTGTGGTTCTTTTTCTAAGTATAGTTTTATTTGACCTTCTTCGTCGTTTAACATCATGTAGTTAGTCATTTTTTCCATAGACTTGATTGAAAACTCGTGAAACTCAGAAAAGTCGAAATGCTCTTTTTGGTTTTTTATTGGGTAAATATGAAACTTAGCTTCTTTAGTACCTTTAGGTAAAATCCAAGTTTTTTTATTTTCATCAAAATATGAACCATCTATTAAACACTCAACTTTTATTCTGATTTCCCATACTTCACCTGTTTCTTCATCGTACATAACAGTCTGACCAGGGTCTTGTACATCTAAGTCATTAAGAATGTATACTTGTTCATTAGTAATTAATCCAAGTTTAACAATATCCAATTCATTAGCTTCAATTTCTTTTTTCTCAAGTTCAGGTTCATAGTCAAATGGCATAGCCATATAACTAAGAATTTGATTATCTAATTTGAATTTTTTAATAGTGAATATGTGGTCAAATCTATCTTCTGCCACATCATACTCATTTCTTAATAATTCGATTTCTTGTTTTTGTCTAATAATAGCAGTTAAAAACGGGTTTTCGTTTAAATCAGTCATTTTTATCTTCCTTATATTTTTCTAAGAACACATCACACTTATCACAATTCATACAATCATTTTTACAATTAGTTAATGTTCTTGACATACCCCAAACTGATAATTCCATCATACTTAAGTTATAAATTTCATCATATTTTTCATTTAAAACTTTATCAAGTATATGTCTTAACATAACATCTCTGTCATTGTATAAGTAATATCTAATTCTTTTTTCTATTTCATCTGGTGGGTCATATCTACCACTAATCTTAAATATGTCAACGACACCTTCTAACATTTCAACACCCTCAGCAGTCATCCAAGGAGACTTAAGGTATCTGTCGTTATGTTTTTTGAAGTTTTCTTTATAACAGTTGAAAATACCATTATCTTCACTACCAACACTATCTTGACTACTAAATGTTAAGTCACAATCTCTTTTAAAAATACAGTTATATAAACAACCTTCGTTAATAAGAACAGTTATTTTTTTGCCGTATGAGTGACAAATGTCTGCCATTTCTTTGATTAGTTCCGGATTTCTGTTAACACTTCTATCTACAATAATATTATCAATTGTAGGAAATCTTTCACAAATTTCTTTAGTTTTTAAAGCACTATTAATATGATTATTAACACTATTTTTAACTTCAAAGTTCTCATTTAAAGTTTTCATAAAATGCTTATTATTTGCTAAAATAAGATTATTAACAGTGATAATATCTACTAATCCTTCTTCTTTAAGAGAAAGTAAATGTTCTGTAATATCTTTGTGTTTGTTTAACAACCTATTTGGTAAGTAAGGAGAGTTAAGAACATAGTTAAGCTTTATACCTAACGATTTAATTTCTTTTAACTCTTCAATAGATAAGTGTTCACCTTCATCGAATGATGTACTACCTCTAGCTGAGTCAAACTCACCATCGCTAAAGTAGATATCATTGATATGCTCTTTGTATTTTCTTAAAATAGGGTACAGTTGATTTGTGTACGCTACTGATAATTTAATCATTTTTGACCTTTCGGGTTTAAGTTATATTAATATTTATGTGAACTGGATATACAACCATCCATTACCTGCTCCATGACCTGAAGAAACTCCCCAGTGTCTACAAGATGAGTACCAATATGCACCATTATAATATGAGTGTCCATTATTTTCTCCACCACCATTAATAGACCCTGACCAACAGTAACCATACCACCAAGGTGTGTTAGAATAGTATGATGCACAATTATGCACTCCACCATTATTATCACTATCATATGTAGAAAATCTTCTACCTCTATGATAACTCCATAAACCTGCTTGTGTACCTGTTTTTGCATTAGATATGTTCAATCTGTATAAGTCACTACTATTAAATGGGTCAATATCACATACAAGCATTTTATCAATTTTAGACCCATAGTTATGTCTCCACTCGTATTGCAATTTACCTTTTTTGTCACCCATTAATTTATTCCAAAGATTTAGAGGTGTATATACTTCCCAAAGTTCTTTGTTTCCATTGATAAGAGGATTACCATTTTCATCTACTAAACCTATTCCACTTGGTATATTCCATAATGGGGCTGTACCATTAGTAGCACTATTATAAGTTATACCTGTAGTAGGTCTATTTCTAAATCCTCTTAAGTTTGACCATACCAATGCCCATGCACCATACTTATCAAACTTACAATAACAAGGGAATGCTTCTGCTACTCCATTAGGTTTAAGCCAAAATACACCATCACTTGCATAAGGATTATCAATTTTTATATGAGTAGGACTTAAAGCAGGATTAGTAGGACCTTCACCTAACCTAGTTCTATCTACATATTCTTCATAAAATGAAGTATCACCTCTATCAATATATCCTGTTACTTCTTGCCACCAATCTGTATTAGGTATAGTAACATTTCTGTTATTATCTTGTAATGATAACCAGAATGTAATGTCATTTGCATCATCTTTTACTGATACAACATCACCTAGTTTATATGTTAGACTTGAACTCCATCTGTCAATAAGTTCAATTTCTTCTTTTAGTTTACCAACAATAATCAAGTCATAATATAGAGCAGATTGTGACCCACTACCCCATCCACTCTTACTAGCGCTTGTTTGTACTTTAAATACACCTTTACTAGGTTGTGTTATTTTATTAAGAGATTGGTATGTTTGTCTCATTCTTCCCCAGTGGCTAGCAGAAAATGTACCTGAAAGAACCATATATGCTTCAAACGATTCATACTCTGATATACTACCAAAAAGATTACTTGCATACACTGTATAAGTTCCACTTGTAGCATAGTTATTTTTATATACTCTTATGTCACAAGATGATAAGTTTGAAACAACATCATTAAACTCTCTTGCTGATACTACATTACCTATTGCCATTTTCTAATCCCTTTAAACATTAAGAATTCAATACTTCTACCTTTACCTATACCACTGTGATTTACATCAAGCCACTGCCAATCGTCGTCAACTGTTAAAGAACCACTTGCAGGTGCACCGTAGTGTTCCATTGTATATAAACTTTGTAAACTAGGACATACTCCTACTTTATGTAAGTCTACATCAAAATTTTCAAAAAAGTTTTTAAATGGTATATTTGTAAATCCACCATTTTTTGGTACAAATCTTATATTTTTAATTGTATCACTTGTTGTTGCTTTTTGTGCACTATTTAATGTGTACCAAGACACTACATCACCAACTTTACCATTAAAAGTTATTCTATCAAATGTTTTTGGTGTATATTTGTCTAATATAACAGTACTACCATCAATTTTTTTAACAATACTATTAAAAAACTCAGTATCACTTACTGCTGCTGAAAGTCTATATTCAGAAGAGTAATTTGTGATTTGTTTTAGTTTAGAAATACCTGTACTGTTTAAATCAAAAGCAGTGTATTTTTCAAATTCACTATCTAATAAATTATCATTATTAGTAACAGTATTACCATTTTTATCAACTGTTCTAAGGTTATCAATATTAAATTTAACTGTTGTATCTTCAAATAGTGTGCTAGGTAGCTCTAGTCTTTTTGTGTCAATTGTTTTAGGTTTACACCAAAGAACAATAGTAAACCACTTTTGATTATAAGGTGTACCCCAATAACCTGCAGCTTGTTTGTTAAATGTAAATTTTCCTATACCATCACTTGATATATTTTGAGTAGTCCACCATCTGTTGTATCTAGGATACCATCCACCTGTTTGATAACTTCTGTATGGTACAAGTATACCACCATATTCATACCCAGCAGCATCTGCTGAACTGATACCAAATTTTGCTTTAATATCAACATTCCAAGTATAAGAATAGTTGATAGATACAGTAGATAAGTGAAACCTGTAAACTTCTAAGTTTCCTAGGATTTTGTCGAACTCTGAAAAAGAGATTGTATCTCCTGCATACTGTTTAACCAGTGCCATATTATTCCTTTTCAGTAGGGTTAAAGATTAAACTTTAACCTCTACATATGTTGTTGTTACTGTAGTTTGAATATCATCAATGATAACATCTTCAGTTACTGTATATGAGTTATTTATAGCCACACCAATAACAAGTAATGGATTAGATGGATAATCAGCAAAATCAACTGCTCTACCTTTTCCGTCTGAGTCAACTATAATAATTTGACCTTTAGTAGCTGTCCCATTTATTCTAACAGGTAATCTTCCTTTTAGTGCAATCATAGGCCAGTCAAACCCTTTAGTTACTTTATTAAAGTCTGCACTAACAGCAGTATCAAATGTAATAGTTCTAACATTTACACCAGTTACATTAACAGTATAAGTTGTTCCATTTACATCTTCAATTTTTAATTTAAATTTTCTACCTAAACCTTCATCACTAAATTCTTTAACTTTATTAGCAATATAAGTTGCTTCTTCAACTGTTTCTAAGTCTAAAGATGTATTAGTAATTTTTTCACAGTTTAATGTTTCTAATCTAAATGCTAAATCATTGTTCATACCATAAGCAGGAAAATCAGATACTACACCAGCAATAGGAGCATTAGTTGAACCTGCAGTTACTTCTGCTGAACCACCATGACATAACACTGTACCCATTGGATACTCAACATCTGATTGATATCTTTCAGCTAAATCGGCATAAAGTGCTTGAGTTGCTGTACCATCAAATGTTGTTGCTCTAATAATACCTCTAGTCTCTAAAGTTACTTTAGTTGTAGCAGTTGTTGTACTACCAATTAAAACTTTACCATTATATGGTTGTATTCTTAATGCAGCATCTCTAGAAGCACCATTAATATCATCGTCATTATCTAATCCTTTAACAGATTGGATGTAATCACCACCATATCTAACATATTCTTCAGCAGTTCTTCTAACTCTAAGAATTTCTGTATCTGTCATAAAGTTCTTTTGTGTGTCACCATTAGTTGTAGTTAAATTGTGTGTCATTACAGTAGGACCAGAAATTTGTGCTTTAAACTTACCACTAGTGTTAGCCATATTGTTAACACCTGCGTCATCTTCTAAATCTTCTAATGCACCAACAATTAATTTACCAGCATTTGAGTGTACACCACCGTCAATTGTTCCACCATTAATAAATGTATGGTTAACAACATCATCACAGTTAATATTTAATGATGCAGTGTCACCACCTTGTAAATCGATGTCAACTCTACCTGTACTACTTGGTGATATTGCCATACCATAAGTATATAACTCACCGTTTGTCGCAGGGTCTCTGTGTACAAACACTGAATTTCCAACTACTCTTAATCTATCAGTTAAAGAATCCCAATCAGTTACTGCTGACCCAAGTGACATTTTACCAGCATCTGAAATTCTAACAGTTTGGTCATCATTAGTAACTCTTGCACCAAATACAGTATGTCCTTCTTTACCATCACCACTCACTGAACTTTGAATGTAAAGAGTTTGGTTATCAGTCATAGTTGAAACTGTTTTACTATCAATATATAAATCACCACCAACTTTTAAGTTGTAGTTAGCATTAACAGTGCTTGAAACACAAACATCACCATCAATTTGTAATCTACAAGTTGGGTTTAACATACCTATACCAACATTACCACAATCAGTAATATGAACATAGTTTGATGGGTTACCACCACAAGTGTCACCATTATTAAAAATAGTATCTAAACCATCATCTTGAATGTATAATGTATCTGGGTTTCTTGTATCAATATGGTCAAACGCATTTAAATGATACTTACTGTCACCAGGTCTTCTATCTAGTAATAAGTATGTACCACCATCCATATCACCTAATTGTAAGTCTTTTAAACCTTTGATACCTTCAGATAAGTAAATTTCACCATAAACTTCAAATTTATGATTTGAATTAAACATTGTATCACCATTACATAATGCTTTACCAATTACAAGTGAACCACTATCAGTAATTGAGATTGCTGATGGTTTGTTGTTTCCGTGGATACAAATAGCACCACCATCTTTTTGTAATGTAAGTGTGTCTTTTGAACCATTGTTTATTGCTTGTATACCACTACTAGTTAATGATAATAAATCAGTACCTGAATTGTTAGCAACTGTTAATACTGTACCTTCACTTGTAGAGTTACTTCTAATTGAAGTAGTACCATACATTTCAATTCTAGCAGAGTTATTTGGGTTAGTACCACCGATAAAGATATCACCACCATTAGCGTCGTTTAATGTTAATTCATAATCAGATTTAATTGATAAGTTTTTACCATTTGATTTGATATTAAAACCTAATCCATCTAATTTAGTGTTTAATGTATATAACTCATTAGCAGGGTCTTGTAAGATTGTTTCAGTACCTACAATATGTAAGTCTGCTGCAATTTCATATGTTCCAATACCAATTTGTCCATCTGAACTTAAAAGTATACCAGTATTACCATTAATATCTTGAATATTTCTATGAATATAGATGTTACCACCATCACTTTGTAAGTGTAAATCTGTATATTCAGTTACACCTGTATCAGTGTTATATGCTCTTGCCATGATTTCATCTCTATCAATAGCAATATTTTTACCAAATCTTTCACCAACAATAAAGTAACCTGAGTTATGTGCATTAGCACCTGTTCTAACATCATTCATCCAAGCAATATCATTGTTGAATGTATCAAAGAATGTTCCCATAGGTTCAACTTCAACCCAATATGAACCATCTAAATTAGTATCACTTTGTGGGTTAACACCTAAGTTATCATTTAATAAGTTCCTATAATAAGTGTAAAATATTTCTGTTGCTGAATTCTCAGTTTTCACTGATACTAACTCACCATATTGATAAGCAATTGTAGCATCCCACTCCCTAACAGGTCTGTTGAATAAAATAGACATATAGTCTCTTAAAATATTTAATTCTTTTTTTGCTCTTTTAGGAGCTCTACCAATATTTAACTCGTTTGCTCTTTGACCATTTTTTGGTGCATAATAAGAGTCGAACTGGTCATCACTAGATAAACCTTGAAAACTGTTAAAGAAAAATGTTGGGTCTGTAATAATTTCTGCCATCTTGTACTATCCTTAAAAATATATTTTCCAAGTAATTACGAATTTTGTAGACTCGTCTTTTACTTTTGCTGAGAAAGTTTTTGTTGTGAACATAACATCACCTGCGTATAAACCTGCTTCTGTGTATGCTTCGAAACCTGCTCCGTGACCAATACCCTCTTCAATAGTGAAAGTATAAGTTACTGAATTCATGTCTGCGAAAATCTCTACGAATGTGTTTTGACTTTCAATTTCAGTTCCACCGTAGAAAGTTAAACCTGAAACTTTTTGACTTTCATCACTACCTGCTACAGGGTAGAATTTGATATCAAATGTATATTCATCAAAATCCTCTGTGAATAATTGTGTTCTGTTTTCATCAAATGTTAATAATTTACCATCTTCTGCATATTCTCCACCAGGTTCTTTAGGTGTGAATTTGTCAACACTTGAAATGTGACCTCTTGTACCAAGTGACAATCTATTGATTGGTTGAGCACCTTTGATACCAGAGCAAAGTGCTGCAACTGCTGCTCTAGAACCAAGTACAACAAGGTTTTTGTCGGCAAACTTGTCGATTTGTTTTCCCTCAGCGTCGAAAGACTCAATCGTAAAGTGACCTTTTATATTAAATGCTTTGTCCATATATAAAACCTTTTCTTTTCTATTATTTATTAGTAATTGATTACCACTGTTTTTGTTTCTACTAAGTTATTGTCTTTATCATAAACTGCTTGCTCAAAAGTTTGACTTAAAGTTATACTTTCTTCTGCTATAGAATTGTATAAATTTTCTCCTAGTTCATTAAAAGATTCATAAACTGGTGTTGTATCAATATTTACACATTTTACTTCTTCACCATTTCTAATAGTCATAAATTTATGACCATCAGATATAGAACTTTCAATAAATTCAGCATCACTAATAAAGTCAACATCAGACCCTAATAGAATTTCATTTTCATAAAAAGATTCTTCTCCAAAATTCATAACCATATCAAATCTTTTAAAACCTTCAACTCTAGTCCATATATCATTATACCAGTTTGTTTTTTCATAAAATGTAACTAAACTATCAAAATAACTTTCAGTTAAGGTATAAAGTGTAATATCTTCACCGTCTATCGTAATTGTAGTAGTATCAGTATATGATTGTGGTTCGTTTAATAGATATACATTTCTATATTTTCTATCATAACTTAAATTTTCTTTAAGAATTTTTTCATCGTTATATGATGCTTTATCTTCACCTAACTGGCTATATAATATGTGATTCATTTCACCATCTGTTAGTTTTGTACCTGTTACTTTGATTTGATAAGAATAATCCATAATTATATTTTCATATCTAGATTCAATCAATTCACCTGTAGAATTGTTATACAGTTTCCAATATTTATTTTTTATGTATTCTATTCTTGTTGTGTCAACATCTTTTCCATTATCAAGTATAATTATAAGCTTTGGTTTACCATCTTCTTCTGTTTCAGATACTCCTATCACATTTTCATATATAACTGTATTATTATTAAACTCAAGTGACTCATCTACCATTGCTTTTGGATGTTCTAAATAATCACCAAACGCATACGCTTCTGCATCAAAAATAAGACCACAATTTTCCATATCATTATAGTATTGGAATAATAAGTTTGCATCTAAACCAATATCGTATGTTTCACCAATATACCAAGGAGAGAAACAATGGTCTACTGCTTCTGCTTCATTGTGATATGTTTCAAATATTTTTCTATCTAATGAAAAATACATAAGTAAACCACTATCATAAAACTCTTCACTTTTAACATAAGTGTCGTGGTCTGCTCTCATATCATTTATTTCAATTAAAGTCATAGGTCTGTTTAAAATATCAAAATTATCTAAAATATAATTTGCTCTAACTACACTCTGTTCTTGATAATAATATGGGTTACCTAATATAATCTCATTAACTTCTGTAAAAAATTCAAATGAAGCAGTTGATAATGGTATACTATATTGAAATGCAACTTCGTCATCATCAATTAAATCAAACATATCTTTAATTTTTCTTTCATCGTCTTCCACATACACTTCTAAATAAGGTATAGTTAGTGATTTAAAATTAATACTAAAGTTTCTAATTACACTTATATAATCTCTTGCAGACTCAATTAACTTGTTAACTCTTTGAGTTTCGATTGTAACATATGCACTGTCTTTAGATAGTGTTATAACTCTTAATAGTTGGTTTTGTACAGCTGCAATATCCCCATTAATAGAGTCAATAATATCTTGTATTTCTTGTTCAATTTCTATAAATGGCTGACTATAATTTTCAAATAATATAGTATCACCTTTAAGATAATTTACATTTAACTCAATCTTTTTTGTTTCAATTTGTGAATATATTTCATCATATGTTAAACTTCTTTTAAGTAATGGTACTTCTATTTCTATAATTTCATTTAGTGAAAAACCACTTATGTCTACACCTTTAATAAAAAACTTTTCATTGTATGCTTTATTATCGTCTTCTAAGAATAGTTCTATACCATCAACAAATACTCTTCTACCATTATTGTCCCAATTAAATGTTACATGATATCTTCTGTTTAATTGAAAATCAAAAAGTGCAGTACTATTTGTACCATTCATCTCATTGATATATAAACCTTTAGTATTAATTTTCATACTATGTGTTATTGTAGTACCTTGCTCTTTGTCTGCTGTCCATATATAATGGTCATTCTCATCATCAAGTAATGTGATAAAAAATGTATAACACCCACCATATGGGTTAAGTACTTTATCTGCATCAGGTGACCATATTCTAACATTATCATCTGGATTTGAGAATTGTAATGCTTCAAGTGAATACATACTTTCTGTACTAGCAAATGTAATAAAGTCTCTGTTCATACCTAGATAAGAACTTCTAACCCAATAATAATCACCATCACCTTCACCATTTAGATTTTCGTCCCACTTTCTAATCCACACTTGTTTTCTTGGTATGTCATAAAAAGCATCATATACAATTTCACCACCTGCTATAATTTCACCAATTGTATCACCTAATTCATCATACAACTCAAAATTACTTAAATCAAGTAGTGTTAAGTCTTTGTCGTTGTAGTTAAGTATCCCACCATATAAATCTCTTCTTATGTCTTCATCTGTGTTTTCATCTTCGTGAGTTACATAAGATTGGCTGTCTAAATTCCAGTCAAGTAACTTACAATTATTAATAATACCTTCAAAGTTCTCTAACCCATCTGAAACTAATTTATACTCTTTTGATGATGTTCTTTGAAATGTTATACCTGCTATGTTAGTTTTAGCACTACCATAATTACTCAATGTATTAACTACAGGTACACTAAATTGTGGTACATCCATGGTAGCATCAAGTGATTCAGAACAAGCAGACCCTATCATAGTACCTTCGTCGTTGTATACATTTAGTTCGACTGTACCATCTAACTCATATACTTTAAAGTCTACAATTTCAGTTTCTAAGTTAAAATACTCGGTAAACGATGAATTTAATTCTTTATAGTAGTTGTATGAAAAACCTAATGGGTGTGTTATAGGTTTAATAGAGCTATCATATATAGGTTTAAAAAGACTTGTATCTACTGTATACGCAAAAGCTTTTCTAGGATTATAGTTAGTTCCTTCATACATATTAAAATATGCTTCATCACTATCAAATTGACCAACACCTGTTTTTGCAATAAGGTCTTGAATATAATTAAATAATAAAGGAACTGTTTTTTGTTGAGCAAATTTTTTATGAATTAAAAATTCTTCTTCATTAATCATATCATACAGTTTACTAGTATCAAAACTTCTGTCAATACCTAAACCTGTATATAAATTATTAATGTATCTTAAAATACTTTCGTCATTTTGTAACTTATCAAAAAATATGTTATAATCGTGTAAATATGTTTTAATTAATTCTTTTTTAATATCTGTTAAATCAACATGATTTAGTTGACTGTAGTCACTGTCCCACAAATTTTTATCAGTTTCTAAAATTAAGTGTGAGTCAGTACCTAACTTATATGTGTCTGATAAGTATTCAAAGAAAACATCAAATATTTTTTTAAAAAATATGTGATTTGTTTTAATGTTTTCTGTTATACTATTTTCAATAAGTAGTTTAAGCTCTTGTGTTGAAATTGCTGCCATAGTTCACCTACTTGAATGTAATTTTATTTAATATTGGTAATGTGTTTCTAATAAAATTAATATTTGGACTCGGATAACTTAATTTTAACACTTGGTTACTTTCAACAAAGTGTGATTTAGTTAGACCCGAGTCATCATACATACTTAATCCAATATCACCTTCAGTGTTACCTACATGAAGTTGTATGTGAATATATTTTTTATTAGTACTATTAAGAATATTATATTTTCCACTGTATTTTCCGTTAAAATATATTTTATAACTTAACCAGTTATCAGTTGGAAAATATCTTGCGGCACCACCTTCAAAATCAACATATAAGTTATTATCAGTTGGAATATTAACCCCAATATTTTTAATAAAGTCAGTTGTATCTATTTGTGGTAGCTTGTCAAAAAGCACTACATTATTATCATAATCAAAAATATCTTCACTAGGATAATCTAGATAAATATTTATATCAAACCCGTATTCACTTGCTAAATCGTCGTTTAAACAAATACCACAAGTGTTAAGATATCTTTCTTCTTCACCTACTTCCCAATATTCATCAAGTGAAGCAACACCTTTAAGGTCCTTTTCAGTTAATATAATCTCTGTACTCAATTCACAAGTAATACCATTATAATCACCTACAACTTCATCTAAAGACCTAATAAGAGTTGAATTAAAGTATCTACTATTAAACTTCTCATATTTTTCTCTGTATACATCATAAGTTGTATTAACAATTGTATTTTTCATTTCTGTTGTTAGTAAACTTTTATTTGTTAATGAAATATCGTAGTTCATTCTAACAAATTTTGGATGTTCGTGATGTGTTTGTAATGTAATAATTTTATATGAATCAAGGTTACTAACCATTGTTTCAATATTACCTTCACTTAAGTACATAATATCAATTTCATCTAAATTTGTAGCAAACTCTGTAAATTTTCTCTGCCAAGTGATAAGGTTATTTTCAAATTTACTGTTAGTTAATCTATCAGATAGTGTACTAAACCAAACATGACCTAGGATTGGTGGAAATATTTCTTCACCACCCCATACTGAAACAGAATCTACAAAAGAGTTTTTTTCAAGTAAAACTTTGTAATCACTTGATGTGATTGCTCTATATGCAGATGAGTGAAATAATGGTGCTTGTTCTTTAATTTTATCTGTAGTTTCTTCGTCAACACCATATCTATACACTTTATAGTATTCAGTTAATTCCATATTAACTACATTTGGGTCATCTAATTTAATAACATCAGGTGCAAAACCTTTTTCACCACTTGAAACTAAAACAACACAATTAACATAAGACCCTTCTTCTGGTATTCTACCTGTACCTGCAAAGTCAAAGTAAACTCTTAAGTTATCTTTGTCAATATTTCTAATAGCTACAAAAGAGTTATTAAATTGATTTACCTGATGTTCAGTTACATCTAAGTTAAATTCTCTTCTATCCCACGAAACATTATCTGCGTATGGTGGTTCAGAAACCCAAACTTCAACTCCACTTTCTTCAATGTCTTTGTAATCAATATCAAAATAACTTTCAGTTATTCTTCCAACATTTTTTAAGTCACCAGAGATGTTACCGTTGTCAACGATGAAAGACAGACCAACATCTTCTTTATAGTGAAGTAATTTACCTTCAATTACTTCTAATTCAATTATTTCACCTTTATAACCTTCTCTATCAATAGGAGTTCCCATATAATAGTAATAAAGGTCTCCACTTTTAAATCTAGTATAAGTATTAATTATAATAGGTCCTGTTTCAACTACTTGAAATCTAACTTTGTAAATGTATGATATTTTTCTTTGTGGTTCATATCCTAATTGTCTAGCAAGTTTAAGAACATTTTTTCTTCTTGTTGCTTGTGACAGAATCATTTCATTTACACCGAAAGTAGTATTAGTGTTTATTAATGACCCTAAGTATGATAATGTGTCGATTATTTGTTGACTATTACTACCAGGGTATAAGTCATTGTCTGTAATGATACCATTAGATATTAAATTGTCTGATAGTTCATTGCTAATCTCGTCCATTGTATATGGTATAAATTTTTTCATCGTTTGTCCTATGTTACATTAATTGATAAGTCGTGTAATTGTTGTAAAGGGTCTTTTACAAGTTTAAACCCAATATGAATAACAACTCTGTTATATTCTGGATATTCCTCAACTGAAACTGTAGTTATATCTGCTCTTGGCTCCCAATTGTCAATTGCCATTGTTACTTCTTGTTGAATAACAATTTTAAGACCTGGTGTGATATTTTCAAATACATATTTTGATATATTAGAACCAAATAATGGTTTACCAGGCATACTCCCTATAGGAGTCATAATAATGTTTTTAATAGCATTTTTTACTGCCTCGGTATCTCTATCTAGTTTAGTATTAGAAATTGATGAAATATCACTATAACTATGTTGCTCCATATTAATCCTCTATAGATTTTGAAAGAGGTTCAAGAACCTCATCAAAAGTTTTATCTAATTTTCTTATATTTATATTAGTCTTATTAGATAATTCAGGATTTAAATGTATAGCATCAGCAATATCTACAATATAACCTTCTCTTGCTATATTCATTATTGAACCTTTAACATTTAATATAAGGTTAGTTGGAGTATTAATTACAAGTGTATTAGATTTTTCATCATAATAAGAGTTATTAATAACATCAAACAATTTTTGTTGAACTATTTGTTGTTGTTGTTTTTGAATTGCTACTGCTTTATGTTCTTTAGTAAATGGTAACATTTCTTTAAGTTTTTGTAAAATCATTATAATCCTTTCATATAAAGTATTTATAAAGGTTTAATTTACAATAACATTTCCACTACCAACAGCAGCCGACCCTCCACAACTTCTAGCATCACCTACTCTAACTTGTGGTTTTGAGTTAGTAAACACATTAGGTGAACCTGCAGCCGAAGTACCACCGTGAGGTGGTACATTTGGACAAGGATGAGGTATATAAGCATCACCTACTCTGTTAGCAGGAATGTTATTAATAAAAACATTACCACTACCTTGACAACTAGGTGTAGGAGGAAAACACCCATGACCTGTACAAATATCTCCTAATCTATGAGCTGGAGGCATTTTTTATCCTTTATTTTTTAAGTTTATCTGCTAAATCTGCCAATACAGATGTTTGACTTGTTTCAGGTGCTTCTGTTGGCGTATCTGTTGGCGTATCTGTATTTAATGCACTATCAACAACGCTTTCTGCGTCTGTTGTACTTTCACCTGTTGTACCTGTAACTGCTGCTGATGTACTTAAATCACCATCTATAATTGTGTCTATAGGATTTAATTTATCCGCTACTGCACTTAATTCTTCTGGTGACATTGATATTAAATCTTCTACAGTCATGGTACCAGGTAATATATTTGATAAATCAGTGTTATCTCTATTTTTTATTTCTAATAGTGCGTCTGTATCTTGCTCTACCACTGCATTAATAACATCACCTATTTTAATCATACTATTTGCTTTATCTAAGCAATCTTTTATTTCGTTTGTTACTCCATTGACCATTTTGTTAAAGAATTTACCAGCACTTTCAAGTAAGTCACCTGGAGTACTTAACACTCCTAATAAAAATGCTTTAGTATCTCCTATAAAATTATCCATAATTCCAAATACAAGTGTACATAATTTGTAAGCACTTCCTAAATCCGAAACCTCACCATTTAATGCACTAAGTACTTTATCTGCATCTAATGGGTTTTGTTTTGATAAACTTTGAATTTTACCAAAAATATTTTGCGCAGCTGAAACATCACCTATAATTTTAGCAATTGCTGATGCTTTATTTAATAAACATTTCATAATATTTATTGCTTTTAGTACATCACTTTGAGTTCCTAAATTTGAAACACCTCCTAAAGCACCACATACACTATCTTCTATTAAGTTTATTTGTTGTGCAACTTGGTCCATTCCTTTAGAAAATATGTTACTTGCTTCTTTTAAATTCCTAACACCTGGTTTAATTAACATATCGTTATATTCACTAAATGCAGTAGATTTAGCAGCACTTGATACTTCAGTTGACATATCGTTCATTTCTAAAAATACTGCTTTTTCAACTATATCACTATGGTTATATCTTTTTGTTTGATATGGTCCTTGATTTCTACTGTAAGTGATTTTAAATTTATCTTTGTAAGTTACATCATATACTGAACCATTTATAACAAATGCTTCTGGTATATCTGTTTGTTCTACATCAGAAATAATATAAGGATTATTTTCAGGTAACTCTAAGTATTCCTGTGTTTCTTCTAGTGTCATTTTTTACCTTTTTAGTTTAGTGTAATGATACCTGCGTCTAAATCTATTTTAGGACCACCATTAGTAGTTTGGCCAGCATTAAATTTTTCACTCACTGCTCCATCAACTGTTTCAGTCTGTGTTCCTTTAACATATTCTGTTCTGTTACCACCAATTTCAGTATCTTCATTCTTATCTATTAAGTATTTATTATCTCTTTTAATATGTGTATATCTGCTTTCATCTATAATAAGTTCCATAGACTTTATAATATGCTCATATACATTTTCTGTTGTAGTAGCGTGTTTATTTTTAACTGTTTTGGTTACCATTGT
>Ga0102951_1000317_pt1 | contig 17114 bp, 8 predicted proteins | sample SalPonA_B_H2O_MG_FD_78507 | JGI IMG/M metagenome (GOLD analysis project Ga0102951, IMG submission 78507) | Water microbial communities from South San Francisco under conditions of wetland restoration - Salt Pond MetaG R2A_B_H2O_MG | ecosystem: Environmental > Aquatic > Non-marine Saline and...
CAATTGTTAATTAAGAACAAAATAATGTAATAATACTTACTTTAATAATAACTATATTGGAATTGTTTGACATAAGCTGAAGTAAAACATTACAGTAAGCTTAACTAATAATTCAACTGAGATCGTTGTAGTTGTGAACGACCTAATAGTATTTTAATTTAAGATTATAAAGAGGTTAAGACTCTACAAAATAGGTGAAAGTCCTAACGTAATCAAAGACCCGACTTTAATTTTAAAGTTTGTTAATTGACACAATGAGTAAGTTAGTCAAGCTAGTAAGACAATTTGTATTACTTATTAAATATACATATAAGTTTAAAAGTTTTAATGACAAGTCAATGGTATATAAACTATACGGAGTACTAACGACCTATTTACCGACGTTAAAAATGTTTGAATCTAGATCTGTAAGGGTAGTTACATTTATTATTTTATTATTTTTTGTAATAAACTTTATGTTTCCTTATTATGTCCTACGTACCGTGGAATTTTTATTTACCATATTTAGATAAAACACCCCCTTAATCGACACAATGAATATTACGCGATTAAATATTGGTAAAATAAATAATATAATAAAAAATATTTATAGTGACATTATAGGTATAGTTTATCTTATAACTATTGAAGAACCCTATATGATCTATACATTTATAAAAACTATGGTTAAGGACCGATTAAACCTTACTACCCTTTATAAAACCTTAAATACCCCATTAGAGGGGTCTTCGACTAAGGTTTTTGTTCAAACCGGAACAAACTCTCTAGCACTAGCTGATAAGGTTAGCATTAGAGGTAACTGATACTATATAATAGATGGTAATTACATTAATGAGTTACAGCTTGTATCAAGACTTAGGGTCAAAAAGCCAATTAAGTTTATAAATAATGACGGTACTATTATCAACGATAGGTACAGCGAGTTTGTCAATGACAAAGAGTGGGTTGAGTGCACTTTAAAACTAAATAACTCTGGTAAGTGCGTAAAGGTAGTAGTAGCTAATGCCATAGATAGTAGACTATTTAGCCATTTGATTAAGTCCGTCAGGCAGGGAACTTACTCAAGAAATAACGTATCATATAAGTCTCGTAAAATTAGTGTAGTACTTTATAATATTCTAACTATATTTAGTACGAACCGTAGACTAGAAAAGTCTATAGTAATAAACTATGATCCATTAAGGGTATCTGCATTTTTAAATACTAGTAAAGGTACTAGTGGACAAGAGTCGAATGTATTTCCTAGGAGCCTACTATTTAGCTACCTATCCTTCTTTAGATCTTGAGTTGTTAGTGTAGTCTTGTCTATATCCGTAGTAAGCTCACTTTATTTTTTAAGGGATATACCCGTTAATAAATTTTTATTTTCTACTGGATCTTTAGTTTTATTCCTTTACCTTTTGATATCTGGTTTTGTCTTTTTTATAAAAAAGTATAGGTATGGAAAATATACTACAGCTATGCATAGATTTTGGCGTAGAAGTTTTTCTATATTTTGAGCCCTAGAGGGTTTTTTATTTATTGTGTTTATGTATTTAACTGTGTTAGCAAACCAAGAGCCGTTTTTTATGTATGACAATAGTCAGTTTTTTAAAACTTATACATATTCATGGAGATTGTTTATATCCGAAAATTCTATTATACTAGCTATAATATCTGTGTTACATTACGTTGTTATACGTTATAAAGATATAACCAGCTTTAAGTTAAACTTATTTGTAATCTTAGTAACACTAATATACTTTTTTTTAACCTACATAGAGTTTTATCAATTTTTTTATACTATATCTCATTATAATCCTACAACTTGAGCCTTTGATTATGAATCGAACAAGTGAGTATTAGATTTTGAAACTACCCAAACTAAACGTACTAGAGTACTTTTACACTTTATAACTATATGTTTAATAGCTAAATTTTGACATTTTGTTTTTATATTAGTATTCTGAGTCTTTACAGTATCTAAACTAATTCAACTAAATACACTGTCGTACCAGTTACTAGGAGCAAACTTACAAAATGCTATAATACTGTACCTTTTAAATTGAATACTTATGTATCCTTGATTAAAGGTTGCATTTAGAAAATTTTTATTTAGACATTATAGGTGGTTGTATGTACACTTTAGATCCGTAGGGCTGAGAGTTGCATTTAATGACTTACTTACTTACTACACAATGTTACTAGATTTTGTAACTCTACAGTTAATTGAGCTAAAAATGTCCTGATTATTTTTATACTACTCAATAACAGGGTCAGATTTGCTAAGGTCTGATTTTTTTGCACCAGCAGTCTAGAGTTGGTAGACTACGGATACGGTCTATGCCTAGCTACTAACACCATGTTTAAAACTATGTATAGTTTTTGATTAACTAATATTAATAATAGTAATAGGTTAAGGTCCAAACTTAATTTATGACTTATAAGTAGTATAAGGCTGTTTAATGTAGCATCTTTATCTACACTTAACTACCTAGTTTACCCATTAAACTCGCCCAAGATAAATTACATAAAAACATTTAGGCAAGTACTAAGTCTTGATTATGCTGTATATTATATTTTAACCTCAGTAATAGTATTATCATTAGTTACTAGTGTAATTAATGCTTAACTGTATAGCTAAGACCATTACACACTAGTTTACTTGGAGTCGTGATCATCATTTTTCTTATCTCTGCTGTGATTATCAGTACTATCTGTTTCATTTAATAATAATAATTTTATAAATATTATAATATTTTCAGAAACAGTATGAGTTGTATTATACTCACTGAGCTGTGTACTGGGTATTATAAATGATGACATAGTTACAATGTCATTAACGTTCCTATGCTTAGGTTTAGCAGGTTTAGAGTTTTCAGTAGGTGTACTTTTAATTACGCTGTACAAATCTAATACAGGGTCAATACTAATTATAAAGAAAAGGTATTAGAGTGAACATCTTATAGGGATATAGCTAACACGTTACCCTTGTTTAGGTTTAATAACGGGGTGTGTCTATGGCGGCCGTGCGTCTGGTTAATAATTCGATGGATTTAATTATAACTATCGTTGACCTTACCCACCGTGAAATAACTACTAGTTATATCCCGCAGATTGTCACTAAACTGCACGCCGTGGTAGGTAAAGTTGCTAACTACGCTACTTTACAAGTAAGTCCTATTCTAGGCGAAGTACTAAGTATAGTACTAACAGATTGATCTAACATGTTCGGTAACATGATTTGTTACGTCTCGGCTATATTACTCATTTTAATTGCCGCCTTACCTATGATGATATTAGAATTAACTTATGGCTTTATGTGGCTTTGTAGCAACTCATTCAACCTTATAAAAGGTTTAATACTTTTTATAAAGGGGTTTATTATAGCAATAGGTACAGGTGAATGCTGTGCAGCTGAGTATTTACTACTATTCTGACTATTCTTTTTAGTTTCCGCAGTAGTATCATTCTTTTTTTATCTATTTGTTGGTATAAGAGGTTTTATTGTATTAAATATTATAGGTATATTACCTTTTTGATTACTAGGTACTTATCTATTCAATTGGTTCGTATTAGGTGAAAACTCTGTTACATTTTTACTAGGTGAGTTTAATGTACTTTACGTAGAGGCAAAACAGCCGTTTAGGTTATCTATGAATAAACTAACATTTGGATTTGGTTATCTAACCCTAACCATAAGCGTCTTTGTATTGCTGTATTCATTCTTTTATTTTAGAGGAGAGCCTACTATTGAGAGGTTACCCCTTATGCTTATGATATTTGTAAATAGTATGTTGTTATTCTTGTTCTCAGATAACCTAGTAGTTACCTTTATTGGATGGGAGATGATAGGTGTTACCTCTTTTTTTTTAATCAACTATTGGTCTACAAGGATGGATACATTAAAATCTGCAACTAAGGCGTTAGTATTTAATCTATTTAGTGACGCCTTCTTCTTTTTAGCACTAGCTCTAATTGCATCTATGTTTAAAACACTTGATATACCTGTACTAAACTCACTATCACACTCATCTTATGACACTACTCTATCGTTCGGTCATATTAAGCTGTGTGGACTATCTGTTGCATCCACACTATTACTAGTCGCAGCTTCTATAAAATCAGCACAGTTTATATTACATGCATGGTTACCTGACTCAATGGAAGCACCTGCACCAGCTTCTGCTCTAATCCACTCAGCTACCTTAGTTTCAGCTGGTATATTTTTACTTATAAGACTAAACGGCCTATGAGCAGGTGTATGCCTACCTATACCAGGTTTTGTAGCATCTATTAGGGATGTAATTATAATGTGAGGTGCAATTACTGCAGCGTACGGTGGCTTAGTATCTTCTAAACAGACTGATCTGAAAAGGATATTAGCCTACTCTACTATTAGTCACTGTGGTTATATGATGGTTTTAGTAGGATGTGGCTGTATTAATAGTCTACTGTTTTACTTCTATATACATGGCCTATTTAAGGCATTACTATTTTTGATAACAGGTAATATTATGAGGTATTACCAAACCCAAGATTTTAGAAAAATGGGTAATGCTTGGTCTGTACTACCGTTTGAAACCTCTATTTGTATATTTAGCTTTGCTCATCTAAGTGGAGCACCATTCTCACTAGGATATGTTGCAAAGCACTCTGTAGTTACGCTATCACCCCATTCAGGAATACACGGTACCCTAGTTGTACTATTACTTATTATTGGTGCTTGTTCAAGTGTATTCTACTCTATTGAGTTTATACGTTGCGTATTCTTTGAGCCTGTTAAGTCAACCAAGTCTATATCTCAGGTATCAGTAGACCGCAATCAGTTTTCTAAGTTTAATAACCCTACAGGTAAAATAGGACTTCTAGTTCTAGGGTTTTACTATCTGTTTGCATCTGCACTAGGGTATTATTTAAGTATCTATCTTATTGATTATAGTACGTTTAGTCTAAGCTTAAACCCGTATGACTATACTACAAATGTTGCAAACTCTAAAACGCTACCTATATATGGGTACTCTGCATTATCCATACCTATACTTACTTGTTACTCCATACTAATATCTTTATTTTTTTATATAACTAGGTCAACTAAGGTAGAGCTTAACGGACCTCAACTAATAGTGTGGCTAGTATCTTGTATAGTACTGTTCCACATATTTGTAACAGTTTATAACATATCAATATCCCCAGTAGAAACTTTAGAATCTATACTATCTTTATTTATAAATAATAAGTATATTATACTGACTCTAGACTATGTCAAGGGTGTAGTATTACATATTACTAATAACATTTTCAATCCACGTACACCTGTTACAGTATCATGATTAAATGATCAATTAGTGTTTGATCTTAGTTGTTTTTAATTGTTTTAATATATGGGCGATATATCGATATTTTTTGTAATTCAACATATTTTCCTATTTGGTATAATTTTTTGAGCATTAACCTTTTTAGGATGAGCAACTACTAAAAAAAAAAATCATCACTATAAAAAAAAGTTTTACGAGTGTGGTTTTTCAAGCCTGGATGACATAGATATAACAGTAGATGTAAAGTTTTTATTAGTTGCAGTTTTTTTAATACTATACGATGTAGAGTTTACCTTTTTATTTCCATTTTTATTTAATATAAAGTGCGTTATGTACTATAACTATCTAGTATTTTCTTTATTTTTATATTTAATAATATTAGCCCTAGTCTATGACGATCTAAACGAGGGTTTTGAGTTAAAGTATTAATAATTAGTCGATGGCAGTATTACTTATACTAACCTTAACCATACTTAGCCTATTTGTATTTATATTTTTTATAAAGTACCATATATTTATAACCTTATTAGCCTTAGTAATACCCCTAGTCATAGGTATAAGTAACCTTACGTTGTACACTAATATATATTTAGTTATAAACTCTTACTGGTCCTACTGTCTCGCAGTAGCTACAGTACAGTTACTCAAGCCTAGCACTTTTACAATTGTGATTGTTTTAAAAAAACTAACACTTATTAACTTATATAAAAAACTATTATTTATCTTATTTATATAATAATTAATTAATGATTCAGAAAGGTACATTTGTATCCCCTGCCGATAATTCTGGTGTTTTATGAGCTCGTGTATTCCACTTACATTATGGATTTAGTAGACGCGTAGCCTATACTGGTGGATTCGCTAAGGTAAGTGTCAGGGAAACATTACCTAATAACTGACTAAGTAAAAAGACTAAATGCAAGGCCATTATACTACGAACACGTAAGGAGCTAAAAAAATTTGATGGATCCTATGTTAGATTCAATGCTAATAATGTTGTACTTCTAAAAAAAAGAATGAACTGTTACGGTACTGTTATACTAGGACCTATCCCTAGCACTATTAGAAGGCGTAAATTTTCTAGGTCATTTCCTGGCGTAATCTAGTAAATTCAGCATTAGTTTATATAAAATAAGATATGCTGTCAAACTATATGTCGTACATCTATACTCTTAGAAAAACTAAAAGTTTTAATAAGTCTAGATATTCTAGAAATAGACAATACTATAGAACTGGTGTATTTTTATGCTTATGAGCTAATATTATATTGGTTATAGGAGCTTACTATTTATTTTTTAGACTGACATTTAAGTTTACTTATATGTTTATCATATTACTAACTAGCGTTGCACTAGTTTTATTTTCCTATTTTTCACGTAACTTTACTGCAGGTGTATTAAAGTCTACAATTAGGTTGTTTAGTTATGCTAGCTTAAATTTAATTATTTTTTTAAACTTATTAGTCCTTAAACTTAATATACTTACAGCTCCGCACTCTATAGTACTATTAAGGGACCTATTACTTTGTGTAAAGTCTAGATTTAGTATTAGGCTATAACAATACTTTCTTAAGGTATTACGGTTGTGTCAACCAACACAATTAATATGACTATTTTAGTATCATATCTTTTAGAATTAAATGTACTATTTCTAAGTACAATCCTAGTTGTAATACTAGCCTCTTACATAATTAAACCTCTAGCTAATATAGAGGTAACTAGTAAGTACATAAAGTTATTAGCACCTTCTAGTTTTATAGGTAGTTTTTTTATACATTTAATGGTATCTTATTCTTACTTATATAGTTTTAAATGAGGTGAGACCTTTACAGACATGTATGAGGTAGAATTAGATACAAACCTCGTATACCTCCAAGGAGGAGCCTTATCTTTAGACTTATTTAGTTTAGTGTTAATTACGTTAGCTTATATAGTAGGTTTTATATCGTTAACCTCTATAAGCGATAAGTCATTCTGAAGCAATACTAAGCATCCACTTATATTTACTTTTTTTATTATCGTAGTTATATTGTTTGTAACATGCGATCACCTATTTACCTTTTTCCTATATTATGAGTTTTTACTTATACCGTCATTCTTTATAGTTTACTTATCAAGCTCTAATATGAAGGGAGTACAGGCCTCAATGTATTTCTTAGTGTGGACACAGGCTGGGTCAACCTTAGTATTAGCAGTTGTTATTCAGTTAATACAGATTGAAGGTATAGATTATTTTAATCAACTATCATCACTAGGTCTCTATTCAAGTTGCATAGAAAAGATAAAATTTATCCTATTTATAGGGTTTGGATTTAAGATACCTATATGACCACTTTATTATTGACTGACTAAAACACATGTAGAGGCTACAGGTGCGTTTAGTATGTATTTAAGCGGCTTCCTAGTAAAGACAGCCCTATTTGGACTTTATAAATTCCTACTCTATATGAGCTGGTCTTACACAAATGTGTTGTTTATTACCATTGCCTTAACTGGAGTTATAATGTCTTCACTTCAAATGTGAGCACAGGTTGACTTAAAAAAGGTAGTAGCCCTATGTACGGTACAGGAGATGAATTTGTTACTTATATGCTTTCTTTTTGGACAAACACCACTAGTTTACTTCGGTATAATGTTTTGTTTTATGCATGCAATACTATCTACACTTATGTTCTTTTTAGTAGACTTAATACAGAAAAGATTTAGTACTAGACTCACTACTGAGTTAAGCGGTATTATACATATATGCCCTAACTTAGGAGTCTCTATAGTATTAATGTGCTTATGTTTTTTAGCACTACCGTTTACGCTTAAGTTTACTTGTGAATTTGTACTGTTTAGTGGAATACTTGACTTATCCTTTGTACTTATTCTTGTACTAATGTTAGCTACTAATTGAGTTGCCCCTATATCATTTTGTAGAGCATGGTATGGTGTAATATTTGGGTCACCTAATAGTAAACATTACACCGCCCATGACCTAGACTTTAAGGACATAATTGTTATAGGGTTGTGTATTAGTCTTCTAACATTACCCTGTACTATACTTCTAGGTATAGTATAGTATATTTTTACTAAGATTACAGTAGTGACTTTAGAAGCAGTAGCCAAGCGGTTAAGGCGACAGGCTGTAAACCTGTTGGGTAATCCCATCATCAGTTCGAATCTGGTCTGCTTCAAGTGAGTATAGCCTTGTCTATGGCTAGTCATATAGACTCATTATCTAGATGGAAGAGTTCGATTCTCTTACGGGGCTTAGTTAACTAAGCCCCGTAAGAGAATCGAACTCTTCCATCTAGATAATGAGTCTATATGACTAGCCATAGACAAGGCTATACTCACTTGAAGCAGACCAGATTCGAACTGATGATGGGATTACCCAACAGGTTTACAGCCTGTCGCCTTAACCGCTTGGCTACTGCTTCTAAAGTCACTACTGTAATCTTAGTAAAAATATACTATACTATACCTAGAAGTATAGTACAGGGTAATGTTAGAAGACTAATACACAACCCTATAACAATTATGTCCTTAAAGTCTAGGTCATGGGCGGTGTAATGTTTACTATTAGGTGACCCAAATATTACACCATACCATGCTCTACAAAATGATATAGGGGCAACTCAATTAGTAGCTAACATTAGTACAAGAATAAGTACAAAGGATAAGTCAAGTATTCCACTAAACAGTACAAATTCACAAGTAAACTTAAGCGTAAACGGTAGTGCTAAAAAACATAAGCACATTAATACTATAGAGACTCCTAAGTTAGGGCATATATGTATAATACCGCTTAACTCAGTAGTGAGTCTAGTACTAAATCTTTTCTGTATTAAGTCTACTAAAAAGAACATAAGTGTAGATAGTATTGCATGCATAAAACAAAACATTATACCGAAGTAAACTAGTGGTGTTTGTCCAAAAAGAAAGCATATAAGTAACAAATTCATCTCCTGTACCGTACATAGGGCTACTACCTTTTTTAAGTCAACCTGTGCTCACATTTGAAGTGAAGACATTATAACTCCAGTTAAGGCAATGGTAATAAACAACACATTTGTGTAAGACCAGCTCATATAGAGTAGGAATTTATAAAGTCCAAATAGGGCTGTCTTTACTAGGAAGCCGCTTAAATACATACTAAACGCACCTGTAGCCTCTACATGTGTTTTAGTCAGTCAATAATAAAGTGGTCATATAGGTATCTTAAATCCAAACCCTATAAATAGGATAAATTTTATCTTTTCTATGCAACTTGAATAGAGACCTAGTGATGATAGTTGATTAAAATAATCTATACCTTCAATCTGTATTAACTGAATAACAACTGCTAATACTAAGGTTGACCCAGCCTGTGTCCACACTAAGAAATACATTGAGGCCTGTACTCCCTTCATATTAGAGCTTGATAAGTAAACTATAAAGAATGACGGTATAAGTAAAAACTCATAATATAGGAAAAAGGTAAATAGGTGATCGCATGTTACAAACAATATAACTACGATAATAAAAAAAGTAAATATAAGTGGATGCTTAGTATTGCTTCAGAATGACTTATCGCTTATAGAGGTTAACGATATAAAACCTACTATATAAGCTAACGTAATTAACACTAAACTAAATAAGTCTAAAGATAAGGCTCCTCCTTGGAGGTATACGAGGTTTGTATCTAATTCTACCTCATACATGTCTGTAAAGGTCTCACCTCATTTAAAACTATATAAGTAAGAATAAGATACCATTAAATGTATAAAAAAACTACCTATAAAACTAGAAGGTGCTAATAACTTTATGTACTTACTAGTTACCTCTATATTAGCTAGAGGTTTAATTATGTAAGAGGCTAGTATTACAACTAGGATTGTACTTAGAAATAGTACATTTAATTCTAAAAGATATGATACTAAAATAGTCATATTAATTGTGTTGGTTGACACAACCGTAATACCTTAAGAAAGTATTGTTATAGCCTAATACTAAATCTAGACTTTACACAAAGTAATAGGTCCCTTAATAGTACTATAGAGTGCGGAGCTGTAAGTATATTAAGTTTAAGGACTAATAAGTTTAAAAAAATAATTAAATTTAAGCTAGCATAACTAAACAACCTAATTGTAGACTTTAATACACCTGCAGTAAAGTTACGTGAAAAATAGGAAAATAAAACTAGTGCAACGCTAGTTAGTAATATGATAAACATATAAGTAAACTTAAATGTCAGTCTAAAAAATAAATAGTAAGCTCCTATAACCAATATAATATTAGCTCATAAGCATAAAAATACACCAGTTCTATAGTATTGTCTATTTCTAGAATATCTAGACTTATTAAAACTTTTAGTTTTTCTAAGAGTATAGATGTACGACATATAGTTTGACAGCATATCTTATTTTATATAAACTAATGCTGAATTTACTAGATTACGCCAGGAAATGACCTAGAAAATTTACGCCTTCTAATAGTGCTAGGGATAGGTCCTAGTATAACAGTACCGTAACAGTTCATTCTTTTTTTTAGAAGTACAACATTATTAGCATTGAATCTAACATAGGATCCATCAAATTTTTTTAGCTCCTTACGTGTTCGTAGTATAATGGCCTTGCATTTAGTCTTTTTACTTAGTCAGTTATTAGGTAATGTTTCCCTGACACTTACCTTAGCGAATCCACCAGTATAGGCTACGCGTCTACTAAATCCATAATGTAAGTGGAATACACGAGCTCATAAAACACCAGAATTATCGGCAGGGGATACAAATGTACCTTTCTGAATCATTAATTAATTATTATATAAATAAGATAAATAATAGTTTTTTATATAAGTTAATAAGTGTTAGTTTTTTTAAAACAATCACAATTGTAAAAGTGCTAGGCTTGAGTAACTGTACTGTAGCTACTGCGAGACAGTAGGACCAGTAAGAGTTTATAACTAAATATATATTAGTGTACAACGTAAGGTTACTTATACCTATGACTAGGGGTATTACTAAGGCTAATAAGGTTATAAATATATGGTACTTTATAAAAAATATAAATACAAATAGGCTAAGTATGGTTAAGGTTAGTATAAGTAATACTGCCATCGACTAATTATTAATACTTTAACTCAAAACCCTCGTTTAGATCGTCATAGACTAGGGCTAATATTATTAAATATAAAAATAAAGAAAATACTAGATAGTTATAGTACATAACGCACTTTATATTAAATAAAAATGGAAATAAAAAGGTAAACTCTACATCGTATAGTATTAAAAAAACTGCAACTAATAAAAACTTTACATCTACTGTTATATCTATGTCATCCAGGCTTGAAAAACCACACTCGTAAAACTTTTTTTTATAGTGATGATTTTTTTTTTTAGTAGTTGCTCATCCTAAAAAGGTTAATGCTCAAAAAATTATACCAAATAGGAAAATATGTTGAATTACAAAAAATATCGATATATCGCCCATATATTAAAACAATTAAAAACAACTAAGATCAAACACTAATTGATCATTTAATCATGATACTGTAACAGGTGTACGTGGATTGAAAATGTTATTAGTAATATGTAATACTACACCCTTGACATAGTCTAGAGTCAGTATAATATACTTATTATTTATAAATAAAGATAGTATAGATTCTAAAGTTTCTACTGGGGATATTGATATGTTATAAACTGTTACAAATATGTGGAACAGTACTATACAAGATACTAGCCACACTATTAGTTGAGGTCCGTTAAGCTCTACCTTAGTTGACCTAGTTATATAAAAAAATAAAGATATTAGTATGGAGTAACAAGTAAGTATAGGTATGGATAATGCAGAGTACCCATATATAGGTAGCGTTTTAGAGTTTGCAACATTTGTAGTATAGTCATACGGGTTTAAGCTTAGACTAAACGTACTATAATCAATAAGATAGATACTTAAATAATACCCTAGTGCAGATGCAAACAGATAGTAAAACCCTAGAACTAGAAGTCCTATTTTACCTGTAGGGTTATTAAACTTAGAAAACTGATTGCGGTCTACTGATACCTGAGATATAGACTTGGTTGACTTAACAGGCTCAAAGAATACGCAACGTATAAACTCAATAGAGTAGAATACACTTGAACAAGCACCAATAATAAGTAATAGTACAACTAGGGTACCGTGTATTCCTGAATGGGGTGATAGCGTAACTACAGAGTGCTTTGCAACATATCCTAGTGAGAATGGTGCTCCACTTAGATGAGCAAAGCTAAATATACAAATAGAGGTTTCAAACGGTAGTACAGACCAAGCATTACCCATTTTTCTAAAATCTTGGGTTTGGTAATACCTCATAATATTACCTGTTATCAAAAATAGTAATGCCTTAAATAGGCCATGTATATAGAAGTAAAACAGTAGACTATTAATACAGCCACATCCTACTAAAACCATCATATAACCACAGTGACTAATAGTAGAGTAGGCTAATATCCTTTTCAGATCAGTCTGTTTAGAAGATACTAAGCCACCGTACGCTGCAGTAATTGCACCTCACATTATAATTACATCCCTAATAGATGCTACAAAACCTGGTATAGGTAGGCATACACCTGCTCATAGGCCGTTTAGTCTTATAAGTAAAAATATACCAGCTGAAACTAAGGTAGCTGAGTGGATTAGAGCAGAAGCTGGTGCAGGTGCTTCCATTGAGTCAGGTAACCATGCATGTAATATAAACTGTGCTGATTTTATAGAAGCTGCGACTAGTAATAGTGTGGATGCAACAGATAGTCCACACAGCTTAATATGACCGAACGATAGAGTAGTGTCATAAGATGAGTGTGATAGTGAGTTTAGTACAGGTATATCAAGTGTTTTAAACATAGATGCAATTAGAGCTAGTGCTAAAAAGAAGAAGGCGTCACTAAATAGATTAAATACTAACGCCTTAGTTGCAGATTTTAATGTATCCATCCTTGTAGACCAATAGTTGATTAAAAAAAAAGAGGTAACACCTATCATCTCCCATCCAATAAAGGTAACTACTAGGTTATCTGAGAACAAGAATAACAACATACTATTTACAAATATCATAAGCATAAGGGGTAACCTCTCAATAGTAGGCTCTCCTCTAAAATAAAAGAATGAATACAGCAATACAAAGACGCTTATGGTTAGGGTTAGATAACCAAATCCAAATGTTAGTTTATTCATAGATAACCTAAACGGCTGTTTTGCCTCTACGTAAAGTACATTAAACTCACCTAGTAAAAATGTAACAGAGTTTTCACCTAATACGAACCAATTGAATAGATAAGTACCTAGTAATCAAAAAGGTAATATACCTATAATATTTAATACAATAAAACCTCTTATACCAACAAATAGATAAAAAAAGAATGATACTACTGCGGAAACTAAAAAGAATAGTCAGAATAGTAGTAAATACTCAGCTGCACAGCATTCACCTGTACCTATTGCTATAATAAACCCCTTTATAAAAAGTATTAAACCTTTTATAAGGTTGAATGAGTTGCTACAAAGCCACATAAAGCCATAAGTTAATTCTAATATCATCATAGGTAAGGCGGCAATTAAAATGAGTAATATAGCCGAGACGTAACAAATCATGTTACCGAACATGTTAGATCAATCTGTTAGTACTATACTTAGTACTTCGCCTAGAATAGGACTTACTTGTAAAGTAGCGTAGTTAGCAACTTTACCTACCACGGCGTGCAGTTTAGTGACAATCTGCGGGATATAACTAGTAGTTATTTCACGGTGGGTAAGGTCAACGATAGTTATAATTAAATCCATCGAATTATTAACCAGACGCACGGCCGCCATAGACACACCCCGTTATTAAACCTAAACAAGGGTAACGTGTTAGCTATATCCCTATAAGATGTTCACTCTAATACCTTTTCTTTATAATTAGTATTGACCCTGTATTAGATTTGTACAGCGTAATTAAAAGTACACCTACTGAAAACTCTAAACCTGCTAAACCTAAGCATAGGAACGTTAATGACATTGTAACTATGTCATCATTTATAATACCCAGTACACAGCTCAGTGAGTATAATACAACTCATACTGTTTCTGAAAATATTATAATATTTATAAAATTATTATTATTAAATGAAACAGATAGTACTGATAATCACAGCAGAGATAAGAAAAATGATGATCACGACTCCAAGTAAACTAGTGTGTAATGGTCTTAGCTATACAGTTAAGCATTAATTACACTAGTAACTAATGATAATACTATTACTGAGGTTAAAATATAATATACAGCATAATCAAGACTTAGTACTTGCCTAAATGTTTTTATGTAATTTATCTTGGGCGAGTTTAATGGGTAAACTAGGTAGTTAAGTGTAGATAAAGATGCTACATTAAACAGCCTTATACTACTTATAAGTCATAAATTAAGTTTGGACCTTAACCTATTACTATTATTAATATTAGTTAATCAAAAACTATACATAGTTTTAAACATGGTGTTAGTAGCTAGGCATAGACCGTATCCGTAGTCTACCAACTCTAGACTGCTGGTGCAAAAAAATCAGACCTTAGCAAATCTGACCCTGTTATTGAGTAGTATAAAAATAATCAGGACATTTTTAGCTCAATTAACTGTAGAGTTACAAAATCTAGTAACATTGTGTAGTAAGTAAGTAAGTCATTAAATGCAACTCTCAGCCCTACGGATCTAAAGTGTACATACAACCACCTATAATGTCTAAATAAAAATTTTCTAAATGCAACCTTTAATCAAGGATACATAAGTATTCAATTTAAAAGGTACAGTATTATAGCATTTTGTAAGTTTGCTCCTAGTAACTGGTACGACAGTGTATTTAGTTGAATTAGTTTAGATACTGTAAAGACTCAGAATACTAATATAAAAACAAAATGTCAAAATTTAGCTATTAAACATATAGTTATAAAGTGTAAAAGTACTCTAGTACGTTTAGTTTGGGTAGTTTCAAAATCTAATACTCACTTGTTCGATTCATAATCAAAGGCTCAAGTTGTAGGATTATAATGAGATATAGTATAAAAAAATTGATAAAACTCTATGTAGGTTAAAAAAAAGTATATTAGTGTTACTAAGATTACAAATAAGTTTAACTTAAAGCTGGTTATATCTTTATAACGTATAACAACGTAATGTAACACAGATATTATAGCTAGTATAATAGAATTTTCGGATATAAACAATCTCCATGAATATGTATAAGTTTTAAAAAACTGACTATTGTCATACATAAAAAACGGCTCTTGGTTTGCTAACACAGTTAAATACATAAACACAATAAATAAAAAACCCTCTAGGGCTCAAAATATAGAAAAACTTCTACGCCAAAATCTATGCATAGCTGTAGTATATTTTCCATACCTATACTTTTTTATAAAAAAGACAAAACCAGATATCAAAAGGTAAAGGAATAAAACTAAAGATCCAGTAGAAAATAAAAATTTATTAACGGGTATATCCCTTAAAAAATAAAGTGAGCTTACTACGGATATAGACAAGACTACACTAACAACTCAAGATCTAAAGAAGGATAGGTAGCTAAATAGTAGGCTCCTAGGAAATACATTCGACTCTTGTCCACTAGTACCTTTACTAGTATTTAAAAATGCAGATACCCTTAATGGATCATAGTTTATTACTATAGACTTTTCTAGTCTACGGTTCGTACTAAATATAGTTAGAATATTATAAAGTACTACACTAATTTTACGAGACTTATATGATACGTTATTTCTTGAGTAAGTTCCCTGCCTGACGGACTTAATCAAATGGCTAAATAGTCTACTATCTATGGCATTAGCTACTACTACCTTTACGCACTTACCAGAGTTATTTAGTTTTAAAGTGCACTCAACCCACTCTTTGTCATTGACAAACTCGCTGTACCTATCGTTGATAATAGTACCGTCATTATTTATAAACTTAATTGGCTTTTTGACCCTAAGTCTTGATACAAGCTGTAACTCATTAATGTAATTACCATCTATTATATAGTATCAGTTACCTCTAATGCTAACCTTATCAGCTAGTGCTAGAGAGTTTGTTCCGGTTTGAACAAAAACCTTAGTCGAAGACCCCTCTAATGGGGTATTTAAGGTTTTATAAAGGGTAGTAAGGTTTAATCGGTCCTTAACCATAGTTTTTATAAATGTATAGATCATATAGGGTTCTTCAATAGTTATAAGATAAACTATACCTATAATGTCACTATAAATATTTTTTATTATATTATTTATTTTACCAATATTTAATCGCGTAATATTCATTGTGTCGATTAAGGGGGTGTTTTATCTAAATATGGTAAATAAAAATTCCACGGTACGTAGGACATAATAAGGAAACATAAAGTTTATTACAAAAAATAATAAAATAATAAATGTAACTACCCTTACAGATCTAGATTCAAACATTTTTAACGTCGGTAAATAGGTCGTTAGTACTCCGTATAGTTTATATACCATTGACTTGTCATTAAAACTTTTAAACTTATATGTATATTTAATAAGTAATACAAATTGTCTTACTAGCTTGACTAACTTACTCATTGTGTCAATTAACAAACTTTAAAATTAAAGTCGGGTCTTTGATTACGTTAGGACTTTCACCTATTTTGTAGAGTCTTAACCTCTTTATAATCTTAAATTAAAATACTATTAGGTCGTTCACAACTACAACGATCTCAGTTGAATTATTAGTTAAGCTTACTGTAATGTTTTACTTCAGCTTATGTCAAACAATTCCAATATAGTTATTATTAAAGTAAGTATTATTACATTATTTTGTTCTTAATTAACAATTG
>Ga0102951_1000318_pt1 | contig 17061 bp, 21 predicted proteins | sample SalPonA_B_H2O_MG_FD_78507 | JGI IMG/M metagenome (GOLD analysis project Ga0102951, IMG submission 78507) | Water microbial communities from South San Francisco under conditions of wetland restoration - Salt Pond MetaG R2A_B_H2O_MG | ecosystem: Environmental > Aquatic > Non-marine Saline and...
TAGGTTGCCTGTGTGCCAGATTTCTTGCCACGTTATAGCACCACCATTTGCGTTCCAGCCAATCCAAAACCTGTTGGTGTTTAATTCATTTGCATAAAATGTTTTAGCTGGTAAACCTACTGTTGCGGTAACATCTATGTTGAACGATACACCTGCTCTCGGTAAGTTTAGAACCGCACTCGTTACAACGTACTTACCCTCGGCAAATGTCGCTGTGTCGCCGCTTGTTAGAAATATAGCGCTGCCTACACCAAAATCACCAACCTTAGTAATAGAGCCTGCTGTGGTGTCTGTTGGTGAAGTCGTTTTAACGAGGTTTCCTGTGTGCCATATTTCTTGCCAAGGTTCCCATTCAGCACCGACTCTACCTGAGTTGTAATTTCTAATGTAAGCCTTCAAGGTTCCTTCACTAATGGCATACTGAGTGACCCTCGCTCCGTTCGCTCTAGCTATGATAAGCACCGAACCTACAAAACTTGAACCATCAATAGTGTTATTAGCCGTAGTTCCTGTAACTGAATAGTATAAGCCGCTTGGTTGCTGGTTGTTATCTAAGTCATCTAAAATTGATACGCTTGCAGTGCCCAACCCAAACGCACCCACTGCCATTAACGCACCTGCGGTTGTGTCTAGCGCTGACGTTTGTGCGTCGTCAAACGCGGCAGTGCCAAGGGAGCCCGTAGTGCTTTGTAGCGCGGTGATGTCTGCCTCCGCAGTATCTAGTCGCCCATCAAGCACGGTGATGTCTGCCTCCGCAGTATCTAGTCGCCCATCAAGCTCGTCGATAGCCGCCTTCACATTTGTAGCGGTTAATCCAGAAGCCGAGTTATCAAATGGAACGTAGCTAATTGCGTCTACCACTTTGGTGCCATCGCAGTATACAAACCCCGCGAGCCCTGTAGGGATAGTGACCCCGGCACCTGCCGCCGTTTTTATCGTAATATCTTGACCAGTAGTGTTATCGACAATATAAACTTTGCTTTGGGTTGGGCAGATAAGCTCCCCCGCCGCTGACAAAGCCCCGCCAGTATCAGTCAAAGACAACACCATAGAGCGCGCTTCGTCGTCTGTACCGTTCGAGGCTGTTAATACGTGGGTATTGGTAGTCCAAGTATTGACTACAGTAAAACCTGCTATGGCCTGCTCTATTAGCTCCGTAACCTCAACGTTTACTACATCGCCCCACGTACCTGTAAGTTCACCCTGCGTAGGAAGTGCTAACCGTAATCTGTCTGTATATTGAGTTGCCATGTATTACCCCAATTATTACCCGCGGGTGCCCCTGCGGTATACGTCACCTTTACGTCTTACATTGAGAACATCTGTCATCCCTTTCGCGCTCATGGTGAATAGTTTATCGTAGTTATGCCGCTGGCTGTCTTGGTTCGCCGCGACGATAAGTATCTTGTCTGCGTCTACCGTCAATAACGTTCTTCATAGACTGCAAAGAATCAATAAGTAGCTGTTGGTAGTTAGCTACTATATCTTGTTCTTGTTTCAAAAACCGGGCGGCTTCTACCATAGAAGCATTGAATAACACGTTACCGAAGTTATCGCCTAGCCACGTCGTACCCGCTGTCACGATAGATTCTGGGTAGTACCCGTAGAACAAAGTATAATCGTATGCTAAATCCGGCACTGGGCCTAATCTTGCTAGGCTCTGGTCTATAAGACCATAGTATTTTGGTGTGCCTTCTACTGAGTTGTTAGGGTATGCTTCACGCATGAAGTCGTATTCTTTATCTAGTAAATAGATAGCGTTACCTGCGGCGTCCTGTATCTCAAAGGATTCTGGCCACACAAAGTCAGCAGGTAAAGTAAATTCATTAGTACTGGCGGTTAGCGTGCCAGTAACAGATTTTCTAAGGCTGGGAACATGTACTGAGTTATATATTAGTTTCTCAGCCTGCTCTACGAACAACGCTAATTGGTTAGCTTCAAACGTAAACTCGTTCGCCTCTTGAATATCAGCGGTTAGTTCAGAGTAATTCATACCGCCTCCTACGGGATTTTGGCTACCCAGTCGTCGTACTGTTCACCAGTTAACTCACGTGAAGTATCGCGCTCCGCTGAGTCAGGACGTGGGTTACGCAGTGCTTGCGGGTCATCCACACGAAATTCGCCTAGTTTTAACTGAGGCTGGTCAGGGTCCCATACATCGGGACCTGCTAATAATCCAGTATCTTCGCCTTTACGGTAGACCTTTTTCAAATCCTTCAGCTTGTAACGGAAACCCGTTATGTCGCATATACCGAGGGCGTTTTTATCAGACGCGAAACGACTACCCATTGTTACACCCTCAACCGAGGTACTGCTCTAAAAGGTACTTTTTCTCTGTCCTCTTGTGCAGCTAGGTCGTACTGTTTCTCGTACTCTGCCTGAAGCATCGGTGCGCCAGCACGTAACTCAGGGTCTTTCATAGCTATGTAGTACGCTAAACCCGCGACAAGCGCAGGAAGAAAGCGGTACGGCATGTCAGGGTTTGCAGCCCCCGACCCCGCATCTTGTAATCTACGCATACGCCAGTAGGCGAACGTATAGATGTCAGAATTAGGTACAGGCCATATATTTATCTCCGTAGCGTCTCTTTGACGGTCTACGTAGACTTGGATTGGTCTGCCTTGTGTTAACTTGTTAGGTATAGAAGCGTACACATGGACCCCTATACGCGTGATAGATAAGTCAGTTTGTTTAGCAGCGTTACCATCATCGGTACGTATCTGCTGTTCAATTAGACCCAATGTATCAGCGGGGAGTGTGTAGTTAGATACCCCAGTAAGTAGGGGTATTGTGCCTTCTTCTACCGTCCATAGGTTCATCCCGCGGTTTTGCCACTCGATACAAAGCAAGTTCATAGAACGACGGGCAGTGCGTAGCTGGTAACCAGACCGCATTTCTTTACCCGCACGTTCCCATGCTTCTTCGGCTATTTCCGTGAAGTCTAACGTAAAGTCAGTAGTTCCAGATGTAGGCACGAATCACCTCTTAGCATACTTTACAGGGTGTACAGCCTTTTTTAGCTGCACCGCAACCACGTGGTTTACCACCACTTGTAGCTGGCGGCTTCTCGCCCTTGTTATAGGCACGCGAATTAGCCTGCTCTACGGTTTTAGGTTGTTTCTCTTTCATAAGATACTCCTAAACCATTTTAGCGGGGCGTACGCCTTTCTTACAGACGCCAGCGCCTCTAACTTTGCCGCCCTTCGCGTAGCCTTTCTTGCTACCACACGAACCCCCGCCAGCCATTTTCTTCTTAGCCATACCACCTCCAGCTAGACGCGAAGAACGAGGCACAACAGGTTCAGCGCGGTCAACAGGTTTTCTAGGTCCTACAGCTTTACGACGGGTTAGGCCAGTTTTAGCTTTAGCACTCGTACCACGTACGTTACCAATGGTATCTTCGCGTTCCGTGGGGGTCATACCACGGCCCTTGCTTTTCATTCTACTTGCCATTCCACGTCTGTTACCGATGGTATCTTCGCGTTTATTGGGGGTCATACCACGGCCCTTGCTTTTCATTTTTCTTGCTAGTTCACGTCTGTTCATTTTGGTTCTCCCAGTAGTAACCTGTTTGCCGTTGTTGGCTCTACTTATTGTCACTTTTTAACGCTCTTTTGTCCGCTACAACCCCACGCTTTACGTCGGGCTTTCACTTTCTCGGTGCGCTTTTGGCTCACCGTTCTAGCGCAGTAAGCATCGCCGCGCTTAGTGCCGGGGCTACTAACACGTTTGTGTGTCTTACCGTCACTGTCTTTGTACGTAGTGCCATCAGCGTACTTTTTATCCGCAGATACCTTGCCGCCTTTAGCTAGCTTCTTCTTTTTAGGTACGCAGTTAGGGACCTTTTTACCGTCCTTATCTTTTTTACCGACCATTTCATAGCCTTTCCAGCAGGGGTTTTTCTTCCCCTTTACGGAACCGCCTTTGGCATAGTATTTACGTACTTGGTTAGTAGCTTTCATTACCCATACACCAACGTCACTGAAACCATGTTGGTTATCGCAGTGACAACCATGCTATTGGCAAAGCGTAAACCTTCGTCGGGCAGTGTTACCCCAGTACAGTCAGATGCTAAGAAATCTGCATCAAACAGAGTAGCGCCACCAGTACCATCAGTGATAGTAAGTCTACCACCACCTATATCGGATACAGCGTGTACGTATTTAAGACGTGCTGGTCCAACACCGACATCACCAGTAGCCGTTATTCGTTTAACACTTACTAAAGTAGCCATACGCTACTCCTTAGTTTTACGCGGCTTGCGCTTCGTAGCGGTTTTGGTCGTAAGCTTACCGTCTTTGACCTTTTTCTCAGCCTTAACGCCACGCTCAGCCAGAACAGCGAGGTGTTTTTTAGCGGCTGCTGTGATAGTCATTAGCTAAGCGCTGCGGTTGCAATAGCCAGCCAAGCTGTGCCGTTACTAACAACAAGTGCGAACTCGTCGTTAGCTACGCCGTTATCGGTGATAATACGGATTACGCCAGTATTATCTGCGGCTGCTGGAAGTTCTGCGGTTAGAGAGATTGGTAGGTCAAAGCCGTTAAGAGACACGACTGGACCGGAGAAAGTTGCGGTTGCCATTAGTAATTCCTCATACACGAGTCACTACGTAGTCTGTGTATAGTCAGACGGGTGTGGGCCTGTCTACGTAGATAAAGTTTCACCCTTACTTGTTAATGTACACCGTTCCCAAAAGAAAACAAGTTTCAGTATGATATTTGTGCAAAATACCCAGCAAACGTAGCGGATACTTCTGTACCTGTAGATGATGCAATCGCACGGAAACGAATGTCGCTATTAGGTCTAACAATAAGCGCGGGGTTTAGCTCGATAGAAACTGTACTTTGCCCTGACGAGTTAACAGTTACGATGCCCGTTACAGGTCTAAATACGTTAGGTATAACCCTACGTTCTAAAATACCATCCACTGTCGCCGCTGTTTTACGGGTGACAGAGAGTTGTAGCCTAGTCAAGATGAAATAATCAGAACTCGAAACGCTTGTCGCCGCTTTAAACGTTTGGTTTTGTCCTAACGTGCCCAATACTGAAGCATGAGCAGTCGTCAAATCGTTAGGTACGCCTGCGGTTATCGGGCCGTTCTCATATACATATACGTCCCCTGCAAGGTCGTCACTACTTACATTGGCTACCCTATTTACGCGTGCTAAAGGTGTAGTTAGCGCCACGCGGGTCTGACCTGAAAGAATAACTTGTTGCACAACAAATGTTAAGTTGTTGTCAGCGTCTATGGTGTGGCCTTCAATAGTCAGCGTTTGGGTATCTGTTGCATCAGACGAAGACACGGAATCTATATCGTTAGTCGTAGAATAAACTTCGTCCCCGCCTAACTGCCATACCGTCTCAAGCGCAGTGCCTATTTCACTATTTCGACCAAACTTACTAAGGCTTTTTGCTTTGCCTACGATGTCTACTGTAACGCCATCTTCTCTTTCAATCTCGTTTATCGCGGCAGATAAATTCCAAGGTAGTATCGCGGTTGGTGTGCGTGTCTGGCGTCCCATAAGTATGTCCTATAACGTGTTATGTCTTGAGTATATTAATTAACCAATAAAAAAGCCACCCGTTAAGGTGGCTAAATATTAGGCTTTGGCTTGGCGTTTTCGTTCGTTACTCTTCTCACCTTCTATCTTGCGGCATGTTACGCATGTGCCTTTTAGTATGCGAGGTGCGACATGTCCATGTTTACAGGGTTTACCAGTAAAATATATTTTTGCGCCCTTCTTTTTTGCTTCTGGTCTACTTCGTGGTAGGTCTTTGTATTCGTCTGGCACTTGTACCCGGTTGTCTTCTTTCTCTGTGTAGAACGACCAACCTGCATGGTCACCGTTAGCCAATGGGTATCCGTCTTTTATAGCCCGTAGTATGTTCGCTAACCCTGCCATACCTAGTGCTTCTCGCATAGCATTTATGCTGGGGTATTGTATCTCGTTCCCTTCTGGGTCAACCGCGTAAGCCGTAATACCCATTTTATCTATCGACGTTAAATTATGGTTGCGGCCTAACCACTGTTTGTTACCAAGTGTGCGTTGACGTATAGCCTCTTTCTCGGCGTCTGTGCGTTTATAACCCTTCGCACAAGTGTTGCCTTTCAAAGATTCAGACATCTTTTGGCGGGTTTTCTCGTTAGGTATGAATTTGCCACCTCTACCCTCAGATAAAGCCGTTTGAACTTTCTTTGACATTAACGCTTTTGTCTTCTCCGTGTGGGTTTTACCGAGCATAGGATAAAGAGCGTGCAATGCTGTATTACAACATAGCGGATTTTTTATGTGGTGGTTTATCAGTGCGGTTTCTGATTTGTGCATATCCTCATTGTTAGCGAACACTTCTAACCTAATAAAGACAAAAGCATCTGCGCCGTGCTTATCCCAACTAGCTTGTAGTTGTTTATTTTTATGTCTCTTGCCATTCAGGTCTGTCTTATGTTGTTCCCACCTACGGTATAGGTTTGTGCTACTACCTATATAAAACGTGTTGCTTACATGGTTAAGTATTTTGTATGTTGCTTTTACTCTCGGTTTCATAAAAATCCCCTATTTACTGAGAACCCTAACTATACCCTACCGGAATATTCCTGTCAAATACGCAATAAAAAAGCCACTCTAACCAGTGGCTTTTAGTAAAAACGCTTGTAAATCAAAGACTTATCAAGCCCCCGGCGAGCCCCACATCCCTAACGGGTCGCTTACACCGAACGAATATCTTTCGCGCGCTTTATAGCGAGCGTTTCCGGTGTCGAAGTCTCCGTCCATTTGTGTTGACATAGCAACACGCGTGAAGTGTTTCAAGCCGTTAGGAATATCAGTCTTCAAGAACCACGCGTTCGTATCGGTCAGATAATGGTTAACAGCGTAACCTTCTGGGATAGAACCGTTGGTTTTGATAGCGTTGATGTCGTTATCAGCAGTACTAGTACGTAGCTCAGTTTCAAGCAAACGAGTTGCAACAAACATTAGCTGCGGGGGAACAATCAGCTTGCGAGGCATAGCTGAGATTAACAAACCACGTTCGTCAGTCCACTGGCTGATTTGGATAACGGCGGCTTCAAGAGAAGTCTCGTTAAGGTCAGCAGCAACTGCGGGTTCGTTAGAGTTAGTTCCACCAGATACTAGTGGGTGGTCGGTAGCGAAAAGTTCTTTACCATCGCCGTACGTTACGTTCGAGTCAAAACCACTATTTAAAATAGCAGCCGCTTTAACCTGCTTGGTGTACGCCATAGCACGTGCAAGTGCTTTAGTGTAACGGGCAGATAAAGAATCATACAGGTTATCTTCCATCGCTTCTTCAGTGATAGAGAATCCCATTGCAACCGTTTCGTGGTTGTAACGAGCCGTGAATGCTTCTTGTGCGTTATCATATTCGATTGCTGCGCCTTCCTGTTTAACAGGGGCCGCAGAGAAACCGGATAGTTTGACTTCTTCTTCAAAACTACGTTCAGAGCTTTCTGTGTCAAAGATTTCCGCATGTTCGTTTTCGTATTTACCATACTCCATACCGAACAGGGCGTTCAATCCCGGTAGTAGCTCTTTAAGTAGCTGGGCGCGTGAAATAGCCATTAGTTAGCTCCTTAAATGCCAGTGGTGTTGTTGAACTGGTGACCAGCGTTCCACTTAACCAATGCTTCAGTGAAGCCGCCAGAGGCGTTTTTGGTTTCCTGTACCAACTCGACAATGCGAACAGGTAAAGTTGCAGTGGTTGCACTAGTGTCAGAGATGGCTACACGAGAGTTACCAGATGCGGTATCTCCTGCGTTATCGACAAGAGCAGCGTTAGCGCCCACGTCAGTTTGTGCCAAATCACCAATAGTTGTACCAGAAGAAACAACAGCTACTTTGAATAGCACGTCAGTTGCGTCAACAACTACAGCCATAATATCACTCGCCACTGTACCCGCAGGGTAGTATTGAGAGAATAACTTCTGTTTCGTGTTAGGGTCTGTGTAAGAACAGCCCAAAAAGATGCCAATAGGCGTCATTGCTGCGTCAGCAGCGTCGCGCTCTACAGTACCAGCAGTAACCAAAGTTACTGCGTCCCCGTTAAAAATACTAGTGTTATACCCACTAGCAATAGGGTATTGACGTGTTACACCATTGTAAGGTGAACCGCTTACCAATTTAACTGGACGTAGACCGTAGGGCGCTTCAATAGTAGGAAAAGCCATTTTGCTTTACTCCAAATTATGAACCATCACCAAAAGTAACCTTCGTAGAACGTTCAGAGAACTTTTTCATACGTGGGTCGTTTTCGCGCAAGAAGTTGTTATCCACCGCTGCCATCTGATTTTTAGCTTGATTAGCGTAGAACTCGTTTCGTTCCTCGACTAGTTCATTAGGTGCTTTGCATAGAAGCAGGCCCCCAATAACAACGTTGTCTTTGAACTTCTCGTTCACGTCATAAGCCATCATCATCATTTCAGGATGGTCTTCGGCCTTTGCAGGCTCCCAACCTTCGCGCAGTTTTGAAGAAATATTAGTGGCATCGGTATTACCAAGTGTTGCTGTACGCACCCAACGGAACGTGTAACCCGGTTGTGGGTCTGGTGACGGTAACGTTTCAGGGCGTTGCCATGCACGTTTGCGCTCGTCTTTAGTTCGTGTTTGCGTTTCGCGTTTGATTCTATTCTCAGCCATTATCCTTTCCTCATTTCAATTGCAACCTGTTTGGCGTATTGCTCGGGGGTCAAGCCTAATCGCTTAGCTAGTTTGACCTGTGTTTGCGTTAATCGCACCTTTCGAGGTGCTGTGCTCCGCGTAGCGGGGGCAACCACGTTGTCATCTGGCGCTGCTGGCTTTTCCTCCACGTCGTCAAATCGGTCTGGGAACACCTTACGCACACCTTTATTGATGGATTGGTAGTATTCTTCAGACGTTGGGTCCACACCGTCGGAGACTAGTTTTTGATGGAGTCCCATCGCATATCCAGTCATCTCAACATCAGTTTGGAACCAAGGATTTTCCTTAGCCCAGTTAGCGGCTTTTTCGTCTACTGAGATTGGCGCATCAGCTTGACGTTGTTGCTGCGTAACAGGTTCTGAGGTATTCCCTTTAACTTCTACACCAGAATCGTCCTCTTGTAAAGAGGGAAGTTTAACATTCGCTAACCTATCAACACGTGTTTTAGCTTCTGTTAACTTTTCTTGTGCTTCAAGTAGTTTATCAGAATCACCGTCGTCATAGGCTTTTTTGTAGGCGTTGCGTGCCTGAGCAAGCATCTGTTCTGCGTTTGTTTTTGCTTGTTTTAGCAGAGCAGCTTGGCTCTTATTGCCTGACTGTTTAAGTTGACGGTTCTCTTCCAATAGCTTCTGGGCAAGTTGTGCAGCTTCTTGTGCTTCACGTACCGCAGATTCTTTAGCCCGACGCTCGTCGTGATACCCCTTAGTGAAGTGTTTTAAGCGGTTACGTACCTTTTCAGAGTACGACTCGAGCTCTTCTTCTGTCGGGTCCTCCGGCGGCTCAGAGGGCTTTCGTCCCCGGTCTGCTTTCGGCGTGTCATCGACAATTTCCAAATCTAGGTCGTCGTCATCTTCTTTAGCAGGTTTTTTAGCTTCCTGTTTAGGCTCTTCCTCTTCTGTTTCGAGGTGAGACTTGGGGTTTTCCAAATCAATCGTGACGGCGCTAGACTTTTCTATTTGTAACTTGTCGTCTTTTTCATCATCTGGAAACTCGAATTCTATCTTTTGCATTGGCATCGTCTTTCTCCTAAGCTGAAGTTATACCACGAGGGTCAGGGATAACGGCTTCAATAGAGTCGTCGTTCATTACACGATACTCCTTACCATCTACCTTAATTCGTGTGCCTGAGTTCATGCGGAACAACACATAATCACCCGGTTTACACCAAGCCCCGTGCGGGAATCGGTCTTTGTCCTTGTAACAATCGTCGCCCATGTCTACAACAACGCCCATAATCGACATGATGTAGTCCTTGTGCATCTCTTTGCTGGACTTGAGGATTCCAGAACCTGCATATGTTTCTTCAATTTCAGGTAACGCAATTAGTATGCGATACCCTACTGGTTTAGGTAAACGTGCTTCTATTTCCGCATCAGTCAGTGCCTTTTTCTCGTCGGATGTCACATGGCTAACACGTGATAAATCCAACGGTACTGCGCCTACACTCTGAGTTTTTCCGGTCATGTTAATCTTCCCAATCTTCGTCGTTATTGACTTGTACTTCTAGGTCTTTGAAGTGTTGTAACGCGGTAGTAAGACCTTTTAACTGCCCCGTTAAAAAACGGTAGTGCTCCATATCGTCAACCCGATTACTCGCTAAAGTATCTTTGATTGCCTTAATGTCCGCACTAACGCGTTGTTCTGCTACTTGGAATATTGACGCCATTGTTACCCTCCGATTGTTGTGCCGCCTGAGCGTCTTGTCTCGCTTCGTCACGGCGTTTGTTTAAGTTCTGCTCGATAACCCGCATTAACTCCATGTCTAACTTGTTACTGTCCTTACGTCTGGCTGCGGCAATCTCCGCTCCTGCTTTCTCTGCTTCAAGCTCGAGCTCGGCACGGTCAAGCTGTATGCCTTTTTTCTTGAACGCTGCGTCAATAGCATCCATCTCTTCCTTATGTTGTTGCTGACGTGCTTTAAGCTGCATGTCCGCTTGGTCTTTCTGCATCTTGCGTTGTTGCTCTTGTGCTTTAAGCTGTAGCTCTTGCTGTTTCATCTGCATCACAGGGTCTTGCGCTGCTTGCTGGTTAGCTTGCGCTGCTGCTTGTTGTTGCTTGGCCTGAGTATTCTGCTGACTTGCGTCTGCCATGAGTTTAGATAGTTCCACTTCGATTTCTTGTGGTAACTCCTCACCCGGAGGTGGTAGTTGTACTCCTAGTTTTTCTTCTATCTGCTTGCGGTATGCGAAGCTCATGTGTTCAGCAATGTGTGCCTGTAACGACGCCATAATTGACTGCGCTTGTGGGTTCTGACCAATCATCTGAGCGACTTGTGGGTCTTGCATGAACGACATATGCGTAGCGATGTGCGCGTCGTGGTCCTGATAGATAAATGCTTGCATAGGAGTACCTACAAGTGCATCCATATTCTCTGAAACAGGGTCTTTTGGCTTCGCATCGTCCTTCAATGGGACCAATTTATCGGCGTCTTTTACCCCTAAAACCTCTATCATTTGACGGTGTAACTGGGGTAAATCGTATATTTCAGGGGCCTGAGCGGACATTTGTAGCACTGTTTGGTACTGGACTACACGCTGTGCCATGGTGGTATTGTTAGGGTCGGACACTGGGATGACGTCAACCATCCTATAATCAGACCTAGTAGCGTAAAACTGCCCTGTATCTGGGCTAAGTTCCATTTCGTCCGGTGCTATTCTAGCGATAATACCTTTAAGTAGTTTAAATTCTTGCTTCATGGCGTAGTGCACGCGGCTTTGTACCGCTGCCATAGGCTTCAAGATACGCTCGATGATAGCCAACGTCGTTCCCACAGGCGCATTCGCACTCATATCCGAGATATTCATGTCTGAGATAGCGCCCATACGACGACCTTCCTGCGTTATCGTATTCAGAAGGTTAAATAGCGTCTGTGACGGCTCTTTATAAGGTAGTGTGTAGATATTGTCACGGATACTGCCCATTGTGACGTCTACATCCTTAAATTCGCCCGGTCCTATAGGTTTATCGTCCCCAGAAACACGCATACCACGCGTTTTGAAGCCCCCTTGGAGGTTAGACAGCGTACCAGAATCGACTAACTGTCGGATTATTGAGGTTCCCGCTTTCGCAAAGCCCCCAACTAGGTGAATTAGCCCCATTCCGTAGAACCCAAACCCCGGTACATAACAGTAATGCACGAAGTGTTGGCGTTTTAACTTCAGCGGGTCGTTTTCTCTGTAGTTTCTACGTATACCAAGTACCTTGTTGCTGCTTCTATCTATAGTAACAACGAACGGACAGGCTATACCGTCTGCACATTCAGGTAACCCGTCAATTAGCATATGCGTATGGATTTCGTACAGACAGTAGCGGTCATCATCTGTTAACTCGTAGCCGCCTTCTTCTGCCTTTTTCTCCTCTATGTCGGAGTGGTACGGCTCTGGTTCAGGTAGGTCAATGTCCAAATAAAACCCAGCGGCTTGCAGCTTAGCAATCTCGGTCTTGGTCTTCCGCATAATGTGAGTTACACGCTCACACATCTCAATAGTTGACGCACCGTAAGGCACGATAACATCTTCTGCTGGAATGTATGTAGCGACCTGTCGTCCGATAGTTGGGTCAAAATATATCTTTTTGAATGCAGACCCCGCCAGCCCGAGTGCGAACAACATGCGCTCATGCTCAGGGCGATACTCGGTCATTTCCTCCGTCATTTTAAAATTCATGTCCGTCTGGACACGCTCGGCTGCTTCAGTCTTTTCGCGTGTTTCATCACCGATTATTTTTGTTTTGACGGGCCCGGCAGCGGGAAACGTCTCTGACATTGTTTCCGCTTGGAAGCGTACTGCTGCTTCTCCAAGCACGGTGCTATGCACACCGCACGCTCCTTGCCACGGGTCGGTACGTTCCTCATACTTGAACCCTAATATGTCCAAGCCCTTCACGTATGTATCGGCCCACTCTTCACGGCTTCTCATGTCCGTTTCTATATCGCCCGACAACTCTTTAGCTATCAGTGCGAGGTCTGCATCGTCCATGTACTCTGCTAAGTTCGCGTCAAACGGCGCGGTGGCTAAATCACCCTCTAACTCGTCAGGTACAAGTGTAATCTCCATACTTCCATCACTTAATGTGACAGACTCAGGATTTTCAATTTCTATCTCGAGGGGCTGGTCACCCTCTGTCATAATGCCTACAGGTGCTTCTGTTAGTGATTTATCTATGTTCATCGTCTTGTCCTAGTAATAGCCGCCGCGTCTATATTTAAAGTATTTCTCTTCTTCAGGCTCGTCAGACGGTAATCTAATAAACCCACCATTGCGGAACCGCATAAGCGCCATAACTGTTGAGTCCACTTGGTCATCGTGCTCCCCGAACGGGAACGACGCTACTTCATCAACCAAATCTTCAGCCCACCGGGTCTGCGGAACCCACACCATACCTGAACGTATTATGTCAGCTACGGAGTTCAATCTGGCTAGTTTATCACCAGTTCCCCTGTGTGGTGTAAATTCTTGCACGGGTATCCCTGTGCGACGTAGTTCTTGGTATAGGGCAACACCCGAGGATTTCTTCTCCACCATAAAACAGTCCGGCTCCCACTCCTGCCATTCCTCGAGCGACTTGTCTTTGAGCTCCGGGAACTCGTACCGTTCTTTTATGGAGTTTAGTAGTATCAGCTCGTAGCGGTCAGTCTCTTCATTGAGAAATACACCCCATGTCGTCAGTGAACTAAAGTCAGCGCGGTTATGTAGCTCGGCCGCACTATCCAGCGACATGATTAAGTACTCACATGGCGGCGGGGTATCAGCTTCCCATATGCCCCACCAGTCACGCTTTACTATTGCCCCTTCTTCACCCGTGGGGTTCTGTTGGTACTGCGCGTTCCACTGGAACGACGGCATCCCCGCCTTAATCTGTTTAAGTGCCTTGAGGTCAAAAAACTCAGGCCAGAGGGCTTTTTCTTTGACGCTTCCATCACCGCGGGGTATCTCCATAATCGCCGGAAACTCAACCACCTCGAACTGGTCACCGCCCGGATTAATAGTCATGTCTTTTACGACGCGCCCAATCAGGTCGGCCTGATGCCACCGTGTTGCTATTATGGCTACGCGTCCTCTCGGCATGAGTCGGGTTCGTGCACCGTAGGCGTACCAGTTATAGGCTTTCTCGAATACCTCGAAGTTACCGTTAAGCACGTCCTGCTCTGAGTGGGGGTCGTCTATCAGTAGTAAATCTGCACCACGACCCGCTAGCTTTGCGCCTATACCACAACAGAAAAACTCACCGCCTGCTGTCGTCGTCCATCTACCTGCTGACTTGTTATCCTTTGATAGCTTGACGCCGGGGAACACCCGCTGAAACTCCACACTGTCGATGATGTCCCGCACCTTACGACCGAAGTCTACCGCCAAATCCGCGGTATGCGACACCAACATGACCTTAGCTCCGGGGTTACGCCCCAAAAACCAAGCAGGATACATTGTAGATACTAGCTGAGATTTACCATGTCTGGGCGCTATAGATACCGTCAGGCGGTCCATCACCCCCGCTTCGATGTCGGTTAACTTCTTAGATAATACTTTGTGGTGCTGCCCTACTATATAGTCCGGCATCATGTGCAGCACAAACTCAAGCAGGTTGTCGTGGCATAGTGCAACGAACTGACGCTCTTCTAGTTCCTCAACCATGCGATAGACTTCATCGACTTCGATGTCGGTCAGCGAGTCTAAGTTTTGCAGTAACGTGTTAATGTCCTGCTGGGAGAAGTCCAGTACTGGTTGACTAGCAGCTTTAGTCATCCTTTACTTCCTCGTACTCGGCATCTTCTAAGTCATCGAAGTTCAGGTCAGGGTCATCAGCACTGATTGTGGGATTCATGTTTACTTGGGGCACGTCTCTCGCTTGGACTACGGGACTCTTGGGGTTGACCAGCTTTTCTAATTTAGCGCGTAGCTTGTCTTTGATTTCATCACTTGTTTGGTGCGTTACCGTCACCTCAGTACGCTCGGCAAATAACCCTACGTCTGCGATTTTACCCAGAAGCTCTAGTGCTTTGAGACGCACTTTAGGGTCGGCATTTTCTGATTCGTGGATTAGCTTAGTAGTCACGTGGTGACGGATTTGTTGTGCGCTGTCTACGACGCGGTGTCCGTATTCATCTAGTAACGACTTAGCGTATTTTATAGCCTGCGTGGATTCGCGTTCTATCTGGGTGTTTTTAGATGCAGTGGTAGCATCTTCTACATACGCCGTGACTATTTGTGCAGCAGCTTCTTTTTCTGATTGCTTGGGTTGTGGGTACTGAGCACCGTGTTCCTCGAGAAATTGTGCGGTGGCGCACGCAGCTTCTATCCGACGCTTTAAGTCTGAGTAACGGTATCTACCGGGCAGTGGGACGCCCAGCTCTATTGGCACTGGAATAGCTTCGTTCATAAATTGTCCGGTTCATGCAAGTGGAGTAATCCACCGATACGTTGCTTTATAACTCATTATGATAAATATAACAAGTCTACCCACCTCCTGCGGGTCCCTTTTGTAAAACACCCCCCCTACCCCTTTTGTGACGAATCTGGCTGGGAAAAATAGGTGGGGTGCGCTTTGTCAGAAAAAGTTATAACTAAGTAGCACGAAATATCAAAATTGTGTGATGTAGTGTGCGGAATAGTAATACATATAGCGTATGTAACTAGAAAATATAAGTGGGGTATACCCGGGGGGTACGTCGCCCAGTTCAGAAAACCGACCTACCGCGCCGCTCCCAGAAAAACGCCGTTCTGTTATGGGATTCCCATAACGATATTATTATCAGATTATTTTATAACGTTTGCTGACATGGTAACGAGTTAATGTATAATGGTTCACAAGTCGGGGCAATACCGCGTCGGCTTCAAACTAATATAGGTATTCATATTATGACAAACGTAAATGAAACTCTTATCGCTACTGCTACTAAGTCACTAGGTAACGAGGCACAGGCTAAGGCATTAACAAGCGCAGGCCGCGCCTTTGCTAGTAATGAGAATAGCACTAAGAAAGTTGTAAAGGCTTATGCTGATAACAACACTCACCCCGCTTTCTTCGTAAGTCCTTACGACAAACAAGGCAATGTAAACAAGGGTAGTAAGTCACAAGCAACGCCAGAGCAATTCGACGCGCAGCGCTTACTATTTGCCGCAGGAATGGGAAACTGTGACAAGGGCTTACTTGTTACTACAAACGTTGAACTAATTAGCTTTAACGTAGGGCAAGCTGATAAGCGCATAAGCGACGCTAAAGAGGCCGCTAAGCACGCTAAGGATACGAAACTAAAGGCTAAGCTATCAGAAGAAGTGCAAATGCTAAAGGCTACTAAAACGGCGCGCAACGCGTTACTACGTAAAATCGGCCCCAAGTTTCGTGACTTGGCCAACGCGTTAATAACGGAATACAAAAGACGCGCTAAAGCTGACGCGGTAAAGCAAGGTAAAGCGGACAGCAATGACATAGCTAACGATTACGCTAAGCGCTTAAAGGAAGAGTGCGGGTTCGCGTCTATCGCTAACAAGGAAAAGCCTAGCAAGGAAGATAACGACGTAATACTTCAACAAGCTAAGAATCTATTAAACGCTTTACAGAAAGCTGAGGTGTTACCCGTTAACGGTAGCGCGTTAATCAAAGAGCTAAGCGTTCTACTTGAACCGAAGCATTAATCAATCCGCCCCGACTAGTCGGGGCTTTTTTATGCTCACTTGTTATGGTTTTCCCATAACGGTTTTATATAAGAGGTTACACTATGTTTTTATATCGTGGGATTTACTACCGCACTATGCAAGATATGCTAATAGCTATCCGGTTAGATATTAATGCTTAGTTTGTTTTACCAACCCCATGCGCTTCGGCGTGTGGGGTTTTTTTGTGTCTGCGTTTTATGGGGCTTATTAGGCAAGCGAGCAAGCGAGCAAGCCAACCGCGAGGTGAAATAAAGATTTGATAACAGTAGCTGTACAGCGCGACGCAATCTTGAAGCGCAGTTGATAACAGTTTTTACGTGGTTCGACGCACGCAGCATAATTCGTTATGGAATTCCCATAACCCGAATAAGCCAACCGCGAGGTGAAATAACAACCTGATAACAGTTTTTACGTGGTTCGACGCACAAAAGCCCTGTTTGTGACGCGTGTGACGATGCGTCACAAAGAGCGTCACATTGCCAAAATCGCTGTAGGCCACGTGTGGCGCGGGATTGCGGGGTTATAGGAAATCATACGTAAAGCCAAAACGTCACAACTGCGTCACATTGAGTAAACTTAACAGCTCTTGAGTAGAGTTGAGGGTAAGATGCAGATGAAAAGGCATGAAACCAAAAGAATACGCATAATAATATATATACTTAACTATGTATTTGTATGTATGTGACGCTATTTATTTACACAGAAAGGTATTATCA
>Ga0102951_1000321_pt1 | contig 16963 bp, 16 predicted proteins | sample SalPonA_B_H2O_MG_FD_78507 | JGI IMG/M metagenome (GOLD analysis project Ga0102951, IMG submission 78507) | Water microbial communities from South San Francisco under conditions of wetland restoration - Salt Pond MetaG R2A_B_H2O_MG | ecosystem: Environmental > Aquatic > Non-marine Saline and...
GCCATGCAATTGCCTTGCAGGTTGAGTAGTTGCTTGGTGAAATTTTTCAACCTTTTCTAAGCATGTAGACGCTATTTGGATTTGTTTTAAGACTCCGGTTCAATTCCGGACATCTCCACCAATAAAAAAATATATCTTTTAAAATCCCTAAAAATAGATATTTCAAACACTTTAAGAAAACAAGAAAACATTTTTTCTCCCCTATTTCTACCTAATAGATATAAAACTTTACAAACTAACTATTTAAAATGGCATATACATATTTTTACAAGTTAAAAAAGAGTAAATACCATCACTAGTATCAACATAAGTATCATTCTTTAAATTTTTTTCATAATTTTCAACTATGTGTTTTATTCCATTTTCTATACTTACATAATAAGATAGGTTTTCATTTAATAAAAAACTATTATTTCTTTGAATATCTTCATAATTTACACCATAAATTTCTTTAATTAAAACTCTTAATTCATTAATACAATTGCAATACTCACATTCACCTTTTTCATCCAATGCTGGATATCCACACTCATTACAAATGTTATCACTTTCATTATCTTCATAATCATCAGAAAAACTTGCACAGCAATCACAATCTTCACCTTTTAATTTTTCGTCATATCCACATTCTTCACAAACTTCATATTTAGCCATTTCACAGTGCTCACAGACTTTTTCATCAACCCATTTTTCTTTTCCACAAACTTTACAATACTCCCAAGGTCTTTCTTCATATTCTCCATTACGTAAAGCATCTTCATATTCCATTCTTTCTTGCTCTTCTTCCCACCAAGCTTCATCTCTCATTTCTTGAACTATTTCTTCATTATCTATTGAAGAATTAGTTATTGAATCATGATATCCAAACCCATCATTTCCTAAATCATAATCTTCATCAAACTCTATTGGATTGTCTTTTAATGGTTCAGTCATTTTATGAATAATATTTAAATACTGTTTCATAATTTGTTGAGTTTGCCATTTAGAATATTGTTTATTAATTCTTCTAAACATTTTTTTATATTGTTTGCTATAAACAGATAATTGTTTATATTCATAGTCTGGTTTATGCAAATGGGATAAAAAGATTCTAAGTCTTTGTCTTTTCTTTGATAATTTATAAGGAGTATTTTCATACTCATTTACAAGCTTTTTATATTCAATATATCTTTTAAGTCTATTTTTCTCAAATCTAAATAAACCATCAGTGCAACTAACTCTTTTAGTTGATTCATTTTCAAATATATAAATATCAGATTTAGTTTTATAAGGTGAGTGAAATGAATTTAAAAATATATATCTAGTTTCAAGTTGGGATAATATTCTTCTAGAGATATTCCAAGTATGTTTTTCAAAATTATAGTTTTTTATATTCTCAATTAAAAACTCATAATCATTAATCCCTAAACCATTTTTCTTCATAGTTTCTAAACAAATTAATAATTCATCAGTATTAAACCAAGTTGGATTTAATTCTAATTTATCAAAAGTATTAAGGTCATAATTTGTAAATAACCATTTATTAGAAGAATTATCTTCTTTAATAAAAGCGTATTCATTTGCAGTTTTATTTACTTGAATATATTTATAAAGAGCTTCTGATGAATAGTATGCATATTCAAATCTCTTTTTCATTTTATCTATTGTTGCTAAAAATGATTTTTTATCTTTAGCTGCTGGACAGTTAGTTAAGTAGTATCCAATCTCATTTAAATCATATGGTTCTATTAATTCATTATTCTTAATTATAAATTTTATTTTTTTGCTATTTAGGGTCTGATTTCTCTTTTTTTTCAATATTTACTGCTTTTTTACATTTTTTTTATTTATAGATTTTTCTTTAAAGGTCTGTTAAAAATAAATTCATAAATTTTTTACCTATTCAATAACCATATTATAGCCAATATTACTAATAAATACTTTTAGTCTATCCCATTATTGCTTTTTTAGATTCCATAATTTCATATATCAAAAAAAACAAGGAAAAAAAATGGCAAACAAATTTTTCTCAAAAACTATTCACGAAGACTTAAACTCAAGATACAACAAATCAACTCTCACAAAACAAGAACTTTCAAATGAATTAGGTGTGTCAATCAACACTATCAACTCTTACATAGTTAAAGGATGTGGGATTCCTGAATACATCAAGATTGGAACTGGAAAGAACGGAAAAGTTCTATTTCCAATTGTAAATGTAGTGGATTTCTTATCTAACACAATCAAAGTAGCGTAAGAAAAATCCACAAAAAAAACCAAGACATCTTATTGAGTTCTCTAAAGGAGGATTCATAGGGTTTCTAACCTCAAACTGTTCTTTAAAAACTCACTGTTAAAAAAATATTTTTCAAAACCATTTAATTAATTCAATCATCTGGTGACTTTAAAAAATCAATTATGAAGTCAATTAAAAAATAAATAAAAAATCTTAAAAAAAGAAGGAAAAAAAACAATGGAAAAATTCACTAACTACTTAACTAACGTAAAAAACCAATTTGTAGGTTATGTTGGAAATAAATTATCTGTCATTTCAACATTTAATGGAATAGGTGCTTTATCAGAAGCTTTAAAACAAATGGGTGTTGATTTTGAAATGGATACTGTTTGTGAAATTGATAAGGATGCTAATAATACATATTATGCTAACAATAAAAGAACAAATCATGTTGATGATATAAATGTATTGGTTAAAACTGTTCCAGAAGGTTATTACTTAAATGTTTTAGCTCAAACTCCACCGTGTCAATCATTTTCTATGGCTGGTAAAAGAATGGGATTTCAATCTGATAATGGAAACTTATTTTTAACTGCTATAAATCTTCAAAAAAAAGTAAATGCTAATGTTGTTATCTATGAAAATGTAAAGGGTTTAGCATCTCATCATAAAACTCATTATATCTATAAAAACAAGAATAACGAAACAGTTGAATTCACTTCAAAACCAAATGAAGAAACAATCAAAAAAAATGGTCTTAAATTAGTTAAAACAATTGACTTAAGTAAAAAATCTTTAATTAATAAAGATTATGATGGTAAGAAAAAATCAATTGGTAATACTTTACATACTATTGAAACTTTATTACTTGAAGATAAAAGATATAACTACTACTGGAAAGTTATTAACTCTTCAGATCAAGGTCTTCCTCAAAATAGAGAAAGAATCTTTATTGTTGGTATTAAAAAAGAACTTGATAAAGGTTTTACATTTCCAAGTAATAAACCTTTAGCTTTTACAGTAGAAGATGTTTTAGAAAAAAATCCAGATAATAAAGTATTTTATAAAAATAAAGCAAACCATGAACTAATTCTTGAAAATCAAAAAAGAAGAGAAGGAAAAATTCATACATTTGCTAAATACTCTAAAACTATGAGTTATGAAGCAACAAGAAGAGTATATTATCCTTATGTTGCAGCTTGTATTACAACTGGAAATAATTCAAAGTTTATGATTGATGGAAAAGTTAGAACTTTAACACCAACTGAGAATAAAAGAATCCATGGATTTGGAGAAGATTTCAAGTTTGTTGGTTCAATCACTAAACAAAACAAACAATTAGGAAATACTGTAAGTCCTGGAGTATATGTTTCTTTACTAACAAGTATTTTAAATAGCACTAAATTAGAATCAACTAATAATGTTGATTATGAATCTAATAAAACACAAACTTCAACTGTTAAATCAAATACAAAGATATCAAAAACTTCAAAAAGAGGAAGACCTCTTAAAAAAACTGTTATTTCAAACAATCACATCAATGTTGTTAAAAAAATCACTAACACTCCTGATTTAGAGTATTTAAACATAACAGAGTCAAAATTCAATGAATATAAAACTCATTTAGATAATGGTGGAACTATGTCTATGACTGTTGAATTCTATAAAAACACTAATGATAAAAAACTTGGAAAAATCAAAGAAAAATTAGTTATTTCAATCTATGATTTAGAAAAACTTGGTTTTAGAGATAAAAAGAATGGTATTTACAGAGTAAAAATCACTTCAAAAATTTCAAACACTGTTGAAAAAATTGGTAAAAGAGATGTTATTAATTCAAGAAATGGTGGGAAAAACCAATTTGAGGTTCAAACTAATTATGGAGTTGAACAATTAAAAATAATTAATCATAAAACAGTTGTTGATGGTTTCTGTGGTGCTGGTGGATTTACACTAAAAAATATTGAAAAAATGAAGTTTGATAGATACATTATGAATGAATTAGACTTTTATCAAAACAATGTATTTGTAGCCATTAAAAAAGACGCTCAAAAAGTAATTGAAGTATTTGAAAAACATAATAGTGAATATATTTCACTAGTTAATGAAGAACTACTTACTTGTGAAAAAAGTTATGTTAAAAATAAATGTAAATCAAAATCAAAAGAATATTATAAAAGAAAAGAACTAAGAGCTAAAAATATAGTTCTAAAAAAATACTATGAAAAAACAATATCTTTACTTGAAGATAAAACACTAGATATTTATACATTAGCTGGTTTATATGTATTTGTAATGAATAGAACATTCAATGGGATATTTGAATATAAAAACCAAGAACAAACTATCATTGATGAAACTTCATATAACTGGCACTTAAATCCTAAATCAAAAGTTCATATGATTAAACACTGGTCATATATTTTAAATAAATACAATGTTGAAATTAGAAATGAAGATATCTTTGAATTAGTAAAAGAACTTCCAAGTGATTCAACACTATACCTTGACCCTCCATATTTAGATTCAGGTAAAGGAGCTGATTATGGTTGTAATTGGGAAGATTCACAACAAATTCAATTACTTGAAGATACAAAAAGATTTCATAGGGTTTTATATTCAAATGAAAACTGTCAAGGTTTATATGACCTAGGAATAGATAAATACTTCCACGATAACTTAACATTTAAAAGACAAAACAAACTTGGAAGAGTTAATAAAGCAAGTGGTGGAGAGTTTTTAGGATTTAGAAACACTCCAATTAAAACTTCTATTAAAGTAATTGATACTCAAGATATTCAAGCTGCTTAGAATATAAATATTACACTAAATTATAGTGTAATTTAATAAGAAAGACCATTTATAGGTACTTATTTAAAAAACAAGAATAAAAATCAAAAGATTTATATCTTTTTTAAACCATAAAATAGTGCTTTTAAACTTTTTAATTAATTTATTAAAACTACATGTTTTACAAGAAAACCTAAAAATAGGACTTTGTGTGAGTATTTGATTTTTTAATCAAAAATCACAGCTATATAATAAAACTACAAAAAATGAAGGATAAAAATGAAAAAAATTACAGTAATAAACAGACAATTAGTATGGGTTGAATACCAAGGTGAAGTAGAAATTACAAATGAACAATTTGAAGAACTTCAAAGTGGAGAAATTGATATTTCTGAACTAAATTTAAATATTGATTATGAGGAACCATATTTTATGGATTGTGAAGAGAATGAGTTTGATTATGAGGAGGTAAATTAATAATTACTTTGGGTTTAAGTGTCTTTTAGGACAAAAGGGTTTGTTCATTAATTTATTGAACTTTAACAATGAGTTGACACTCTAAAAAAACTATAAGGAGTTTTTATGTCAAAAATTATCAAATTAAAAAAAGAATTAATAAATGTATCAACCGAGGTTGAGAACCTAAATCCAAATGAAATTATGGTTTGGATTGAAGAAAATATTGTTGAAATTAGAAATGACGGAACAATGACTTACACGTTAGGTGGTCCAAATATTTATATTAACCTTGATACACAATCTATTGAAGGTTATTGGGGAAGTGTTTTTACTTCTGTTCCTTGTGATACTACTATTTTAGAAGAATACTACGATATGTTTCAAGGAGCTATGTAATGAAAAAAATAGATATTTTAAAAACAATTTTGAAAAGTGATATTTCAACTTTTAAATGTAATTTTGTAAAAAAGAATGGTGAAATTAGAGAAATGATTTGTAATTTTATTGATTTCCACCCAAGTTGTGAAAACTTAGTAATAGTTTATGATTTAAGTGTTGATGGTTATAGAAATATAAACCTTCAAACACTTATTGATATTACATACAATAAAAGAAAAATCTCATTTAACACTTTATAAAAATTTTATTACATAAAAAAATCTTCCCAATCTTTATAATCTAAATATGAAGGAATAATCAAATCTTCCTTCTATTTAATTATAAAGGAAAAAATAATATGGAAAATACTAATAATACTCCACAAACTAATACAAATGCTAATAATCAAATAAAAAGAACTACCGTTAAAGAAAAATACAATCAAGTTGTAGAAAACTTCATAAAAAAGTTAGAAAAAAATGACACTGAACCTTGGACAAAATCTTGGGTTATGAATATCTCTCTACCAAGAAACTTTGAGAGTGGAAATTCTTATTCAGGAATGAATATACTAACACTACTTGATAGAGGTTTTACTGATTCTAGATTTTTAACAATGAATCAAGTTAATAATCTTGGTGGTAAAGTAAAAAAAGGAGAAAAATCAACACCAATCTTTTTTATGAAACCTATGGAAAAAGAAGTTGAAGATGAAATTACAGGTGAAAAGAAGATTGAGAAGTATTTCATTATGCAAAGTTATAATGTTTTTAATATCACACAAACACAAGGTATAAAATATGAACCAGAAATAAAAAACAATATACCAAATTCAAATATCCAAAACTTCATTGATAGTTTTAATATTAAAACTTTTAGAGGGGAACCTGCATACTCACCAAGTGATGATTGCATATTTATGCCACACTACCATGACTTTGAATCTGAAAATGAGTTTTATTCAACTTATTTCCATGAATTAAGTCATTATACTGGTCATTCTACTAGACTTGATAGATTTGAGAAACATACTGTGTTTGGAGATGAAAGATACGCATTTGAGGAACTTATTGCTGAACTTGGAAGCGCTTTCTTAAGTTTAGAACATGGTATTAAACCAAACTCTAAAAAACAAGCTAGTTATTTAAACTCTTGGATAACAGCATTAAAAGAAAGACCTAATATTTTATACTCTGCTGCATCACATGCAACTAAATCAACAAACTATTTAATGAATAACTATTATTTAAAAGAGCAGATTAGAAATCAGCATAATAACAATCTTCAAAATCCTCAAACTATGCAAAATAATCAAGTAGTAAATAATACAATTCAAAATAAACCAAAGAAAAACTTCTCCCCAAAAGTTGGATAGGAGATTTATTTTAGATCTAAAATAAATATTGGAAAATATTTAGAAAAATTAGCAGAAAAATAAAAGGTATTGAGTAAAAACTCAATATCTTTTATATCCATTGTCGTTATTAAAATTATTAGGTTTAGGAGGTCTTGGACTTGAATAATTCATATTTAAATCTTCCATTTCTGCACTATCACCAATAAATGAATAATCATCACCACTTGAACCATCATCCATAACTTTTTCAAAAGACAATGATTCAAGGTTTGAAATTCTTTCTTCAAAATCCTTAGCCATAACTTGACCTTTTTTAGACTTTAAAGTAGATGTTTTAACAAACTCTTTTATTTCTGCTATGTGAGTATTTAGTTTATCTTTAAAACTATCAATAGAGGTATCTACATTTTTTAATTCAAGTTTTAAAGTTTCAAGTTCTTTTTTATCATTTGAGTTTTTAGTTAAAAGTGAAGAGAGTAAAAAACTATATTTATCCTTCTTATCTGAAATGAGCTTTCTTAAAGAGATAAACTCACTTTTACAAAGTGTTTCATCTACTTTAAACTCAAATACTATATCTTCTCCAAAGGCTTCAAAAGAGTCTTTAATTTCTTGTTTAAAACTATCTTTATCTTTTTTAATATCATTTCTAACTTCACTTAAAAATTTATTTTTTTCTGTGTTAAACATTGAATCAATTTTTTCATTTAAAGATTTAATTTCACCTTGAAGTTTTAAATTATTTGATTTTAGCTTTTCAACTAATTGATTGTAATAATAAATACCTGCTATTAGAGTAAGTGAAGATATAGCAGAAAATATTTGTAATTTATCCATTAGTCATTTCTCCTTCTAATCTTTTCAAGTTTTTTAATAGCCTTCTCTGTATGACCCTTTTCAAGATCTTTTTCTAAAAGAAGTATAAACTTATCAAGTTTGTCATTTAAACCTTTATATTTATCAATCTCATCAAATAGTTTATCTTTTAAATAAACTGTTGAAGATTTAGATTTTTTTATTTTTTCTTCTTGTTTTTTATGAAGCACTTTTTCTTTAATATTCCAACCAGATAAGTTATATAAAATATTTGTGTATTTAAATTTGTAAATGTTTATATATTCTAACCTTACTGTTTTTTTATGGTTCTCATCAAAGCTATTTTTATAGAATATTTTTGGAAAAATGAAGTGAATATGAGGGTTAGATTCTTTATAGTGTGCTACATAAGGAATTGACCTAACTATTCTTTCTATATCATTATCATCAAGATTTAAATCTTCCATAGCTGATATTTTTCTAATCCAAAGGTGAAGTTTCTCCAAGGCTTTCTTTATAAAATCATTTTTACTTGTTCCAGCAGGAAATGATAGAACAATTGATAAAGGTTTAGGTCTATGACCTTTTTTACTCTCTTGTGTTTGTTTCCAAATATTAGATTCACTTAATAGGTAGTTTGTTTTTTCCAAGACATCATTATGGATAATATCTTGATTTTTATGTTTATCTTCATTTAGCAGATATACTATGTATTTATCTAAATCTTTGATTGATTTTATTAAACAGGTATTAGTGGTCATTTTTATTCTCCTAAATAATACCTATTATAAATATTTAATTCACTTTTTTAAAATCTATAAAAATAAAATTAGCAAAAAAATCTAAACAAAAACATTACTACCTATAAATATATCTTTTAAGGTCAAGAAGGAAGTTTAAAGGTATTTAAACATTCCTCTTGCCAAAGGGGAGAACCAAGTTCCCCCTTGTGGTATCCCCTTTATTTTTTTTAATTTCAATTTTTCTTTTCAATTTTTCCTTTCAATTTAATTTTAAACTTTGATTCATTATATAGATTTTTTTTAATAAAAAAACTGTTTTTTAATTTTATTAAAAGTGCATAATCAATCCTAAAAACAATTTCAAAGGATTAAATTAATGAATGCAAGATTTTTAACTAACGCAACTAAAAAACATAAAAACTTTATTGATAAGATTAAATCAAACAATAAAAAAGTAATAGCGCAGTATTTAGCTTTATATACAGAGAATTCACATTTAAAGAAGTGTTTAATAACATTCACACCATTTGATGGAAAACTATCAACAGTATTAAAAATTAGAAGAGAGTTTTTTAAATTATTGAACAGATATAAGAGGAACAAGAAAGATGGTGGTGATTTAGGTATTAAGTATTTTTCAAATATTGAATTTACAAAAACATCTCAACCTCATTTACATATTCAACTTTTTTATTCAAATCTAAATCCAATAAAAAAAGCGTATGATGCAGTTTTATGTAAGAACTACAAGAATGACCAATCTAATTCATTATGTCTTGCTAAAGATAATAGTAAAAACTTCAATTATGTAATTAAAGACTATATTAACTTTGATTTACAATTAGAACAATTCAAGCATCATTTTAGGAATGTTAATTTTACAACTTCATCACAAAAGAGTATTAGTAATTCAATAGTTAAGTATATTTACAAAAACTATAAATTTAAAACTAAAAACAGATACAAGGAAATATTATCTGCTATTAATAATGAAACTATAATAATTTCAAGAGATAGAAAAGATTCTGTTTATATTAAATCTCATATTCAAAAAAATACTACTAATTCAAAATCAATTAAATTAATTTCAAAGGAGAAGATTGGAGTTAATTATGTTTATTTATTTGAGGAGGTTGATGTTAGGGTTAAGATTAAATCTAAATATAAAAATAGCAATAAATTTAAAAGTAAGTTAGATTGTAGGTTTGGATATAGGATTAAGATAAAAAAGGTTAAGAGAACTAAAAAGAGCAAGATGTGGGCATTTAAGATTAAAGGATTAAATTAGAAATACTTATGAAGTTTCTAAAGTTATTAATTGTGCTTTTTAATTACTTATTAAGAAACTGTTAATAGATTTGAACTTAATCCATTCTACAATTTAATTAAAATTGAAATTAATGTACGTATATTTTTGTACTAATTTCTAAATAATTTATAGGCTCAATTGTTTCTTTGCATATTTTTTTTCCATTATAATTTGCACAATTTCTGTAGCCTACATTCTTACTTTCAGTTATATATTCATAAATAGGTTCACATTTTGTGATGGTTTTATAGTTTTTACATAAATTATCATTATTATTTCTATTTTTATTTGCAATATATGCACCACTAACACCACCCACAATCTTTGCTATATCATTACCATTACCTTTACCTATTTGATTTCCAAGAGCAACACCTACAACAGAACCTATAACAGTGTCTATTCCTATAGAATTTGTATCCTTACTTCCTTTACATTCAACAACTGTTTCAATAGTAGTATCAAAACATCTTTCATCAACTTTAATTTTTTTTGTAAAAGGTTTTACTATTGGAATATGCTCAGTTACTTCAATTTTTTCTGCATAAACTGTTGAAGTCAAAAAAATAATTGAGGTTAGAAATAAATAATTTCGTTTCTTCATTGATAATCCTTTAAATAACTTAAGTCTAAGCAAAAATTATATCAATAATTTATAAATAATTTTTTAATTTAAGAATAAATATTGAAATTGATATACTTTACCACCAATTTATAAATTTTTTCAGTTAAAATAATTTTAATATAATAAAAGGATATTCAATGAAAAAAAAGATTTTAAGTTTAGCGTCAGCGTTATTAGTTGCAAGTATTGCTACAGGTTGTTCAAATGATTCTCAACCAAATACTCCAGAGAATAAAGTAGTTAATGGACAAGGTGAAAAACAAAGTTTATTTCAAGAATATATGAAAAATAGACCTAGTAAAGATATTGATCCAATTGGGGTTAATAGTGCAGACTTAGTATTTAGTGGAATTGCAGGTATCTATGGAAACACTGTAGATTTAACAGATAAATATATTTCAAAAGTTGAAAATTCAAAAGTTGCATTAACTTTAGAAGAAGTAAGAAAAACATTAGGTGAAGAAGAATATAAAAAACAAGTAGCAGCTTTAGAAGGTGAAGACAAGAAGGAATATGAAGCATTCTTAAAAAGCGAATCTAATTCATTAAATGTTGCTGCATCATACTTAACTGATGCTTTAAAATTACAAGTGGGATTAACTTCTATCAATGTACAAGAATTAGTTTCTAATCCATTTAAATTACCATCAGCTCTTAAAAGCTCTAAACTTGCAAAAGATCAAATTTCATATACAGTTGATACGCTAAAATGGTTAAATGAAACAAAAAAAGTTTATGATGCGTCACTTGAATATAAAGGTAGATAATAATGACTTTAAATAAATTTTATTTTTATTCAGCTACATTAGTTAGTTTATTCTTAATGAGTGGTTGTGCAGGAACATCTGGAAATACAAGTGGTATACAGATTGATCCAACAGTACACACTGTATCAAAAGATGATTATACAAAGACTTTTGGGGCTAAAGAAATTGAATTACCTCAAAACTACTCAACAAAGAATTATAAAAGATTAACTGTATCAGCGTGGTTTTTCCCTAATAAAACAGCAGATGCATATGCAGACGCTCCTGTTGAAACATTGTCAACTATGATGGAAACAGAAATTTCAAAATTAAAGAGATTTACAATTGTTTCAAGACATTTGGGTCAAAAGGGAAAATTAGCTGAAAAGAACTTCCAAGATATGGGTACAACAGATAGAAAAACTAAAATGAGATTTGGAAAGGGTATAAATGCTGATTACTCTTTAAGTGGAGGAATTTCTGCTGTTAAAGAAGAATATAATCGAGGTGGTAAGAATGAATTAGTTTACATTATTAGAGTAGATTATCAATTGGTAGATAATGAAACTGATGAAATAATTGAAGCTGATATGGCTGAAGGAAGATCAATCAGAACTATAATGAGGCTTCCTTCTGGAAAAATTATTGGTGGATTTAGTAGAAACGATGAAAAAGATGCCTTAGCACAAGCTGCTATAAATGCACTTAAAATTGTTTCAAATAAACTAGGAAATAAATTACCTATAGGTGGACAAGTTATGGGTATAAGGGGTGAAAGATTTTCAATCGATAAAGGTTATGAAGATGGCTTTATGGGAAAACAAACTGTAGTTTTATATACATCTGATATGGGTATTGATATACCTTTTGCAGTAGGTGAAATTACTCCTGGTAAATACAAAACTTCTGGGAAAATTTTTGCTTGGTCAGAAGATAAAGATATTCAAGATATAATTCAAAAACTACAATCGAATAAGAATTTTATTAAAGAGAATGAAGTTTTTGCTGTATCTACAGGTATGCCCTTACCTCCTGAATGGGAAAATAATTATAAGGATTAAAAAATGATTAAAGTAATAAAAACTTTATCTCTAAGTTTAACTATTCTAGCCACATTATCAACTGCTAGTTTATCAAATGAATTACCACCTATTAATAATGTAAATTTAGAATCAGATGATAATTTAATGGATGAAGAATTAGATCAAGGTGAAATGTTGTTAGAAGAATCTGTTGATGAAGGATTCCTTTCTGAATCTGCTGTTGAGAAAGAATGGGAAAACTTTTTAGATAATAAAAAATTAGAAGAAGGGTTTAATAAAGAAAAGAAAATATTTATTGGATCTGGTAGTGCAGTAACTACAGTTGGTATGAATCATCCTCAATTTATTACTGCAAGAACAACAGCATTTAAGAAAGCTCTAATGGAAGCTAAGGCTTCATTTGCTCAATCATTTGCAGAAGAAGTTGAATCAGGTGCATTTATGAGTGCATTTGAAAATGACAAAGAAGGAGAACTGTTAAAAATAGCACAATCTCTTAATTTACCTAATGTAGATAAGTATAAAGCAACTGATATTAAACAAGGTGATATATTTGGTGAAAATATCTCATCTGCTGCTGCAGCAGCGATAAGTGGAGCATCTATTTTAAATGTTTTTGAAGGTGGAGAAAGTGATGGATATGAAATATTAGTTGGAATAGTTTGGTCTCCAAATTTAGCTGCATTATCTGCAGATATTGCAAGAGCAAAATATAAAAGTTCAAAAGTTGCACCAGGAGCAACATTAAAGAATACTATTAATTTAAAAGACATTAATACACTTATGGTAAAACAAGGTGCATGGGTTCATGTTAATGAAAAAGGTGAAAGAATAATTGTTGGATATGGACAAGCAGGTGTGAAACCAGCAGATTCAAAAAAATATTTAAAAAAGAACATGAAATTAGCTAACAAAAGAGCTAGAATAAATGCTTTAAATCACATTAAAGAATTTGTTTCAACAAATTTATCTGTCAATGAATTTAAAACAACATTAGATGCTAGTTTATTAAAAACAGATGGTAGTGAAGTTACTGCAATTGCTGATGATTTTGGTCAAACAATAACACAAAAAGCTTCTAAAATAACTTTAGTAGGTGTAACACCTTTTAAAAAAAGGTGGGTTGCAAAACATCCATTATCTGGACAATATGTTGCAGGTTCAATCTTGGTTTGGTCTCCGGATAATGCTGAATTAGCTAAATTATTTAGAGGTTTATCAATTGAAGCTGATGAAAAAGTAAAATTAGGTCAAAAAGACTTAAAAAAAGATTTAAGACAGCAAGAAATTGATTCAAGAAATAAAGCTTCAAAAGATTATAAAAACTCAGAAAAAGTTTATAAAAGTAATACACCTAGTAATTATTCAGGTGTAAATAATAATTCAAAATCTGGAACATTAAGCGGTTCAGGATCTGATAGTGCAGCTTGGTAAATTAATTATAATTCTAACATTGTTGATATCTTCAATGTTAGGATTTGATATAGATGATTATCAAAAAGATGGAATATTTTTTTTCCCAGAAAAAGAAAAACATGAATTTATAATTATTTCTCACACTTCTGAGAATAAGAGTACTATCAAACGATTGAATCGTAGTAGAGCAAAATTAGAAGCAATAAATAAATTGATCAAATATATAAGCACTAAAGATGACAATAGAAAACCCAAAACGTATGAAGAAAATCATATTTATAATTTAAAAAGAGATATTAACATTGTGGGTTTAGAAATTTTAAAAACTAACGTATCTAAAAAAAATACAAAAATTATAATTCGTATACCTGTAAAAGACAATAATATTATTACTAAAGATTTAACATTACTGAATAATGAAATTAATGAAAGTAGAAGAAATTATAATGAAATACCATATGTATTCTATAAACTTGAAATTTCTGATTCCAATAGTATTTCTTCTTCATTAGAAACTTTAATAGCATTTTCATTAAATAAGGGATATGTAAAGTTTGCTAATATTCTACAAAATAAAATAGATGTTAATCCTATTAGAAATATTTTGTCAAATGAATTGATTAAAAATAAAAATACTGATATATCAATTAATGAAAACTTGTTAGACAATTTAGAACTTTATAATAATATAAATGAGCCTCAAGTTTTAAAAAAAATTGCTGATTTACTTTATGAAAAGAATATTAAAAAACTTTCAATGATATTGTATATGCATTTATTTAATGACGATACATTAAAAAATGATGTATTATCAAAGTTAAGTAGTATTAAAATAGATGATTTTGAACCTTACAATACTATATTAAATATGATGAGTAACAATATATCAGTTAATAAATCAATTATGGAGTGGATAATTAGTAATAATTATTTAATAACCGCAAGTATCTTAAAAAAGTATGGACAATTATCATTAAGTTCTTATAATTTAGATTATGTAAAAGATAATTTTTCAGCAAATAATATTAGAAATAAAGCTTTACTTCTGTTTAGAAGCAAAAATTATCAAAAAGCATCAATTGAATTTATGAAACAGTTAGAAATAAATCCATTTGATAAAGATTCTATATCATATTTAGGTTATTGTTTTGAAAAAATGGGTTATGTAAATGCTTCGAAAATTCTATATTTTCAAAGTTATTCATTTGATTATAAACATAATAAATATACAAAAAAAGGTTTAAAAATATGAATTATATATTATTAGTTATCAGTATGGTAGTTTCAATCTACGCCAATTCAGTTGACAATACAATTAATTTAATGTTAAAAAATGATAAGCTATTTGAAATAATAGACTCTAAAAAATATGGAAAGACTATAATTACAATAGGAAAATCAGACAATGCTAAAGAAAATATTGCATATGATATTGCAAAACAAGAAGCACTAAAAAATTTAGCATCATTTTTATATGGAGAAACGATAAATTCTAATGAAAGTTTTGTTACTTTAGAACAAAATGGTACTATTGATGAGAAATATTTTTCTAGTATAACATCCAATATTGATGCTTCTTTAAAATCTTCATTTTTATATAAATCTGGTAGATATAATGAAGAGTATTATACAGTTGTATTATTGGCTGAAAAAAACACTGCTTCTAAAGATACTTTTAAAAAGATTACTAACTCAAATGTAATAGAATCTAGAGGATATTCATCATTAAGTGAAGGTATATCAAAAGCTAGACAAAATGCATTAAATGAAGCGTTAAGAAGTGCAGTAGAACAATATAGCGGTGTTCAAATGGCTTCAAAAACATCTATTGAAAATGCTGAAAAATATAGAGGTAAATTATCTTCTGTTTCGAAGGGATATATTAAAAAATACGATGTAATAAAAGAATTTAAAGATGGTAATAATTTTGTTGTTGTTATTGTTGCTGAAGTTGCAGAAGATGAACCGAATGCTGAAAAATCAATTGATGCAATAAAAGAAAACATGGGAAGACCATCTTTCTATATTATTTCAACTGATAATAGATTAAAAAGTATGATTGAAAATATATTGAGTAAAAATCAATTAGATATTGCAATAAACAAAAGAGATGCAAAATATATTATTACTTCAAATGCTAGTAAATTTGAATATGAAGTTCCAGCACTTAAAAACATGATGGGTATTCAAACTACTATTGAAATTGTTGTAAAAGATGTATTTGCAAATGAAAATATTATTAATATTTCAAATGATCCTGAAAATAGTGTTGAAATTTCTAAATCACCTAATATAAGAGAAAGAAATTCTTATAATTATGCAATGGAAGAAATAGAAGAAAAATTTATTAAGAATATTAATTCACAATTTATAAATAAATTTAATAATGGTAATAAAGTAAGAGTTAAATTAGAGAGATTTGATAGAATGAGAGATGTTGATGAACTAAAAGAATGTATAGAATCATTACCTTTAGTTAAATCTGTTAATGTTTCTCCAGTAAAAAATTATAATGTTTACTATGATGTTATTTATTTAGGTAATCCTTCTGATTTACAGTTATCTATAATGAAAAAATCTAGGGAATTTAGATTAAGAGGGTTAAGAGTTAAAACATCTAGTGATTCAGAAATAATTTTTAAATTTTAATTGAAATTAATACAAGGAGTATAAATGAAATCATTAGTTTTAATAATATTAATTACGTTATCATTAAACGCAACATCATTTTCAAAATCAAAAAAAATACTTCTAAAAAAAGTTTACTTTGATAATCAAATATCTTTTTATTGTTCTAATCCTTATGAAATAAAACAAATAAAAGGTAAAGAAAAAACTTTAATTATTCAAGATAGTAAATACTATTCACCAAGAAATGAATATTATAAATCAGGAAAGCCAAATACAAGAGCTCAACGAATTGAATGGGAACATGTAATGCCCGCCCATAACTTTGGTAAGCATCTTCAATGTTGGCAAGATGGTGGAAGAAAAAATTGTAGAAAAGATAATACTTTTAAAACTATGGAAGCTGATATGCATAACTTAGTTCCTGCAATTGGTGAA
>Ga0102951_1000328_pt1 | contig 16912 bp, 13 predicted proteins | sample SalPonA_B_H2O_MG_FD_78507 | JGI IMG/M metagenome (GOLD analysis project Ga0102951, IMG submission 78507) | Water microbial communities from South San Francisco under conditions of wetland restoration - Salt Pond MetaG R2A_B_H2O_MG | ecosystem: Environmental > Aquatic > Non-marine Saline and...
TGAATAATGTGCTATAAAAAGTATGTGTATATGAAATGCACACGTGGTTTGTACTTAAGAAGACAGGAAGGCGCATGTTTGTACCCAGCATATTATTAAAACAGTTATATACCCATGGCAGCTTAACCAAAACTAATAACGGCATTTCGTTTGCTCTTAAAAATCGACTAAAAGATGCAACAATAAAAGACATTAAATGGATTTCATTAGACGGTAACAATATTCCTGAAGAAAAGATTTCTTTCAGGATGTCTGGCGATGAAGTGCTATCAGTCGACGATATTAATTGCGCGGATGGCGTGGCATTTGGTTTAAGGCAGACTATCACCGTACATGTAGAATTAGACGAAGCGGTTAGCCCTGAAAAACGTAAAATTGGTATTTGTTTTTCGGCATCTCCGTTTGGAAAGTTAAAGTTTGAAGTAGAAGATAATGTAACCTCGCCAGAACAAAGAGGGGGTCATATTCCTCGTGATGATCATGACGATTATGGCGAGAAGGCAATTAAAGCGCGTCAAAGCTACTTTGAAAGTGCAACCGATAAAAAGCTTAATCATGTTGCTAAATATTCTATCGACCCTAAAGAGCTGCAAGGTAATATCGAGCATTTTATTGGCGCAGCACAAGTTCCCATCGGCATTGCAGGGCCACTAAAAATAAATGGTGAATACGCAAAAGGTGAGTTTGTTGTACCACTTGCTACGACCGAAGGCACGCTAGTAGCGTCTTACAACCGTGGTATGAAGCTGCTTAATATGAGCGGCGGTGTTACGGCCACGGTAGTAGACGATGCAATGCAGCGTGCGCCGGTCTTTATTTTCGAAAATGCGCGAGGCGCAAGAGATTTCGTAAAATGGATAAATGAGAATATCGAAAAAATTCGCGAAGAAGCGGAAGCAACGTCCAGCATTGCTAAATTAACCTACATCGATCATTTCCTATCAAACAAGTTTGCATTCTTGCGTTTTAATTACCGAACCGGCGATGCAGCAGGGCAAAACATGGTGGGTCGAGCTACGTTCGCCGCGTGCGGATGGATACTCGATCATTATGAAGGCATCGAAAACTTCTATTTAGAGTCTAACTTTGCCACCGATAAAAAAGCCTCACAGATTAATATAATGCGTACTCGCGGAAAACGCGTAACAGCAGAAGCGACGATTAAACGTGAGCATCTATTACAGGTGATGCGCGTAGACCCCAAACAAATCGATTATCATGGTCGCGTGGCAGGAGTAGGGTCTTTCTTGTCGGGTGTAAACAATACGGGCTTACATTCACCTAACGGAATTACCGCGATGTTTATTGCCACAGGGCAAGACGTGGCGAATGTTTCTGAATCCTCTGCGGCTATGATGTACTCAGAGTTAACAGAAGAAGGCGATTTGTACTTATCTATTACCATTCCTTCGCTAATCGTTGCTACATATGGCGGCGGCACAGGGATAGGAACACAGCGAGAGTGTTTAGAATTAATGGACTGCTACGGGCGAGATCGCGTGTATAAGTTCGCTGAAATTGTTGCCTCTGTCGTATTAGCGGGTGAAATATCGTTGGCATCTGCAATAAGTTCATCAGACTGGGTGTCATCTCACGAACAATATGGTCGAAATCGTTAAGGTTACATACCCACGCAACGATAAATAAAAGCCGGTGAACGTGATGGTTCACCGGTTTTTTTGTGTTATGTCAGCGTCATTTTAAACGCCCATCCCCTCTCAAAAGACAAACAATTTGCTAGTCGCTAATACGCAATGTTTGCACAACGCGCTGGTATTTTCAGAAGCAAACTTGACACATACGTTATTTCATATACATTATCACATATGATTTTCCATATGTGACTTGTTATGACTCCATGCTTACTTTCGCCTTTAACATTCTTCAAGTGCTTGTCAGATGACACGCGTCTTAAAACACTGCTGATGTTAAGCGTAAGGGAAGCGCTGTGTGTATGCGACTTAACCGACGCACTTCAAATAAGCCAACCAAAGATTTCTCGTCATCTTGCTGATTTACGCAAATGTGGGCTGGTGCGAGATACTCGAAAAGGAAAGTGGGTGTATTATCAGCTTCACCCTGAACTTCCGACGTGGGCGTTGGACGTCATAAAGAATACGGCAGCACATAACGGCAACTACATTAGCGAGCCACTGGCCAATTTACGCTGTACGAATTGCTAACTTCCTATGTCAATCTCACTCAAATGATTGGACAACCCTTACCTTTCTTCAAGGATTTGTATGAAGATTTTATATATCTGTACGCATAACCGTTGCCGAAGCATCCTATGCGAGGCAATGACTAATTCATTCAATAGCAACATAGAAGCGCGCAGCGCAGGAAGTCAACCCGTAGGTGAAGTACACCCGCTTTCTTTAAAGTATTTGGCAGCACGGGGGGTTGATACTCAAGGCCTAAAAAGCCAATCGTGGGATGAATTTGAAGACTACAATGCCGACCTTGTGGTGACAGTATGCGATTCGGCAGCGGGCGAAACCTGCCCTGTGTTCTTCGGTAGGTCACTTAAGGTGCACTGGGGGTTAGAAGACCCATCAAAACACGAGGGAACCGATCAAGAGAAGGCCGATGCGTTCAACCGCACAATCGATATTATTGAAAAGCGCGTTGCTGCATTAGCTGAGCTTGCTGAAAAACAGCTCGATAATGCCGGGCTAAAAGCGGCGCTGTTAACGTTAGGCGCCAAGTAATGCAAAAAAGTGTAACAAGCGTCGACGTTAACATGACTATTTAAAATAGGGTAAATGAAATGGGTTTTTTTGAACGTTATTTATCGGTTTGGGTTGGCCTTTGTATTATTGCTGGGGTGAGCTTAGGCTATGTGGCACCGAGTATTTTTGCGTCTATTGCCGCGCTTGAATATGCTCACGTTAATCTTGTGGTCGCGGTACTGATTTGGCTAATGATTTACCCAATGATGGTACAAATAGATTTCAGCTCAATTAAAGACGTAGGCAAAAAACCAAAAGGGTTGGTGCTTACTATTATAGTGAACTGGCTCATTAAGGCCTTCACCATGGCCTTTTTAGGGTGGCTGTTTTTTAAAGGCATTTTTATCGACTGGGTCGACCCACAAACCGCTAACGAATATATTGCGGGCATGATATTGCTTGGTGTTGCTCCATGCACCGCGATGGTGTTTGTATGGAGTCACCTGACAAAAGGCGATGCAAACTACACCTTGGTTCAGGTATCAATAAACGACCTTATTATGGTTATCGCGTTTGCGCCACTCACCGCCATGCTGCTGGGTGTTACTGATATATCGGTGCCGTGGGATACATTATTGCTGTCTGTTGTACTGTACGTGGTTCTGCCACTTATAGCCGGTTTTTTAACCCGTCGCTATTTAGAGAATAAGAACGCTGCACGCGATTCATCTTCGGCTACAGACACAGGAGCTATTGATGCGCTGGTCAATACATTCAAGCCATTTTCCGTTATTGGTTTGTTGCTAACCATTGTTATTTTATTTGGGCTGCAAGCTGAAACCATACTGTCTAAGCCTCAAGACATTGTGCTTATTGCAATACCGCTGCTTATTCAAACTTACGGTATCTTTGCTATTGCCTACTTTGCGGCTAAACGGATGAAGCTGCCTCACAATGTAGCTGCGCCAGCGAGCATGATTGGTACGTCGAACTTTTTCGAACTAGCGGTAGCTGTAGCAATTTCTTTGTTCGGTTTACATAGCGGTGCAGCATTGGCGACTGTGGTGGGCGTGTTAGTTGAAGTCCCAGTAATGCTTTCGTTAGTGTGGTTTGCCAATAAAACTCGTCACTGGTTTGATTAGGCGGGCCGAAAACGCTTTTATCGCCGTTGTGAGCATTGTTACACCACGAGTACGATAATCGTCATTATGTATGTACTGCGATAACCTAAGAAAGAAAAAAGCCGATGAACGCTTACGTTCATCGGCTTTTTTGTCTGACATACTAGCAATTAGGAATTAATGTTCCCAATGGAAGTGATGTGCTTTAGCTTCCACCGCATCAGTGGTTTCTTGAGGCATAAATGTGGCATTGTTTTCTTCAAAGAAGAAAGGCGCACGCTTTTTCTTACTGCCTACTTCATTCATTGTAGCGGCTTCGTAAACACGGCCATTTAATACGGTGTATTCTACGTATTCGCTTTTACGAATGTCGCTGAGTACATCACCGTCAATAACCACAAGGTCAGCTAACTTACCTTTTTCGATGCTGCCTAGGTCGTTACCCATTCCTAAGTGTGTCGCACCGTCGATAGTACCGCCTCTAAGTGCTTCCCAAGGAGTGAAGCCACCTTGTTGCATTATCCATAGTTCCCAATGCGCCGCTAGCCCTTCACGTTGACCATGCGCTCCAATGTGAACACTTACGCCATTGTCACGCAGTTCTTTCGCATAGGCTGCAACATTCTGATGGTTGTATTGGTTTTCGGGAGCCGACGGACGTCTTATTGCACGGCGGTCAAGAATGGTAGACGGCGTGTAACGAAGAAGGCGCGGATTTTTCCATACCTCCGTTTTGTCATACCAGTACTCTTCGCCCATCATGCCGCCATACGACACCACGAACGTTGGCGTATAGCCAAACTCCGTCGCCTTCCATAATTGTGTGACGTCGCTATATCCGCGCTCAACAGGAATGCTGTGCTCTAGGCCAGTATGCCCGTCGACCAGCATGGTAAGGTTTTGTTGGAATTTACCGCCACCTTCAGGCACCACCATCATATCTTGGTTTTTTGCAGCCCATAGCACCTGTTGACGTTGATCACGGCGAGGCTGATTATAGCTTTTTACTGATATAGCCCCTGCTTCTTTGAGGCGTTCAACATGGAAATAGGCATCTTCATAGTCGTTGATGATTGCCTTGTAACCTAACCCTTCTGCACCGTATAAAATAGTACCGGTAGAGTAGATGCGTGGCGCGACAATCTTGCCTTTACGCTGCAATTCTGCGGCGGCCATAATTTCAGTGGTATCGTTTGATGGATCGTGAATAGTGGTGACACCAAACGCAACGTTAGAGTATTGGCTCCAGTTTTGCTCTGGAATTATTTCATTTCTCCCCTGTGAACCATGGGCATGCGCATCAACTAAACCAGGAATAACCGTTTTGCCTGCAATATCAATTTGCATTGCGTCATCTGGAATTTGAATGTCACCGCGTTTACCAACCGCTTCAATACGATTGTCTTTGATCAATACCACACCATCTTCAATGACTTCTTGGGTATTGTTTGCGTCACGCATTGTCACCACTTTTCCACCTACGAGTGCTTTATAGCCAGATGGCTTATCGGCTTCGGTGGTAAATGACAAATCCACACCGTCAGCAACCGGTTCAGGGAGCGTTTCTGGTGCACCATTAACAAAGGCAAAGGCTTCATCTAGCGAACGTTTGTACAAAGTAGGCCCGTTAAACCAGCTTACCGTTTTGTTGTCTGGCGACCACGTTAGGTATTCCCCTGCGCGCGATGACAGTTGTGTCACTGGCAACGACGTCATGTTAGGACCAATGGTGACTTTCTTACCATTATCAACAAATGGCGCAACAAACGTTTTGAATTGATAAACAAACGCAATCCACTTCCTATCGTGAGATAGTTTGTACTCACTTACTTTATCTGCTCCGTATAAGTGGGTACGTTTGTCATTTCCATTTAAGTTTACGCTTGATAATTGTGTTTCGTAATACGCCTCTCCACCGGCAGACTCAGTGAAGTAGACACGTTCGTCATTACCCGCGAAGTGTGCGTTATACCCGCCATCGGAAATTTTTGTTACTGTATCCTCGTCTAAGTCGGCGACATATACGCCGGGTTCAACAGAGTATTTAGGGTCGAGTAAATAGCCACCGGTAAATTTGCGGAATACAACGTTTTCACCATCGCTTGAAAACGACGGCTCGATGTAATGTCCAGGCTGTTCTGTAATTACCTTGCCGCGTCCACCTCGTGCAGACACAACGCGAACTGTACCTAACTCTTGGTCATCCCACGTGGTATAAACAATGGATTTTCCATCGTTCGAGAAACGTGGATAATATTCATCGTGGTCGTTTTGCTTAGTAAGGCGTTTAATTTTTCCTGATTTTACGTCGCGAACATAAAGTTTGCCCAACGCTTGGAATAAGATGGTTTTTCCGTTCGGTGACATTTGTGACCATCGAATCATCTTCACATCGAATTTATCAGGCGCAACGTCTACATTAAAACGCAGTGCATCGGCATATTGTAACGTTGCTTCAATGTTTACGTTGATAGTTTCAGTCGCTTTACTCTCTACATCAATGGTGTGGAATTTACCGCCCGTCCAATACATGATTTTTGATGAGTCAGGCATCCAGTCAAAGTATGCAAAGTACCCTTCTGAGCCAAACCCTTCTTGCATATCACGCTCAAGCTCAAGCGTCAGTGGCGTTTCTATACCGGTCTTGATGTCTTTTATAAATAAAGCCGTTCTGTCTTTAACGCGGCGTACAAAAGCAATGTATTTGCCGTCTGGCGAAGGTGTTGGAACCACAGCGCCACCCGTACCGCTAATATAACGGCTACCTTCTCCGGTCTCTCTATCAAAGCGGGTGATCGCAAAAATACCTTCCAACGGATCGCGATTGTATGAAAAACGGCTGCCTGGAACGGTGTTTTCAGTGAAATAAATATACTTACCGTCGTGAGAAAATACCGGGTCTGCAATGTTTTGCTGGTCGCGTTTACCACTGTTACGCGCCTTAATCTGTAGGCCATCGCCGCCAGTCTTGTGATACATCCAAATTTCACCAGCAGGAATACTGCGGCTAGACATAATGCCCTTTGTTACGACGATATATTGACCGTCTGGGCTCCACTTCGGTGCGTGAATAAGGTTTTTCTTTTCTTTAGTGACCTGATGAAGGTTTGTGCCGTCAATGTTCATCACCCAGACATTACTTAGCCCGTCTCTATCAGAGATAAACGCGATTTGCTTGCCGTCTGGAGAAATTGACGGGTGAAGATTCCATGCAAAATCTTGCGTTAATGGCTCGGCGTCGCCACCGTCGATATTCACTTTGTATAGGTCACCTAGCATATCAAACACCATAAACTTGCCATTTGGTGCTATATCTAAGCTTGACCACGTTGTCTCGTTGGTCTTTATGGTCACTTCGTTCAAGGCAAAGGGTGGGGCGTCTACTTCCCAATTTTCTACATCATAACCCGTTGTTTCGATAGGCTCGGCATCTTGCGCGTAGGCTACGCCAGAGGCCAGTAAGGCTGAAGCAATCAGCGATAGTGATATCTTTTTCATTATCTTTGTATTCCGGCTTGTTGTTTGTCGTTAGTTATTATTTTATTGCTACGCAATGGTCGAAGCAGCGTCGCAATGCACGACATTCAATCATACGTCAAGACAACGTGAGCGCATTAACATAACGCGACTAGTCGTTTTCAATTTGTGACGAATGCCTGCTAAGCATATTTTTACGCTTTTTATGGTGGAATTAAAAGGAAAGGGATGTATTACCTGTGCTCGAACCTGTAAACGATACGGCTAGCTCGCCGTTTTTCGTATTGAACTTCACTTTGCGATAGCCAAACTCGCCCACATCGACACTTAATACATTCAACTGATAGTGAGAGGCCAGTTCTAACGCTCGTCGTGCATTGCGTTGGCCAACCGTATTGGCATCGCTTTCAGTGGTTTCACTGTCCAGCATATTACCGCCGCCGATAATGTGGGTATCAAACTCTTGTATCGCGATATTGTATTTTTTTGCATGGTTGGCAAATAACATAAAGCAGTCATCGCCGTAGCGCGGGTCAAGGGTGTTATTGGTTTGCTTTTTTGCAAATGGAAGCGCGAAATGACAAATACCAGCATAAAGCAAAGTCGGGTGAAACAATGTTACGGCAATACACGATCCTAACAGTGTATTTACTTGTGTAGTTCCCCGCCCAAAGAGCAACTCACCCGCGTGTAGAGTAACCACGTTGGGGGTATCGCTAGCACTATCGCCCGTCATAACCACACGCTTGTAAAAGCCTAGTTGCTACAACGTCTAACGGAAGTGTCTTGTCTGCAGCCCCTCGTTCAAAGGCAACCCGCGGCATTCCCCATACCACGCTTGTATGTTCATCTTGTGCATAGGTTTGGGCACCACTTTCTTTGAGTTCCATTAATCCTGCTGCACCGTCATCACCCATTCCCGTTAAGATAACCGCACAGGCGTTGCTACCGACCGTATTGGCAGCCGAGCGAAAAAGTACGTCAACAGAGGGGCGATGTCTTGAAACAAGCGGTCCATCTTGTACATCAACATAGTAACGCGCACCGCTGCGCTTTATTGTCATATGTTTATTACCTGGCGCGATAATGGCGTGCCCTCTTAATAGGCTCATGCCTTGCTTGCCTTCACTTACCGTTATTGGGCATTGTTCGTTAAGACGTTTTGCAAATGAAGTCGTGAACCCTTCTGGCATATGCTGAACGATGGCGATGGCTGGACAATCAAGGGGCATATTCATAAGTACCGCCTTTATCGCTTCGGTACCGCCGGTGGATGCCCCAATACAAATTATTTTTTCAGTGGTCTCATGCATGGCGCTTGGCGCTTTTCGTGCAAGTACGGCATCGGCTTTTAACTTTTTAACATGCTTTGTTTGTTTGGCAATTTGTTTCACTTTGGCATTTGCCGCCGCTCTCACAGCATCATATAAGACGGTCGCAGTGTCTTGGGCAAACTGTCTTATTCCTACCGTGGGCTTAGTAATAATATCGACCGCCCCCGCTTCAAGTGCGGCCATGTGCGTAGCGCTATTATTACCCACTAATGTAGAGCAAATCACTACAGGAATAGGGTGTTGAGACATCAGCTTTTTAAGAAAGGTTACACCGTCCATTCTTGGCATCTCTACATCGAGTAAGATAACGTCGGGAAGGCTTTTCTTGAGTTTTTCTACTGCAATGTAGGGGTCTGGCGCAACGGCCACAACCTCAATATCGTCTACCGCATCAAAAAGCGCACAAAATGTCTGCCTCACAAGCGCCGAGTCATCAACCAGCATCAGTTTGATTATTGTGTTTTTCATTGGCCTCCCTCTCTGCGGTAAACGGTAGGCGCAATGCTGCTAAACATTGCCTTTTCGTTGTTTAGGGTTTCTGAATGACCTATGAAAAGCAGCCCTCCGGGTTTAAGGCATCGACAAAACTGGCGCACAATATTTTCTCGTTGCGCAGCGTTAAAATAAATCATCACGTTACGGCAAAAAATAATGTCGAATGGAGATAGTGATGCATAGTGCCCGGTTATCAAATTGAACGGTTCAAACGTCACGCGCTTTCTGGGCGAGGGGGCTATCTTTATTTCATCCGCGGTTTCGGTTTTGCGTCTTAGCAAATATTTTTTACGCAGGTGAAGTGGTATAGGTGCAGCACTGTCATGCGTATAAACAGCACGGTTAGCGCGTTGTAGCATGCTTGTAGATATATCGGTTGCATGGATGGATACCGGCGTGCTGGCATGCTCTTCGGCTAAAATGGCTAAGGTATAAGGTTCTTCGCCACTAGAGCACCCCGCACTCCACACGCGAACTGTGCTAGGGTGTTGTGCGCTAATATAGTCGATATAAAAGGGGTAATGGCTGGCTTCGCGAAAAAACTCAGTCTTATTCGTAGTAAGCGCATCGATAAAATGGAGTTGCTCACTGTTGGTATCGGCGAGTGCGTAGTCGATATAATGCGATAGTGACCTGCATTTTAGCGTTCGCTGGCGTTTTCGCAGCCTCGTTTCAATAAGGTTTCGTTTATTTTTTGGAAGCTGAATGCCCGCTTCCTCATTCATAAAGGTTGCTACACGTTGATGGTCTTTATCGGTCAACGTATCATGCTCGACGATGTTCTTCATGCGTCGATATCCTCGCTTGCAGGCGCCTCCTCCTGAAGGGGGTCAAGGAGCTGTTGAATATCGTCAGCATCGAACACTTGCTGAATACTTAGTAAAATAAGTAACGCGTCTTGCTGTTCGACCATTCCGTAAATAAAGCGATTATCCACAGAAAGGCCTATCTTGGGAGCGGGTTGAATGTCTGACACGTCAAATTCAACGACTTCTCTTACGCTATCAGCCACAATACCGATAGGGCAGCGCTCGCCTTCTACGTTAACATCAATAATGATAATACAGGTGTCTAACGTAACGTCCTTAATCGACATTGAAAAAAGGACCCGTAAATCAACCACCGAAATAACTTGCCCCCTGAGGTTAATGACGCCCTGCATAAACTCTGGAGAACGCGGCACCCGCGTGACATTCTTGTATTCAATAACCTCTTGAATACTGTCGATGCCAATCGCGAAATGGTCGCTATCTAACGTAAATGAGAGAACTTGAAGCCCGTCTACATGGTCTAAATCTGCCACGGCTTTCTCCTCGTTTAATTACTGTATTTCACAAACCCATCATCATCATCGTCTAACGATATATCGATACCGGAAGACCTATTGTTACTTGGTGCCGGTACGCTTTTCGTTCTTACCGGTGTACTTCGGCTACTGCCTGATGGGGGGCGAGAAAGCGGGCGCTGTCTATTATTGTCTAAGGTGAAAAATGACATTGAGGCGTTGAGCTGCTGGGCTTGTGCACTGAGTTGTTCTGAGGTTGATGCCATTTCTTCAGCTGAAGCGGCAGATTGTTGCACTACATGGTCAAGCTCTTGCAACGCCTTATTAATTTCAGAAGCACCTTTATCCTGTTCTAACGAGGCGGCACTTATTTCTTGCACTAGCTCTGCGGTTTTTTGAATGTTAGGAACCAACGACTCCAACATTGCACCTGCGCGTTCAGACACGGACAAGGTTTCAGTAGATAAATCGACAATTTCAGCGGCGGCATGCTGGCTTCGCTCTGCCAATTTACGTACTTCTGCGGCAACAACAGTGAAGCCTTTGCCATGCTCTCCCGCTCTTGCTGCTTCAATAGCAGCATTAAGCGCAAGTAAGTTTGTTTGTCGTGCAATTTCTTCAATAATACCAATTTTTTCTGCAATATTTTGCATGGCAGAAACAGAGTTTTTAACTGCGTCACCAGACTCTTTTGCTTCTATTGCAGATTGTTGCGCAATGCCTTCAGTCTGCCTTGCATTATCAGCACTATGCGCGATATTTGACGACATTTCCTCCATCGACGAGGCCACTTCCTCTAGAGAGGCGGCCTGCTCTGTTGCGCCCTGCGCTATTTGTTGTCCTGTGCTGGCCAGTTCATTACTGCCTGCAGAAACGTTATCTGCCGATTGCTGAATGTCGCTGACAATGCTGGTGAGTTTGCTGTTCATTGTATTGAGATTGGAGTAAATGTCAGCATTGCTATACCCCTGCTTAAAGGAAATGTTGAGATTCCCTTGACCAATATCTGAGACGACTTTGCTGACTTCTTTTAGGCGCAATGAGACAACAAAAGAAATCATAATACCCAATAGTGTAGAAATCACTGCGGCAATGATAAGGCTTCGTCTAATTGATGCGTATTCAACATCGGTGTCTGCGATCGATGTCAGTAATCGCTCATCGTTATCGCTAATAACGGCACTGATGTAATTTTCAATGTTATCAATGGCAGTTTCGCCCTCTTGCGATAGTAATGTGAAGGCGCGATTGTTGCCGTTTTCTCTAGACAGTGTCAGTACGTCGTTTTGTAACGCTAAATAAGTATCACTGGCGTCTTTTAAGGCATTGCCCATAGCGATATTCGATGACGTTAGGTTGTTGCTGAAGGTCTGAATTTCACGTTGTAGGTCTGCGCGTAATGCTTGTATGGTCTTTTCCGTATCAGCAAGTCGTTGAGGGTTGGTCGCAAGAATATAGTTTTTTTCTTGTCTAATAAGACGAGCTGATAGTTCCGAGATAGTATCAAGAGAAGCAAGTTGGCGCTGCCCTGCTTCGGTAACTCCCGTGCGTAGGCTTGCCTCTCTTATCGCCTCTTTTGTGTTGTTGATTAGAAGAAGTAGTGCATCAAACGCAGCAGCACCTTCATTCTCGCTTATGTTTCTTGCTTTAGCATTTGAGTTGAGGCTGGCCAATTCAGCGACGTTTTCTATGACCGTGGTGAATATGTCTACTTCTCGTTTGATATTAACGATGCGTTGTTGATTATCACTGGGTGTAATTGCTGTTAACTGTTCCAGCCTCTCATTTAAGCGGCTCTGTTCTTCGTTAATAGCGGCTTTGATACGCTTCATTTTTTCAGGCGATGAGGCAAGAATAAGCTTTCTACTTTGCCCGGCTAATGTCAGCGAGGACTGTTTGATTCGATCGGCAAGTTTCACCCGCTCCGCCGGCCCGTTAATAACTCTGCTTAATGCGTCATTTAGCCCTGATGCGGAAAGCACCGCGTAACCACCACTTAGCAACAACAGCACTATTAACGTGCTAAAACCAGCGATGACGAGTGTATTTAAGTTAATTTTCGTCAACATATGTCGTCTCCATTGAGGAACTGTATTTAGTCGGCAAGATCACATCTTCAAATAATTGTGCGGCGTCGACTATCATAGCCACGTCACCATTACCTAAAATAGTGCTACCCATAAGGCCTCTTACATTGTGATAAAGTTTGCCTAAGCTTTTGATAACCGTTTGATGTTGGCCTATGACATTGTCAACAATAAGGCCAAATCGATGTTCTGCGGCATTTACGATGACACACTGCGGGTAATTGGCCGGCGCGCCTTGTATTGAAAAATGATGCTTGAGTGATAACGCTGGAACCAGCTTTCCACGGGTTTTAATAAGATGTGAGCCGTCTTCACGCTCTGATTGGTCGCGTTGTACTTCCACACATTCTTCGATAGATGACAGCGGAATAATAAATACTTCACCTGCCACATCCACCATTAGCCCATCAATAATCGCTAGCGTAAGAGGCAGTAAAATTTCAGTAGTGGTGCCCACGCCCTCTGTGCTACTTAGATTGATGCTGCCCTGCATAGTCTCTATCGACGTTTTAACCACATCCATGCCTACCCCGCGACCTGATACGTCTGATATTTCACTTGCTGTTGAAAAGCCAGGGGCGAAAATGAGTTGGTGGATTTCGTTATCGCTAAGCATGTCATCATCTTTGACGATGCCGTTGCTCAGTGCTTTTTCTTTAATTCTCTGCGTGTTTAAACCTGCGCCATCGTCACGAATAACAATACTCACTTGCCCATTGCGGTGGCTGGCTTCTAAGTGAATGGTGCCCGTTTCGCTTTTACCTGCATTAAGGCGTATATCTGGGCTTTCAACCCCATGATCCATACTATTGCGTAGCAAATGGATTAGCGGATCATTAAGACTTTCTAACACCATTTTATCAACTTCGGTGTCGGCGCCTTTTGTGTCTAACTTCACTTTTTTACCAAGTGATTGAGACAAATCACGTATTAAACGGCGGTAGCGGCCGAATGTTGACCCGATAGGCAGCATTCTTATGCCAAATGTGGTGTCTCGTATCTCTGTTGTTAAGCGGCTGAGTTCTTCACCAATATTGGTCAGTGCCATGTCGTCGTTGGTATCTGCGTGTTGATTAACCGCTGATTGAACAATAACTAACTCACCGACAAGGTCTAGTAGCTTATCGAGTTTGTCAGCGGCAACTTTAACATTGGCTTGTTTTTTGGTGACGTTTGCCTGTTTCTCTTCAACGAATGATTGCTGTTGCAATGCTTGAGTCACGTCTTGCGCCGACACCACGCCTTTTTCTGTGAGAAACTCGCCCGCCCGTTTTTGCTCAGTCAGGGCAGCCTCTATCGTGTTGCCATCAGCTGCGCCCATAGACACCAGAATATCACCAAGACGACGTTCTTCATCCAGCGACATGAATTCACAGGCGATGTCCCAATCGTCTTCGACAAACATGAACGCTGACATGATAAGGTCTTGCTCTATTGCCCCATCAAGTAAAATGACAAACTTCATATAGCATTGTGTTGGTACAAATGCTGTATTGGCGTCGTTAATCAGCGTTGTAGACACAACACAGTCGCCAAGCTCGCTCAACTCGCGAATAACGGGAAGTACATCGAAGCTTTCCTTAAAACTGTCCGTGTGAGGATTAACAACGAGTTGCCAATAACCGAGTGTATCGTTACTGTCTTCATCGGTAGATAGAGGGGAAGGGGGGGACGCCAACTCTTCTTCATACCATGGTTTTACTTTTGCGATGAGTTGTTCACTGACCGCCATTAGCTCTGACGTTGCGTCATTATTGACGAGCGTATTGATATGATCTCGTGCATCCATTAACACAGATACCATATCTGATTCGTAAGTTATTTTTCCATCGCGAAGCGCATCCAGAAAGCTTTCGATATGATGGGCAAAGTAAGACACATGGTCGAGTCCAACCATTCCCGCTGAGCCTTTAATAGTATGCATCGCTCTAAAGACGGTATTAACAATATCTTCAGAAACCCCATTCTCTTCAAGCTCAAGCAGCGACGTTTCCATCGCGCTTAAGTGCTCTTCTGCCTCTTCAATAAACGTATCAAGTAAATTCATTGTGTTGACTCTTTTGCTGTGCAGAGTCCTAACATGTCGGTGACGTTAAACACGGCCGCTACATCGTTGAGCGCCTCGCAAGAGTGGGTGATAACAACGTCATTATTCGTATCTTTAATCATGAATGAGAGCTGCAGAATGAGTTGTAAACCACAACCATCAACTTCTTCGGTATGTTGAAAATCGAACGATACCGCTCCGGCGTGCTGTTCGATGGTGTTTACGCACTTTGCATAGGTCTTATCAACAGTGAAAATAGTGACTTCGTTAGGGAAAGTAATACAGGCCATCACGTGCACTCAACTACGCGAGTTTACTAACGGCAGACAACAGGAGGTTAGGTTTGAAAGGCTTTACAAGCCAGGCTTTTACACCAATCGCTTTGCCTCTCGCTTTCATGTCGCCCCCTGACTCGGTGGTAAGCATAAGAATAGGAGTGTAGGCATAGTCTTCTTTTTGCTTAACGTGCTCAGCAAAGGTCAGTCCGTCCATATTGGGCATGTTGACATCACTGACTATCAGGTGAATTTTTTTGCCGTCGAGTTGTTCTAACCCAGTTAACCCATCATCTGCAGAAATAACGGTATACCCTGCATCGGTCAACGTAAATTCAACAACCTGCCTTACAGAGGGTGAGTCGTCGACAATTAGGATTGTCTTACTCATTAAAAAGCTCCTTCTCACAAAATTCGCAAAAATTGATATCAATGACTATATTTTAAATTCGCCTGAAAATTATACTTAAGTATAAAACGTAGTAGGGCTTTTCTTCGTTATCAAATTTTTTTAGCAGCTGTCATTTTTCTACATACAGAAACGTAATAGGAGGTGAGGCAATGAAACTTCTCATTGTTGAGCAGGATGCTACACAGGCCGAGATATACAGGCTATCACTCGAGGATGAATTTGACATTATTCAAGTTGATTCTAAAAGCGCCGCGCTTAAAGCACTCAAAGAGAACGACATTAGTGTTGTAATTTCTGATTGGTGTATTGGTGATTCGACGGCGTCAATGTTTGGAAGCGCTGAAACCGAAACTAAAGGAAAGAAAGCACCTTTGGTTATTGTGGTGTCGGACGATAGTTCGGATGAAACCATGAGGAAAGCTTTTCATTCAGGCGTTTCACATTACATTACCAAGCCATACAACGTTGTATTGCTGACAGAAACGGTTATTAATTCCAAGCACCAAATTGAAACATTGGTGCAAATGGAGACAGACAACTCCAGAAGCCGTGAAACGGCAAAAACGGCGCTAAGCCAAGCGGCTATTTATGGCACAGGAATGGAAATTGTTTCTTCGCTGAATACGTGTAGCACTATTGAAGTGATGGCTAAAAAAGTGCTGACTACACTTAGGTTAAATGGTGTACATGCTGCCATCCAGTTCAGAGACGGCGAGGAAATAACCAACATCGATACCGATTTGACACCTTGTGATAAAACTACCGATAAAGTGTTTCAGGTGCTTCATGATCAGGGACGAATTTATAGGTTTGGCCGGCGGCTAATGCTTAACGACGATTCGGTGTCCTTGCTTGTAAAAAATATCGCGAAAGAAGATCCGGTACTTTACGACGCCATTTTAGATATGGGCGCAAAGTTGGTGCCAGCAATCAATGCACGCTATGAGAGTGTGCTACAGCAAAACACGCTGGTTACGCTGAATACTGACTTAAATAGTGTGCTTGAGAAAGTACAGCACTGTATTCGCAAAGTGGGCGCTGAAAAAATGCAGATTATCAGTGATGTGTCCAGCCGGATAAAGACCAGTTTTCACGCGCTTGAAATGACCGAAGCGCAAGAGGCATTCTTTATCGACTTAATCGAAAAGGAGTTAGAGTCTCGTGAAGATAATGATGAACTGATCACTATCGATACTATGCTAACTGAGATATCAGAGAGGTTGAAAGCGAGGGTATCAGAGGCCGCTATTCATGCTGATGAAGAGGAAGACGAGTATTTAGATGTTGAGTTTTTCTAACGGATAACAATAAAAAAGCCCAATGCGCATCTCAACATTGGGCTTTTTTTAAGGCTGCGACTACGTCATCGTAACGAATTCTTCAGCACTTGTGGGGTGTATGGCTACACACGCATCGAAGTCGGCTTTTGTTGCTCCCATTTTAATGGCAACCGCAAAACCTTGAAGTATCTCGTCCATGCCGTGGCCTATACCGTGAAGTCCAACGACCTTCTCGTCGTCGCCGGCGCACACTAGCTTCATTTTTGTCATTTGACGGAAGCGGGTGACTGCCGTGTACATTGATGCAAAGCTAGACGTATACACGTTAACGTTGTCTTCGCCGTGTGCTTCTTTGGCTTCGGCCTCTGTCATGCCTATCGTGCCAATAGGAGGGTGGCTAAACACAACCGTGGGGATCATAGAATAA
>Ga0102951_1000333_pt1 | contig 16884 bp, 18 predicted proteins | sample SalPonA_B_H2O_MG_FD_78507 | JGI IMG/M metagenome (GOLD analysis project Ga0102951, IMG submission 78507) | Water microbial communities from South San Francisco under conditions of wetland restoration - Salt Pond MetaG R2A_B_H2O_MG | ecosystem: Environmental > Aquatic > Non-marine Saline and...
AAACCATCCTGTAAGAAATCAATTTATGTTACAGATCGTCCTGAAGTCATACAATTATTACACAGGAGAAATTGATGGTGAGATAGGACCACTTTCCATTAATGCCCTTAAAGACTTTCAACGAAGTAATAATGCTGGAGTGGACGGAATTTTAGGACTAGAAACTTGCTTCAAATTACTTAACAAATCCACATTAGTAAAAAAAGAAAAAAGCATAGTTGAGTTAAAAAATATAGAAAATGCAGATTCATTTTCTCAGGAAATAAATGATGCTCAAATTATATTGAAACAACTTGGCCTTTATACAAGCAGCATAGATGGTATAAATGGTCCAGGTACTAAACGTGCTGTTAAAGAATTTCAATCAAAAGCTGGTCTTTCTCCCGATGGAGTTATTGGACCACAAACACTAGTAGCTCTATCTAAAGGTGAAAACGCATACACAACTGAGACTATTGTTGCTGACTCGAAAGCAGATATAATTGAAGTATCGACACCAAATTCATCAAGTTCAGCTATCGATTTAAGAAGCTATAATCCCAATACTACGTGTGTTGATGGTTATGTAAATAGCAGTGATGTATGGGTTCCAGATCCGTGTTTTTATCCAGTTTTTGTTTATCGATTTGGAGAGATAGCTCAAGTTAATTCACAAAATGAATTAGATTCGTATTTAGGTGCTAGGTGGTCTTTAACTAAAGAAAAAACATACTCATCTATAGGCCCAGTAAATACACAAAACTATACACCTGGAGTAAATTCACCAGTTAATGGTTTACCTATGGCACCTGGTTCCAATAATTCGATTGTTATTGGAATAAAAAATGACAATAATGTTAGAGCTAGACCTCAATCAGGTCCTCAAAATGCAGATGCTGTAGTTGAAGTTCTTGTAGAAGGTGGTATGACAAGGTTTATCAATATTTTCTATCAAAGTGATACTACTTATCATGGACCAATAAGATCTGCTAGACCTACAGACCCTACAGTGTTAAGACCCCTTGGTGGAGTTCTCGTTGCCAGCGGGGCAACAGGAGGTTTGATTCCTGAAATAGTTGATATTGGTGTTCCTGTAATAACAGACACAAGACCGGAGTATTTCAGAATTTCAGATAGAAAAGCTCCCCATAATCTTTATGCAGATACAGAAAAACTAAAAAAACTTGCAGTTAGAAGAGGGTACGTGAAAGATACGAACCCACAACCATTATTTGCTTGGGGTGAACCTTCCCTAACTAGTTGGTCTAATAACTCCTACCTAACGTTAGCGTTTTCTTCACAGACTAGAACTAAGTGGACTTGGAATGGTGCAAATTATGTTAGAACTTACTATGACGCATACAAAGGTAGTTCCGATGGTAATATTCACAATTGGGTAGATTCAACTGGTAACCAAGGACAAATATCTACAACAACAGTAATAGCATTATTTTGTGAGCCTTATGTTCATCCATTGCAATTACCCTCTGTAAAAACTGTTGGTAACGGTAGAGCAATCATTCTACATGAAGGAAAATTACTCGATGCATTTTGGAAAAGAGGATCCAATCTTGATCCTTTTCACATTGTAGATTCAAATGGTAACGAATTATTTATTCCTAAAGGAAAAGTTTGGATATCTCTTGTTCCAGATACAAAAACTCCTAGTTTTGGTTAAATAACTTTACTTTTTGATAAAGGCCGTGGTAATCTTATAGTGCGTTTCAATTAAGTGTGATACGCAGCCCTGTTGGGAAGCCCTCTTCATTGGGGGCTTCCGTATTTTAGAGCTTCTCTTTAAGTATCTCCACTGTATTTCCCCATGTTATATCTGCTATATAAGCTATCAAATAGGAACAACCATGGGATTCAAATTCATCTATTTTTTCAAAAACTTCATTTTTAAGACCAACAAGCGGTTTATTTAGATACATTTCAGCAGGAATGGAAGTCATATCAGAGATTTTATTTAATTTATTATCTAAGTCAGCTTGGTTTTCTCCAATAATTACATTTGTATGTAATGTTCTTCCAATTTCATCATAGGTTCGATTCTGATCCTCACAATGTTGTTTTAGAATATTTGATTTATGTTTAAACCCCTCAATGTCGACATCCCAATTGCCGTAATCACCATATTTAGCAAGAAGTTTTAAAGTTACTTTTTCACCTCCGCCACATACCCATAAGGGGGGATGTGGTTTTTGGAGTGGTTTTGGTTGATTAATAGCTTTATTTATTTCATAGTATTCACCTTTAAAGGTTGCTTCGTCTTCTGTAGTCATTTTTTTATAAATAATTAGAGATTCTTCTAACATTTTTAGTCGTGTACCAGCAGATGGGTATTCATAACCGTATGCGTTATATTCTTGATCATACCAACCAGCACCAATAGCGTATTCAAGTCTTCCCCCTGACATAACATCTATGTTTGAGGCAACTTTAGTTAAATAAGCAGGATTTCTGTATGAATTACATGTGCACATTTGCCCCAAACGGACCTTAGAAGTAGTTTGTGATAAGGCAGCCATTAAAGACCAACATTCATAAGTTGGATCTTGAGTCGGAGTAGGCACTGTATGGAAGTGATCATATACCCATATAGATTCGTACCCGAGTTCTTCAATCTTGGAAGCAGATGAAAGAATTACTTCCCACTGGTCTTCAGTAGGGATATCAGATAAATCCATTCGCCAACCTTGGGGTACAAATGCTCCTATTTTCATATTATTATTATAGAGAGTTATTATTTCTGCGTCTTAATATTGAAAGTAGCCTATTCATGTCTTCGTAATCATTTTTGTTCTTTATAAGTTTTAATATATATGAAAAAAGAAAAATTAAAAAAATAATACTTAATGAAGAAGTTGATAGTGTTACTAATGCTTGATTTACACAGATAGATCTGTTCATGCTGAGGTTTTTGCTAGTAGTAAAATCTACATTATTAGTTAATAAATCATATATTGTGCCACATTCAATTGTAAATTTCTTAAAACTGTAAAGGGAAACAGTGTTGAATTCAACTTGAACAATAGCAAAAATATTATAAATGGACATACCTATTAAAAAAGCAATAAACCATAAAGTATATTTTGATTTAAACATATCTTATATAAACTTTACCCTGTGGAAAAAATAACAATAGTTCAAGATCAGTTAAAGCGTATGCGTCAGATGAACAGGTACTACCATCATCAGTTTTTAATTGACGTTAGGATTTTATTAGCTATTTCAGTACTGTTGTTAATTGTTGAAAATTCTATAAAATATTATTTAATCCCTTTTGTTAGTTTATTTGGCGCTGTATTGTTAGCTTTCCATGCTCATTATTTAATATTTTCTCGGAATTTTAGTGACTATCTAGAAAAACAAATAAATACTATTGCAGGAGAAGAGTTGCTTATTGCTCATAAACTTGAAAATAACTATTTTTTTCCTATACAAGATAAAAAAATTGTTGTTGCTGCGCTGGGTAAAAGTTTTACCTGGTTTGGCTTTGTAACATTGTTTATTACAACGTATGGAATTGGATTTTTCATCTATGGTTTTATGAACATAGATTATTCACAATCAACTACCTACACACTTGTATTACTAATTTCTAGTTTAATTACACTACTAGTTGGATACTGGTGGTTTGTTTACGGTGAAGGTGAAAAACGTCTAAGGAGGATTTATGAACAATAAAGATATGATTCAATTTGTAGATGGTACATTCGATTCTCTGTATGGGCATAAAGTAATTGATATAAAAGAAAAATATATTAAAACAGAATTAACAATAAAATCTGACCACCATCAACCAATGGGGCTTGTGCATGGTGGTGTTTATTCGTCAATGGCCGAGGCTGCAATATCTTACGGTGCTAATTTCTCCCAAGAAGGTGTTTGGGTTGGGGTTAATAACAATACAGATTTCATCAAATCCTCTCAACAAGGAAAACTTGTATGTGAAGCAGAACCAATAAAGATGGGTAAACGATCTCAACTATGGGAAGCAAAGATATACAATGGTGAAAACATATGTGCAATATCTAAAGTGAGGTTGAGTAATTTAAATGCTTAAGAATAAATTCATATTGTTGTTTATGTTTATTGTCATTACAGCATGCGCAGAGTCTGAAGTAATCGACAATAATGAAGAAGTAGTAGAAAACGAAACAGGAGATCAAATAATGAGTAGCGATAAGGTATATTCTTCAATGCCAGAAATGGAAATTGATACAACTAAAACATATTCTGCAGTCATTTCAACAAATAAAGGAGATATGACAGTTGAGTTTTTTAGCGACACAGCGCCAATAACTGTGAATAATTTTATTTCATTATCAAATGATGGATACTATGACAATATAATTTTTCATCGAGTAATTTCAGGTTTCATGATTCAAGGCGGAGACCCAAGTGGAACAGGACATGGCGATTATGGAAAATACCCAGGATATACATTCGAGGATGAACTAAATAACCAACAAGCATATGAAAAAGGAATATTAGCTATGGCTAATGCTGGTCCAAATACTAATGGAAGCCAATTCTTCATAATGCATGTGGACTATCCACTACCTTATCAATATACAATTTTTGGTAAAGTTACAGATGGTTTAGATGTAATTGACAATATTGCATCTGTCCAAACTGGTGAAGGGGATAAACCTGTTGAAGATGTAACTATATTAAGTGTGACTGTTTCAAGTAATTAATAGTTTTAACACTTAAAGTTCCACCAGGTACTCCTTGGGATGAACTCTTTAAATATTTATTACTAAAACATTCTTTAATTAGATTTTTTATGTAACTTTGTTTATAACCAGTAAGATCAGACAACACAGCAGTTATATTTGTTTCATAAGATAAACAAATTGATACATATAAATAGGAAAAATAGGAAAGAAATTTACCTCTAGGTAAAGTTTTATTTGTTTTATGTAGCTGTCTAATTATTTTTTTTACGTTTTCGTCAGTTGAATATATAAAACCTAACTTCTTGGTTGCTGATGTTTTGTCTAGATTAATAAAGGAGTTTATTAAATTAATAGATCTTTTATTTAATGTATGCATGTTAAGATTACGAAGTTCTGTAGAAGTTAGTGATATTGGCATATTTTTTATGTTTTCGATCGTAAATTTCTTCATAATCAATTGATATTGATTTAATTGTATATACTCACAATGAACAAGGTGGCCTTTAAGTATGTCTGAAAAAAAGACATCAATACTTTCTTTGTTTAGTAATATATTTACTTTTTTAACCACAATCTATTAAAACACATATTAAGTATGTTTTTTGTAGTACAAAATAATAGTTCACAAGTATCACTAATATTAAAGCAAATGAATATTGAAATCACTTTACCTGATGGGACAATTAAAGAGTACAACAGTCCAGTTACTGGTTTTCAAGTTGCTCAAGATATTGGTTCAAGACTGGCAAAAGACGCTGTGTGTGTTGAAATAAATAAAGAGCTTTACGACACAAGTTTCGTTATTGATAACAGTACTAGTATAAAAATAATAACTACTAAAGATATCCAAGCCCTGCCAATATTAAGGCATTCTTCAGCACATCTTTTAGCTCAAGCAGTTTTAAATTTATATCCAGGAACAGAATACGGGGTTGGACCTGACATCGAAGATGGTTTTTATTATGATTTCTTATTTGAAAAAACAATCAGTGAAGATGACCTTATTGAAATAGAAAATGAGATGCAAAAATTATCAAATGAATCGCAAGCATTTACAAAAAGCTATATCTCCAAAGAAGAAGCAAAAGAAGAATTTATTAATCAGTCATTTAAGCAAGAACTTATTGATTCTGCGGATTCCAATGAAGGTGTTGAAAATTCTCAAGTTTCTTTATACACAAATAATAATTTTGTTGATTTATGTCGAGGACCCCATGTGCCGAACACAAGTTTTATTAAGCATTTTAAACTTACTCGATTGGGTGGTGCTTACTGGAGGGGAGACGAATCCAACAAACAATTACAAAGAATATATGGTACAAGCTGGTTTTCTAAGAGTGATTTAGATCAATACCTCAACAGAAGATTGGAAGCAGAAAAAAGGGACCATCGTAAAATTGGCAAAGAGTTAAATTTATTTACAACAGCTGATGAACTAGGTCCTGGACAATTCTTATGGAAACCAAATGGGGCTTTACTCAGAAATACAATAGAATCATACTCAAAAAAAGCGCATATCAATAATGGTTATCAATTTGTTAGTACTCCTCATATTGGCCGATCAATATTATGGGAAACATCTGGGCATCTAGATCACTATCAGGATGGCATGTACCCACCACTTCAAAGTAAAGATAATGATGATGACTATTATTTAAAACCAATGAACTGTCCATTCCATATTCTGATATTCAAAAGTGATTTAAGGTCATATAGAGAACTCCCATTAAGATTTTTTGAACTTGGATCAGTGTATCGCTTTGAGAAAACAGGGGTACTACATGGCTTATTGCGTGCACGTGGGTTCACCCAAGACGATGCTCATATATTTTGTACATTTGATCAGATAGGCAATGAAGTAAACAATCTATTAAGATTTTCCATTGCATTATTAAAATCTTTTGGCTTTACAGAAATAGAAGCAGATTTGTCAACTAAACCGCCAAAAGCTATTGGAACGGAGCATGATTGGGAAATAGCTACAGACTCACTAGAGAAAGCGCTTACTGATGAAGATATTGATTTTGTTACAGCTGAAGGTGAGGGAGCTTTTTATGGCCCAAAAATAGATTTACATGTAAAGGATGCCATTGGTAGAAGGTGGCAATTATCCACCATACAAATAGATTTTGCTCAACCTACCAACTTTAATTTAGAATATGTCAGTTCTGAAAATAAAAAAGATAAACCAGTAATGATACACAGAGCTCTTTTGGGCTCTATAGAAAGATTTACAGGAATACTTATTGAGCACTATGAAGGGAATTTCCCAGAATGGCTTGCACCAACCCAATTAAAAATTGTAACAATTGGAAAAATTGATGATTATTTAACAAAAGTAACTTCAAGACTTGAGAATGTAAGATATGAAATAGATGATAGGAATATCAGATTAGGTGAAAAACTACATGAAGCTAAAAAAATGAAAATTCCTTTAACACTCATTATTGGTGAAAAAGATGTCCAAAACAATACTGGATCCTTAAATTTTATTTCTGGAGAGTCGTTAGATAATGAAGACTTAGATAAAGTTGTTAAAAAAATAAATATACTAACAGAAGAACCAAGGTTCACCTTCTAATGGTTGACGGTATAGATATTTCTCGTGAAGATGCTGAGAAGCAGATTGTTCCAGACGATCTTAATTCTTTAGCTGTAGGTAGCTACATTATTCCTAATCCGAACAGAAGGAGAACCTACGGCTATTTGTTAATCTTTACTTCAATATCTTCTTACGTATTGTTTGATTTAACTAACTGGTTAAGTGTTTTATATGGCTCCTTACTTGTATTTTTGTTTGGTATGTTTATATTACTTATTGACAATGCTGTCAACATAAAACAATCAGACGTAATAAGTCACATCATAAAACACGTGCCTCACTCTATTGGGTATTACTCAATCGCTTTGACGTTTTCATTTTTTAAACAAATAAGATTTTTAAAACCAATATGGACCGTTATAGTATATGATCATGAAAATCCACCAAAACAGAAAACTATTGTTGAAATAGATGCAGCTACTGGTGATTTAGTCTCTGAAACATACACAGAGTCAATCGAAAATGCTTGAAAAATACTTCAAAAATGCATCTGAAAAATTTGCAAAACCGTTTATCACAATTTGTATAAGTCTAAAAATTCAACCAAATACCTTATCAATTATTGGTATTTTTGTTGTTATAGTTGGGTCCATTTATTTCCTCACTGAAAATAAGAATATTGGTATAGTTTTAATTTTTCTAGGAAGCGCAGTTGACGGACTTGATGGACCTTTAGCAAGAAACCTGAATAAAACATCTGATAAAGGTGCAGTTCTAGACTCAACAATAGACCGAATTGGTGAATTATTCATTTGGGCTGTTATTGGAATTAAGTTTACTCATTCAAACATTGAATTATTTACTATTTTTTCAATACTTACATCATCTGGCTTGATTCCATATATAAGAGCAAAATCAGAAGTCCATAATATTGAAAATAAAGTTGGTTTAGCTGCTCGTCCTGAAAGAGTACTCTTCGCCGTTTTCTTCATGTATTTTGAATTTTCATTTATCTATGTATATATATTTGCCGCTATTACTTGGATTACAGTATTTCAAAGATTTTATCGACTTTATACAAAGCTATGATTAATTACTTACAATTTCAAATAATAAAAATTTCACACATGTTAGTAAAGAAATTCAATTTAAGAATGTTGCTTTTGCTTTCATACGTGATTGGTCCCATATATTATATTTTTTCTTTAAGAAATACTATAAATCTATATAAAAGAGTTGATAAATTTAAACAAAATAATAATCTCAAATATAGCCCGCTGAAAGTAAAAGTGAATTATGTTAAGTATTGGTTTGAAACTTTATGGTTAACTAAATCAAATTTTGTAAATAAAATATCTGAAAACTTAACTATTGTTAATGAAGATTATATTAAAAATCTTAAAAAAAATGATCAAGGATTTATCTTCGCATTACCTCACCTTGGTAATTGGGAAATGGCTATCCCTGCAGGAAAAGAATTAAATTTAAATCTTTTAGCAGTTGCTGAACCATTAGAAAATACAAATGTTTTAAATTGGTTTAAAAACTTGAGAGAAGAACTTGGTTGTGAAATCATCATTGGAGGAAAAGGCCAAAATACGTTCAATACACTTAAAGACAAAATTAATCAGGGATACCATGTTTGTTTGTTATCAGAAAGAAGTATTAACAAAAGTGGTGTTGGTACTGAATTTTTTGGCGAAATAGCTGCATTTCCTAAGGGACCTGTTGCATTAGCACTTTCAACCGGAGTACCTATTGTTCCCGCAACGTTTTTAAAAATTAACAATAAATACACACTAGTTTTTGAAACACCATTCTATGTACCTCATTTTGAGAATGAAGCACAAAGTATACAGCAAGGTTTAAAAGTATTAGCAAAAGCCTTTGAAAAATTAATCTCTTTGGACATAAACCAATGGCATTCAATTCAGCCAGTTTGGACAAATGAGTACTAAAGTCTTATTAATTTCACCCTATGGAATGAACTACTATGGTGGCGTTCAACACCAATTGAAAATATTGAAAAAAGAACTTAAAAATACTGGTTTAGATGTAAAAATTCTTAGTCCAGATTCAAAAGATTTCAATATTGGAAAACCTATGAGCATACCCTTTAATGGTTCAAAAGCATCTACAAATCTTCTGCCCAACAGACTCATATTAAAAGAAGCCCTTCAGTGGGCTGATATTCTTCATGTACATGAACCGTTTATACCAATAATTTTTTGGAGAATACCGATTAATAAGAATACAATCATTACACATCATGCTGACTTATCGAAATTTTTTACTTTTTTACAAAATAAATTAATTCATAAAGAGAGAAATGCTTTTGCCGTTACAGCAGTTAGTCAGGTTGCTTCTACCGGATTACCAAACGATTTAACTCTTAAAATTATTCCAAACACTATAAAAGTAAAAAAAACAAATCTAAATAACATGAACAACTTTTCTTTTTTATTTATTGGTAGAGATGAGAAACGGAAGAATTTTAAATTATATAAAAAATTAGCAACCAGGATGAATAGCTTTCAGTACAACTTTACAGCTATTACGAATCATAATAAAAAATCACAAGGTATCACTATTTATGACAACCCTGATGAAAACTTAAAAAAAAGTATATTTTCTCAATGCAATATATATATAGCAGTCAATACCCATGGTGAAAGTTTTGGAATAACACTTATCGAAGCAATAACAGAAGGATGCTTGGTTGTTTGTAGTGATATCAAGGCATTTAAAGACGTACTAGGACCTACAGGTATTTATTTTGAAAATAATTCAATTGATTCCCTTCTTGATACTGTTGAAAAACTAAAAGTACTTGATTTAAATAATGAGCATCAAAAGCAATTACAGTATGTTCAAAAATACAACACTACAAAAGTAATCAGTGCTTGGATTTCACTCTACTCTCAAATATAGTTAAAATTATATTTATGAAAATAGAATCAACTTTTAAAGTAAAAAAAGGTTTAGCTGAAATGCTTAAAGGCGGAGTAATCATGGACGTCGTAAATGCAGAGCAAGCTAAAATCGCAGAAAAATCTGGAGCAGTAGCAGTTATGGCCCTTGAAAGAATTCCTGCTGACATAAGAGCGGAAGGCGGAGTTTCAAGAATGTCTTCTGTAGAAGTTATTCAAGAAGTAATGGATACAGTTTCTATTCCGGTAATGGCTAAAGCAAGAATTGGCCACTTCGTTGAAGCCCAAATGCTTGAAGAACTTGGTATCGACTTTATTGATGAAAGTGAAGTACTTACACCTGCTGATGATGTTAATCACATAAGCAAACATGAAATCAAAACCCCCTTCGTAAATGGTGCAACAAATATTGGAGAAGCTTGCAGACGTATTGGTGAAGGAGCTGCAATGATAAGAACAAAGGGAGAAGCTGGAACAGGTAATGTTATTGAAGCTGTTAGACATATGCGCAGTATGACTAAAGGAGTAAATAAAATATTATCTGCAGATGAGAATGAACTTATGGCAATTGCAAAAGATAATGGTGCTCCATATGCAGTTTTAGAGTCAATAAGAGAAGCTGGTAGATTACCAGTTGTAAATTTTGCTGCAGGAGGAATTGCTACACCTGCAGATGCTGCCCTAATGATGCAACTAGGTTGTGACGGCGTTTTTGTAGGTTCGGGTATATTTAAAAGTGGCGATCCACTAGAGAGAGCTGAAGCTATAGTAGTTGCAACTACAAACTTTAATAATCCCTCAAAACTCGTTGAAGTATCAAAAAACCTTGGAGAACCTATGGTCGGAATAAACATTGACGATCTTGATGAATCAGAAAAACTTGCAAAAAGAGGCTGGTAGTTGAAAACTGGAATACTGTCATTACAAGGCAGCTTCCATGAGCATGCTCAATCATTAAAACTAATAGACAAAGAATTCATATTTATTAAATCTTCTGAAGATTTGTCGGAAGTCGACTCTCTTATTTTGCCTGGCGGTGAATCTACAGCTATGTTAAAAATACAAAAGCACAATAAGTTATTTATTGACTTAAAAAAAGCTATAGAATCTGGAATTCCTACTTTGGGAACCTGTGCGGGGCTTATTTTGTTATCAAATCAAACTTTATTAGGAATAAATACACTAGAACTATTAGATTGCGAAGTTGAAAGAAATAGTTACGGAAGACAAAATCAGTCATTCGAAGGATTAGTTACCTTTGAAACTTTTACAGATATGTATTGCTTCATAAGAGCACCAAAAATAACTTCTATCTCTGGAAATACTGAAGTTATTGCGAAATTAGATGAAGAAATAGTTGGAGTCAAGTCAAACAATATAGTTGGACTAACTTTTCACCCAGAACTAACAAACGATAATAATTATCTAAATTGGTTGGATGATTTTATATTGAAAGGATCTCATGTCAGGACACTCTAAATGGTCAACTATAAAACGAAAAAAGGGTGCAAATGATGCAAAAAGAGGAAAACTGTTTGCAAAACTTGTTAGAGCTATAGAAGTTGCTGCAAAGAATGGTGGGCCAGATCCAGCAAACAATGCATCACTATATCAAGCTATATCCAAAGCTAAGTCTATGTCTGTACCAAATGATAATATTGAAAAAGCATTAAAAAGACTTAGCGGCCAACAAGAAGGAGATGATTTTAGTGAAATCTTCTACGAAGGATACGGCCCTCACGGGGTTGCAGTATTAGTTGAATGCCTAACGGATAATAGAAACAGAACATCCGCAGATGTAAAATCAATTTTTTCTAAATACAATGGTTCAACAGGAGCACCTGGAAGCGTAAACTATCTATTCGAACGAAAAGCTATTTTTTATTTTGAAAATAATAGTGAAGAAATTATTAATATTGCTATTCAGAATTCATGTGTTGACTTTAGTGAAATTGAAAATGGAATTAACTTAGAATTCTTACCGCAAGATTTTAAAAAAATTAATGAACTCTTCATAGAAACTGAATATAAACCAACAACTGCAGAAGTTGCTTATATTCCTTCCACATCAATTATGTTAGACACAAACCAATTTCAGAGCATTACAAAACTTATTGAAGCACTTGAAGATTTAGATGATGTGCAAAATGTTTATACCAATTTTGATATTGAAGAGAATATATTGGATACTGCAATAAATGAATAATCTTTGTTAAAATTGCTTGATGGTAAATAAAGCAAAAAAACAAGGCACTAATTACGAAACTAACATAGTTAACCGCCTAAACAAAATTGGTAATTTTAAAGCCCAGAGATTTGCTGAGGGTGGATCTAATGATTTGGGTGACATACAGTTGTTTATAGATGATGAGGAGTTTTTTATTGAAGCAAAGTCAAGACAAAATCTTAATCTACATCAAACGCTTGATAAAGCTATTAATAAATCAGGTGCTATAAACACATTAGTTTTTTGGAAGAAGCTTAAACGTAAAAGTAATAATGAAAGAAGAAGTAACGATGGAGTCCCTGAAGTTATTTCAATGTCATATGAACTATTCGTTAAACTTCTAGAAAAATAATTGTTTAAAACACCTATAACTGACTTGGATTATGAATTAGATGATTCTTCTATTGCTCAAAATAGGTACAAAAATCCTGAATATTCAAATCTTCTAATTGCCGAAAGTAAACAAATATTAACCTTTTCTGAGTACATTGACGGACTTAAAGATAAATCAGTATTTGTTTTTAATAAATCTACAGTTCAAAATGTAAGAATTAATACAAATAAAGTCTTAACAAATGGAAAAATTGAATTTTTTATATTGAATATTCATGACAATTATCATGCTGATTGTTTAATTAAGACAAGATCAAAAATTAACGTTGGAGATGAACTAAATACTAAAATTGGTTTAGTTACAGTCTTAGAGAAACATACAAATTTCTATACGTTGAGATTTAAAAATAATGTATATTCTCTTATGGAAGATTATGGACAAGTTCCTCTTCCTCCATATATTGAAGATCTTTCCTCTAAATATTCAGATTATATAAACGAGTTTTCAGAAGGAGGGTTTTCTGTAGCAGCCTCCACAGCTGGATTGCATTTTACAAATACAATGATAGATAAGTTAAAAAAACTTGGTCATGAAGTATTTTTTATAAATCTAGATATTAACCTAGGTACATTTAAATCGATTGATACGAAGATAGTTGAAGACTACGAAATCCACAGTGAAAATTACTCTGTTGATAAAGAAGATTACGAACGTATCTTATTTTTAAAAAGTAATGGTTTTAAGATTATTCTTGTTGGGACAACAGTTTTAAGATCGTTAGAGACAGTTTTTAATACAGGTGTATATAGTGGCAAAACCAATCTTTTCATTACTCCCAGTTATAAAATCAATATTGGTGATTATCTAATTACAAACTTCCATGCTCCAAGGAGCTCTTTACTTTCAATTATCCAAGCAATATATGGTGCAGAATGGAAGGACTTATATATTTTTGCACAAAAAATGAATCTTAAGTTTTTAAGTTTTGGAGATGCAGTATTATTTAAAATAAATGAGTAATTTAACATTTTCTATACTAAAAAACGACGGCAGAGCAAGAGCTGGAGTACTAAATATCAACAACAAGCAACTTATGACTCCTACCTTTATGCCTGTTGCAACAAGAGGAGCATTAAAGTCGACTCCACATGAAATGTTGGATAAAACTACAGTTCTTTTAGCAAATACATACCATTTGTACTTAAGACCAGGTGCCAATGTAATAAATGAACTTGGAGGTCTTCATCGTTTTATGAACTGGGATAAATTAATACTTACAGATTCTGGTGGGTTTCAAGGATGGTCTTTGCCCACCAAAAAAGTTAAAGATGGTATAGAGTTTAAAAATATCTACGATGGATCATATTTTCTAATGACACCAGAAAATTCAATAAAAACTCAAAATTTGCTTGGAAGTGATATCGCAATGATTTTTGATTACGTTGTAGATGTCGACGCTCCTCATGAAATGCAAGAAGAGGCAATAACTACAACTGAAAATTGGGCAAACATAGCAAAAATAACTCATAAAAATAATAATCAAGCCTTGTTTGGGATTGTCCAAGGAGGACTAGTACAAGAATTAAGACAGAAATCGGCTTTATCTATGACAAGTTTAAATTTTGATGGTTATGCAATTGGGGGACTAGCACTAGGAGAGACTAGAGCAGAGAGAAAATCAATTGTAAATTTTACTACAGATTATTTACCTGTTGATAAGCCTAGATATGTAATGGGACTTGGAGATACCCTTGGATTGGTTGACTTAATAGAAGAAGGTATTGACATGTTTGATTGTGTATGGCCAGCACGATTAGCTCGACACGGTAAGTTGATTATCGGTAACAGCTATATAAATATAAAAAATAATAAATTTAAAAATGACTCCTCACCAATAGATAAAAATTGTACATGTTTTACATGTAAGAATTACTCAAAAGCATTTTTAAGACACATATTAAGAAACGAACCAACTAGTGCATGGATGTATTTAACTGTACATAATATAATTCAGACTGAGATTATGCTTGATGAAGCGAGAAAAAGTATATTAGAATCAGATTTTGCTAATTTTAGGAAGAGATACATATGAATGAGTTATTAAGTGTTTTACCATTAATAATTGTATTAGTTGTTTTCTATACAATTCTTTGGGTTCCTCAAAGAAGAAGAAATAAAAAACATACAGAAATGCTAAAAGAATTAAAAATAGGAAATAATGTTATTACTGACTCAGGTATTCACGGGCGAATAGTAGCTGTAGATGAAAAAACTGTTACCTTAGTGTTAAAAAAAGGCGAAGCAGTTATCGATAAGTCCAAAATATTTGGTGTGCTGTGAAAAAAATCTTCAAAATCCTTTTTTTACCAGTTATTTCGATATCACTATTTGCATTAGTCTATGTTCAAGAATTATCACCTAAGCTTGGGCTCGACTTGCAAGGTGGAATTTCAGTGATACTTACAGCTGATGAAGGAACAGAACAAGAATTAATTGAGCAAGCTGTCGAAATAATGAGAACTAGAATTGAAGCTTTTGGAGATGTTCAAGAGCCAGAAATAGCAATAAGTGGAGAAAATTCGGTTCTTGTACAACTACCAGGTGTAACAGATCAAGAAAAGGCAATAGAAGCTTTAGGTACTACGGGTCTCTTAACATTTAGACCTGTTCTGGATTCATCATTAAGTACAGGATATTCACCAGCTTTAGATTTAATTGTTAATCCTGATGATCCTGAAGATGTAACAACTGTTGTAAAAGAAGGAATTACAGGTGTTGATGAAGTAATTGGTGTTTCTATTGCAGATAACCCAGAATTTGAATCATACATTTTGTCGGTTAACTCAGGATATCCTGTGATATATAGACTTGGTCCTGCCGAACTTACTGGTAACGATATTGCTGATGCAATTGCTGTTTTTCCTGAGAATGAGTGGATTGTCTCTTTAGAATTTAAAGATGACTCAGCATCTTTGTTTACAGATTTAACTAAGAAATTGGCCAATGAAAATGGTGAACAGCGTAAATTGGCAATTGTTCTGGATGGTGAAGTTGTTTCTGCGCCAGGTATAGCCTTTGATGTTGACCCAACAGTTGGTATAACTGGTGGGACTGCCGCCATATCAATGGGTAATGCAGACGGGGGAGAAGCAGCTAATAACTTAGCAATAATCCTTAGATATGGTGCTTTACCAGTTTCTTTTGAGAGATCTTCTATTGAAAAAGTTTCAGCAACTTTAGGTGAAGACACTTTAAACCTTGGTTTACAAGCAGGTCTTATTGGTCTTATAATTGTTTCACTTTACTTGATTCTTTATTATCGGACACTAGGCTTAGTTGCGATTATTGGTTTAACTTCATTTGGTTTGTTGTTTTATTCAGTGATCACTCTTCTAGGCCAATATCAAGGTTTTACTTTAACTCTATCTGGAATTGCAGGGATTATTGTTTCGATTGGACTAGCGGCAGACTCATATATCGTTACATTTGAAAAGTTTAAAGATGAAATCAAAATCGGTAGATCATTTCAATTTGCAGCAGACAAAGCAGCAACTGATGCATGGCGAACAATTTTAACAGCAGATTTTGTTTCGCTATCAGCAGCATTGTTATTGTACATATTAGCAATTGGCCCTATACGTGGTTTTGCGTTAGCACTTGGTGTAGCAACAGTTTTTGATTTAATTTTCACAAGGCTATATACAAGAAACTTTGTTCCTCTTGTTAGTGGTTTCTCTAATAATGTTAGATTTTATTTTCCAATTAAAGAAAAGGATCTTCAAAATGATTAAGCGTTTATTTCTTGGAACTACTGAAGTTAACTTTATTAATGTTGGTAAGACTTTTTATAAGTTTTTTATAGTAGAGGTGATTCTCTTTGTATCAGTAATCACTTTATCTTTATTTGGTCTACTCAATGTCAATTTATCTGTTGACTTTACAGGTGGTACTACTTATCAACTAGATGCAGAGTACACTGACACTGATATTGAAGAAGTGATGAGTAGTAATTTATTAGATGTCTCCAGGTACCAAACTTTCGATAATTCTAACTCTATTATCTTTCGCGCTACTGAAAATACTCAAGAAAAAGAAACAGAATTTTTATTTTACCTATCTAATAAGTTTCAAGTTCCAGACGAAGAAATTGACTTTCAACGAGTTGGTCCTACATTTGGTGAAGA
>Ga0102951_1000341_pt1 | contig 16636 bp, 15 predicted proteins | sample SalPonA_B_H2O_MG_FD_78507 | JGI IMG/M metagenome (GOLD analysis project Ga0102951, IMG submission 78507) | Water microbial communities from South San Francisco under conditions of wetland restoration - Salt Pond MetaG R2A_B_H2O_MG | ecosystem: Environmental > Aquatic > Non-marine Saline and...
AGCTGAGGACGTGTCTATCAGTCGTGAATGATCGCAAAAAGATCTAACATAAGGGTAGCGTTGGCTACCCTTTTTTGTTCACCTTATACTCAGCTTCACTCTATAAAATTGATGTTATGAAAATCGTCCTTATCGTTTTATTGTTTCTTAGCCCTTTCACTTCGGCAGACGATCAATGCGTGCATAACTATTTTGCATCCAGAGTTGGTGAGACTCTTGAGTACCGTGTTGAGATTGACGGTATCCGAGCAACAGGAACACGCGCACTTTCTCAATCAGATTCAGGTCAGTTCAAACTGGTTCAGACTGTATCTGTTCTTCTGGCCTCGCTTGAAGAGGAGAGTAACTTTTTGGTTAACGAGAGGAGCATTATTCCAGTTAGCTACCGATTTGAACAACAAGGGCTTGGTGCGCGTAAAACGATCATGCAATTCGACGGTTTAATTGCTGAAGTGAATAGGAAAGGGACGGTGTCTCGGCTTGAGCTTCCTGAAAGTTTTCAGGACCCATTGACGTTTATTCTTCAGCTTCAAGCTGCGCACACTTGTGGCGAATCTTTTACAGAGCTAAAGATGCCTCTGGTTAAATCAAAAGGGGTCTCAGAGATAGAGTTTGTCAAAGATCAAGATGCTCGAATCAAGAGCGGTGAGAAGTCGTTGATTTTGCAGATTTGGCAAAGAGTCGATGGTGATAAAATTGAAAAGGTTGGCCTAATTCCAGAGTTAAACAATCTTTTGTTCTCATTTGAACAGCGAGAAGGTAAGAAGATCAATCGTCTTCAGTTGATTGACCTTCCTTAGCCTCTGATGATTTTAGCGCTGCTTGTTGTTTCTGCCATTCTGCTCTATCCGCATAATAGATATCCCAAACGCAGGGCTCACAACCACTCTCACAGCAGTCATAATCCCCTGGTGGAATGGGTTCCGGAAGCGCGTTTATTGAACTCATTAGTCAATGATTTTCCCTGGGTTGAGAATCCCTTTAGGGTCCAAAGCCGCTTTAATGCTTCGCATCACCGCCAGTTCAGCTTCGCTTCGGCTTAAGTGAATATAGGGCTTTTTACTCAATCCAATACCGTGTTCAGCAGAGACAGAGCCTTTGTATTTCTCCAGTATCTTATAGACAACAGTATCGATCGCTTTTTTATCGGTTACTGGGCCAACACAGAAGTGAATGTTGCCATCGCCTAGGTGTCCAAAGGTTAGGCACGTTGATTCAGGGAATTGCTCTGACAGGGCTGTTTTGACTTCGTTTGTGTAAGCTTCCATATGTCGCAGCGGTAGGCTGATGTCGTAGGGGATCAGTGGGCTAAAGGCTTTAACCATCGACTCAATGTCATCGCGAACAGCCCAGAGTGCTGCAGACTGCTGATGACTTTCGGCAATCACAGCATCGACAATGATCTCTTGCTCTAGAAGCTCTCCGAGTACCTCAATAAACTGCTCTTTCCCTCGGGTGTCATCGACGCACTCTGACTCCACAAGAATGTAGTAGGGTAGAGAATCATCAATGAACTTTTGATGGTGACCGGTTTCGTTAACCATGAAACCATAGAAGCTGTTCCACATCGCTTCAAATGCCGATAGCTTACCCTCAAGCTTCTGTTTGAGCGTGTTAAGCAGTCGCAGTGCATTATCAAAGCTTTCGACACCGACCAGAGCGGTTTGTCGCGCTGGCGCTGAAGGCCAAAGCCTCAGAACGGCACGTGTGATGATGCCTAATGTGCCCTCTGACCCGATAAACAGCTGTTTTAGATCGTAGCCGGTATTGTCTTTGATAGTCTCTTTAAGGTTAGTCAGTACTGTACCATCGGCAAGGACGACCTCTAGCCCCAGTACTTGATCACGAGCCATGCCGTAGCGAATGACTTTATTGCCACCGGCGTTAGCCGCTAGCATTCCTGCAACCTGTGCTGATCCTCTAGCGCCCCAATCTACGGCAAAAAGGAGGTCGTGTTCTGCAGCCGTTTTCTGCAAATCCTCAACAACGACACCTGCCTGAACGAGCGCAGTGGCGCCTTGAGTATCAAGTTGTTCAATGGCGCGCATGCGTTCAAGGCTTAAGACAAAATCAGCCTCAGTCGCTTTAGTAGCGTCCGCTAAACCGGTCATACCTGCTTGAGGAATGATGGTTTGATTCGCCTCGTGACACAGAGCTAGAACCTTAGACACCTCTTCCGTCGACGCGGGTCGTATGATTGCTTTTGCCGGACAGCTGCCTTTACTCCAACTCTCATTAGGGCGCTGAGCAACACGCTCATCGGTGATGAGACCCTGATCTCCTACAATGGCGTGAATGGCGCTCAATAATTCAGACATGGTGTCTACCTTCTAGTCACAAAGAGCATCTAGCTTAGATTTCAGAATGCCGGTGACAGCGCCGGGATTTGCCTTGCCGCCTGACGCTTTCATTACCTGACCCATAAAGAACCCAAGCATCTTGCCACGTTTTTCTGGTTCAGCTGCTTTGTATTGCTCAACCTGCGCAGTCGCATTGGCAATTACATCGTCGATCATTGACTCTATTGCACCAGTGTCGGTGACCTGCTTCAACCCTTTAGCTTCAATGATTTCGTCAGCTGTTCCCCCCTCATTCCATTGAACTTCAAAGACTTTCTTAGCAATGTTGCCTGAGATGGTGTTGTCTTTAATGCGAACCAGAAGACCGCCCAACTGCTCTGCGCTGACAGGGCTATTCTCAATGCTTAGATCAGCTGCATTCAAGTTTTTAGCCAATTCGCCCATGACCCAGTTAGCAGCGAGTTTGGCATCGTTACAACGCTCAACCACCGACTCAAAGTAGTCCGCCTGGTTGCGATAAGCTGATAAAACGCCTGCGTCGTATTCAGAAAGCCCTAAATCATTGATGAATCGTTCTTTTCGGGCGTCAGGCAGTTCTGGTAGCGTTAAACGAATGGCCTCTACATAGGCATCATCGACAACGACTGGAAGAAGATCTGGGCACGGAAAATAGCGGTAATCGTTAGCATCCTCTTTCGAGCGCATACTTCGAGTCTCATTTTTATCTGGATCATACAAACGAGTCTCTTGTACGACCGTGCCACCCTCTTCAATCAGATCGATTTGACGCTCCACTTCGGTGTCGATCGCGCGCTCAATGAATCGAAACGAGTTGATATTCTTTAGCTCGGTGCGAGTGCCTAGGGTTTCACTGCCTTTGGGGCGAATGGAGACGTTACAGTCGCAGCGCATTGAGCCCTCTGCCATGTTGCCGTCACAGATACCTAGAGTGGTGACTATTGCATGAATTTTTCGAGCGTATGCGGCAGCCTCTTTTGAGGTTCGCATGTCGGGTTCAGAGACAATTTCAACCAGAGGTGTGCCGGCACGGTTGAGATCGATACCGGATTGACCGTGAAAATCTTCGTGTAGGGATTTACCTGCGTCTTCCTCTAAGTGTGCGTGATGAATACGCACTCGGCGTTCGCCATCCTCGGTTTCAATGTCTACGTAACCTTCACCTACAATAGGCGCTTCCAGCTGTGTGGTCTGGTAACCCTTTGGGAGATCCGGGTAGAAGTAGTTTTTGCGTTCAAAAACCGCCCGTTTACCAATGTCGGCATTAATGGCCAGGCCAAACATAATGGCCATTTTTTGAGCGCCATCATTGAATACAGGCAGTGTGCCAGGAAGAGCAAGATCAACGGCACATGCCTGTGTATTCGGCTCGGCCCCGAAGGCTGTGCTAGCGCCTGAAAATATTTTTGTCTTGGTCGCGAGCTGAACGTGAATCTCAAGACCGATAACTGTTTCCCATTCCATATCGATCTCCTTATGCTTTAACCGGTGACAGGGTGTGCCACTCTGTATTTTGTTGGTACTGGTGGGCCACATTCAGTAAGCGAGCTTCATCAAAATAGTTACCGATCAACTGCAGTCCAACAGGTAAGCCGTTTACTTGCCCACAGGGTACGGACATTCCAGGAAGACCGGCTAGATTTAATGACAGCGTAAAGATGTCTTCCATATACATCGCGACAGGATCATTTGCTTTTTCACCAATGTTAAACGCAGGGCTTGGTGTTGTTGGTCCTACAATGAGGTCGACCTCTTCAAAGAGGCGCATGAAGTCTTGCTGGATTAAACGGCGTATCTGTTGCGCTTTGTTATAGTAAGCGTCGTAGTAGCCTGCACATAGAGCGTAGGTTCCAACCATGATGCGGCGTTTGACTTCAGAACCGAAACCTTCACCTCGAGTCCGTTTGTAGAGGTCTTCCAAATCTTTAGGGTTTTCACAACGATAGCCATAGCGTACGCCATCAAAACGTGACAAATTTGATGATGCTTCGGCCGGCGCGATAATGTAGTAGGCAGGAATCGACATGCGTGTATTCGGAAGACTTACCTCTTTAATCGTCGCACCCAGTGACTCGAGTTGTTTTATGGCAGCTTCAATTTGCGCAGCCATTGCACTGTCTAGATCGGCACTCATGAACTCTTTTGGTACACCAATCTTTAGACCTTGTATTGAGTTGTTGAGTGAAGCTGTGTAGTCCTCAGTCGGATGAGCCGAAGAGGTTGAATCCATCGGGTCCTGACCAGCCATAACGTTGAGCATTAACGCACAATCCTCAGCACTACGAGCCATTGGGCCTCCTTGATCTAAGGACGATGCGTAAGCAACCATGCCGTAACGAGAGATACGTCCATAGGTGGGTTTAATGCCAGTAATGCCACAGAATGCTGCTGGTTGGCGAATAGACCCCCCGGTGTCTGACCCTGTAGCAGCAGGCGTTAATCGAGCTGCGACTGCAGCAGCAGAGCCACCTGACGATCCACCCGGAACGCGGCGGGTATCCCAAGGGTTCTTGCACACACCATAGAAAGAACTCTCGTTGGTTGACCCCATTGCAAACTCATCCATATTGGTTTTACCCAACATGACTGCCCCTGCAGACTTAAACTTGGCGACTACAGTGGCGTCATAAGGGGACTCAAAATTGTCTAACATTTTCGAGCCACAGCTGGTTTTGACGCCTTCGGTACAAAACAGATCTTTGTGCGCGATGGGTAGGCCGGTGAAAGGGTCTGCCGTTCCCGCTGCAAGTCTCTCATCGGCCGCTTTTGCTTGCTGCAAAGCCAGTTCAGGCGTCGTCGTGATAAAAGCGTTGTAGTCGCTGTCACATCGATTGATTCGATCGATAAACGTTTGGGTCAGCTCAACACTGCTTACAGTGCCATTGCGAAGGTCTTGAGCCAGTTCACTCAGTGTTTTTTCAAACATATCTCTCATCCGAATCCTGTTACTCAATGACTTTAGGGACAAGGAAAAGTCCCTCTTCAACAGCGGGTGCAACAGCTTGAAGTTTATCTCGTTGATTCAACTCGGTAACTTCGTCAGCACGCAACCGTTGTACTGCGTCTAGTGGATGTGCCAGGGGCTCCACTCCGTCAGTATTAATCTGCTGCATTTCATCTACTAGATTTAGAATGCTGCTTAGGTTTTCGGTGTAGGCCGGAATATCCTGCTCGTTTAAATTTAAACGGGCAAGATGGGCAATACGTTCAACATCGGAGCGATCGATGGACATGCTTAACCTTCTTTCTCTTAAAGGGTGTGATTGAAACTATTTTGCCGCTGCAATTAGTAGAAAATAGTTCCATAAAAATATTGTGATGGCGCGTAATCTATCACATTTGCTCCTTGCCCAAAATCCCCGTCGTTGCTAACATTCTTTGATTAATGAATTGGCTTCTAAAGTCATCGCTTATAAGGTTTTAAATCCAATGTTTAAAAAGATTCGTGGTCTCTTTTCTAGCGACCTTTCCATCGACCTGGGAACGGCCAATACGCTGATCTATCTTCGAGACAGTGAGATCGTGCTAGATGAGCCCTCTGTAGTGGCAATTCGTCAGCACGGTAACCAGAAAACTGTGGCAGCTGTTGGTACCGATGCAAAAAGAATGTTGGGTAGAACGCCAGGCAATATCACGGCTATACGTCCACTTAAAGATGGTGTCATCGCTGATTTTCACGTGACCGAAAAAATGCTTCAGTACTTCATCAGTAAAGTACATAACAATAGCTTCCTTCGTCCATCGCCACGCGTATTGATTTGTGTGCCTTGTAAGTCGACTCAGGTTGAACGTCGAGCCATTAAAGAGTCTGCATTCGGTGCAGGTGCACGAGAGGTCTATCTTATCGAAGAGCCAATGGCGGCAGCGATCGGTGCAGGTCTTCCGGTTGACGAGGCGACGGGTTCGATGGTGGTCGATATCGGTGGTGGTACCACAGAGATAGCAGTGATCTCTTTGAGCGGTATTGTCTATTCTGAATCTGTGCGTGTGGGTGGTGACCGTTTCGATGAGGCTATCGTTACCTACGTACGTCGCAACTACGGAAGTTTGATTGGTGAAGCGACAGCTGAGCGTATCAAACAGGAGATTGGTACGGCTTACCCTTCGCCAGAAGTGTTAGAGATCGATGTGCGCGGTCGCAACCTTGCAGAGGGTATTCCACGCATGTTTACCCTAAACTCCAATGAAATTCTTGAAGCGCTGCAAGAGCCCCTCCAATCAATTGTTCAAGCCGTTAAAGGTGCACTAGAACAGTGTCCACCTGAACTGGCAGCAGACGTTGCAGAGCACGGTATCGTTTTGACTGGTGGCGGTGCACTGCTAAGAAATCTTGATCGCCTTTTAACTGAAGAGACTGGGCTTCCTGTGATCATCGCAGAAGACCCATTAACCTGTGTTGCCCGAGGCGGCGGTAAGGCCCTTGAAATTCTGGATAAACAGGGTTTTGAGTTACTGTCACGTGACTGATCTTTAATGTCGGCAACGCGAAGGGTTTAAAGTCATGATCTTTAAAAGTGGTCCATCGCGTTGGTTGTTTATACTTCTTATTATCGTAGCGCTCTCGATTGCTGCGCTTGATCTAAATTCTTATAAATTTCGCGAAGGAAAGGCTTATTTCAACCTTGTAGCAACGCCGTTGCAGTGGTTAGTGGATTTGCCGGTAAAAATGGCCGGTGGCGTATCGGATGTCGTCGTCAGTCGTGCCACCTTGATTGCTGAAAATGACCTGTTGCGAACAGAGGCCATTTTGTTGGAGCAAAAAGTGCTTCAAAACGCTACGCTCTCAAGTGAAAATCGTCGTTTAAGAACGTTACTGAATGCCCGCCAGAAGGTAGAGGAAGAGGTTCAGATGGCTGAGCTTATTGGCGTCAGCTCTGACCCTTTCCAACATGAAATATTGATCAATCGCGGTGAACAAGATGGAGTTGCTATTGGTCAACCGGCACTGGACTCTGGCGGTATAATGGGTCTCGTTGTTGATCTTGCTCCAGTGACCAGCCGAGTCATGTTGGTAACAGACTCAAGATCCTCTGTTCCTGTACACGTGTTACGCACAGGTTTTCGAACTCTGGTTCTGGGTAGTGGATCAACCAATGAACTTAAACTGGACCATATACCTAATACCGAAGATATTCGCATTGGTGATCTGCTTGTCTCCTCTGGGTTGGGTGGAGTCTTTCCAATGGGTTACCCTGTTGCAGAGATTACAGAATTTCGACAGGAGCCTGGCCGTTCCTTTGCTGTTGTTAGAGCAAAACCGACGGCAGCGCTTAATAAAAGCCGTTATTTGCTGTTGGTCCATAAAGAGGATCGATTAAAGAGGTTTGAAAGTGAGTGAACAAACGTCAGGGGGCGGCTTTTTTGTCACGTTGGCGACCTTTTTGATTGCTATTACGCTCAGTCAATTTCCTCTAAACAGTTCCCTGCAATGGTTTCGGCCGGACTTCCTGCTTTTAGTTCTCTTTTTTTGGCTGATTTGGGCTCCAAATCGTGTTGGCTTGTTGTATGCGTTTTTTTTGGGGTTGCTGCTCGATTTGATGCGTGGCTCGGTTCTGGGCTTAGGCGCTTTCTCTTTGACCTTGGTCGCTTTTATTACCCAGCTTTTACACAACCGATTAAGAGTGTTTCCAATCTTGCAACAATCGTTTGTTTTGCTGTTGTTAGTGGGTCTTAATCAACTGATCTACTACTGGATGCAGGGGCTGGTGGGTAATTCTGCTGACACTTTACTGTTTTTGGTGCCTGCGTTGACCAGTGCGCTTCTTTGGCCTTTCGTATTTTTGGCTCTGCGCCGTTTAGCACGCTACTTGGACTTGAACTGATGAACGTAATTCTGGCTTCTCAGTCCCCTAGGCGGTTGGAGCTGTTAGAGCAAATTGGTCTCCATCCAGAGGTTCACCCTGCTCATATCGATGAGACCCCATTGAGCAATGAATCACCTGAGGATTATGTGAATCGCCTCGCGCGAAGTAAGGCCGAATCGGTTGCGCAGCACTATACTGGTGCTCTGGTAATTGGTTCGGATACCAGTGTGGTGATCGGTCAGCAGATTTTAGGTAAGCCACAGAGTCGTGAGCATTTCTTAACAATGTTTAAACGTCTGTCCGGTGCAAAGCATCAAGTAATGACGGCGGTCGCTGTTACTGATGGTCAACAAACTCGAAGCGAGGTCGTGGTTACTCAGGTTAGCTTCTATTCTATTAGTGAGAATGAGATTGAGCGCTATTGGCTAAGCGGGGAGCCTCAGGATAAAGCCGGTGGATATGGGATACAGGGCTTGGGTGCGCTGTTTGTCAAAGAGATTCAGGGAAGTTACAGCGCTGTCGTGGGTTTGCCGATTGCTGAAACGGGAAAGATTTTAGAAAAATTTGGATTCTCAATCTGGACCCAAGAGTCTGTTGAGTAAGGAGAAAGGTTTTGGGTGAAGAGATACTGATTAACTTCACACCGATGGAGACTCGAGTGGCCGTCATAGAAAATGGCATGCCACAAGAGATCTATGTTGAGCGGGCAAAGCGTCGAGGGATTCTAGGGAATATCTATTTAGGTCGAGTGGTTCGCGTACTTCCTGGAATGCAAGCTGCTTTTGTTGATGTTGGCCTTGAAAGAGCGGCGTTTATTCATGTTGATGAAGTCGTTGATCAATCCCTGACACCCGAAGAGCGTTCATCACTCTCTATTGCTCAGGTGTTGCGTGAGGGGCAATCTCTGTTAGTACAAGTGACTAAAGACCCGATTGGCAGTAAAGGGGCGCGCCTAACGACTCATATATCACTACCCTCTCGCTACTTGGTCTTGATGCCTGATGCTTCACATATTGGCGTTTCTCAGCGAATTGAAGATGAAGAGGAGAGGGATCGCTTAAAGCAAATCCTTAAATCCGAGTTGATCGATTCTGACGATGAGACAGCTGAGCCTGAGTTTGGTTACATTCTGCGCACCGTCGCTGAGGGTGTTACGGAGCTGGAATTAAAAGCGGACATCAGTTTCTTACATCGATTGTGGGAGAGTATTCAGAACCGAGTAAAAGGGGCGAAAGCTCCGGCAACCGTGTATGAGGATTTACCTCTCAATATGAGGGCCCTCCGAGATATGACACATTCTGACATTGAACGCATCAGAATTGACTCTAAAGAGACCTTTCAGCGTGCACAGAGTTTCGCTCGTACCTTGGTTCCTGAAATCGAATCAAAACTTGAATACTACCCAGGTGAACGCCCCATTTTTGATCTCTTTAATGTCGAAGAGGAGATGGAAAAAGCACTGGGCCGCAAAGTTGAGCTTAAGTCGGGTGGTTATCTGATTTTTGACCAAACCGAAGCGATGACCACGATTGATATCAATACCGGTGCCTTTGTTGGTCATCGTAATTTAGAAGAGACAATATTTAAAACCAACCTTGAAGCCGCAACGGCGATTGGCCGCCAGCTGAGGCTTCGTAATTTGGGTGGGATCATTATTATCGATTTTATCGATATGGAAGACCCAGAACACCAGCGACAGGTTTTGCGTACTCTGCAGAGACAGTTAGATAAAGATCATGCTAAATGTAAAGTGACCGGAGTCTCTGAGTTAGGGCTGGTTGAGATGACACGTAAGCGAACTCGAGAGAGTTTAGAGCAAGTTCTGTGTGAAACCTGTGAGACCTGCTCTGGTCGGGGCATGATCCGAACTCCTGAGACGGTATGCTACCAAATATTCCGCGAGATACTGCGTCAACATAGAGCCTATGATACGGACTCCTATTTGGTGATTGCAGCTACAACGGTTGTCGATTACTTGCTGGATGATGCATCAGACCATGTGGCTGAACTGGAGTCATTTATTGGTAAAACGATCCGATTCCAGAGCGATACACACTACAATCCAGAACACTTTGATGTGGTTCTGAGGTAACGAGGAATAAATGGTTCGGCATACACTTTGGGTCAGTTGGTGGGGTTTGATGTTGGCAGCACTGTTTGCCATCTTACTCTCTGCTGTGCGTTTAGCATTCCCTTTGCTGGGTGATTACCGAACTGAAATTGCTGCTCAGCTCAGCCAATACCTTGGTGTTGAAGTGACGATTGGTGAGTTGGAGACAGGTTGGCGAGGACCCTATCCAACCTTTGAGTTCAACGAGATTCACTCGGACATCGATTATCTCAAATCAAGCCAAGTTGAGTTTCATCTCAAAAACATCTCTTTTGAGTTTGATCCATGGCGTTCATTGATTGATGCTGCGCCGATTTTTCAGCGGATTACTGCAAAAGGTTTGAATGTAAAGTGGCGTCAATCTGACGGACGGTGGCTGGCTGACTCCAATGATTCCCAGGTCGAAAATCGTGCGATCGATACCCTGATTGCTATTCTACTTGAGCAGCCCTCTATCGAATTTTCCGAGTCTCAACTTCAATTGATTCCTGAATCAGGCCGTTCACGCTTTATCAACCTGGACACAATGTCTCTTGAAAGCAGTGAGACAGAGCATCAATTAAGCGGAAGCTTTTGGATGCCCGTACTAGGTCAAGATAGTCGCATGCGTTTTGCGATTCAGCATCAAGGTAAATCCGCAAACGGTCAGCTGCTGTTACCCTTCTATGTTGAACTCGATAACATTGGCTCAGAGTTGGCCGAGCTTGCGGGTGTTCAGGAGCGCTTCTCTGTTGCGGCGGATGCCCGTCTCTGGGGGCAGTTGCGTGGCTCAAGCCTCGATTATCTTGTGGGCGACTTGACAGCTAATAATCTGCAAGCATCTCTGCCGGGTGATCTGGGTGAGCTGGCTTTAGAACGCTTTTCAACGAATTTTTCTGTTCAGTCGGTAGATCGAGATTATCAGTTACAACTTCAAGCGTTCTCCGCCACGTATCAGGGCAATGAATTCACCCTCCCACCGACTGCGATTGATGTGAGTTCTGGCGTTAATGGTTGGATGGCGAATCGTATTCAACTTGCTGAACTCAATCTGTCAGATCTTTCCGCTCTTGCCCTACATCAGCCTTTAGGTGATAAAAGCAGAGAAATCATCCAGTCGCTGTCACCTGGCGGTATGGTGAAGGGGTTGACCATAAATCTTAGTCAGGGTCTAGAGAATCTCTCAGTGGCAGGTGAACTGTCAGATGTATCGATCAAATCATGGAAAGGTTCCCCTGCGGCCTCACAGCTGAACGGTTCGTTTTATGCTTCCAGTCATCGTGGATGGGTTGATATTGACAGTCAACAACTTGTGATGGAGTTTCCAACGTTATACGACTGGGCATTACCGTTTAATATCGCTAAGGGACGTGTTAATTGGCAGCTTCACAGCAGCTATGCGGCGGTAGGATCTAATCTTTTAGAATTAGGTTTGAATAATATTCGAACGCGAGGTCAGTTCTCGATTGACCTACCTTATGATAGTGAACAACAAGCACTGCTCACTCTATCGATGGGTCTCAACGGCGCCATCGCCCGTGAAGCGATTCTGTTAACGCCACCTAAGATCGTCGGGGAAGGACTCTACAGCTGGTTAAACAGCGCCCTTATTCAGGGAGATGTTAAAGAAGCTGGTTTAGTACTTGTGACACCCACTCGGCCAGTTGCAGATAGACCCAAGCCATTAAGTGAGCTCTTCATAGCCGTAGAGAACACAACACTGAATTATCAGTCGCCTTGGCCTGTTTTAAGACGCGGCGATGCAGTCATTCATGTGCGTGATGGATCTACACGTGTTCAGCTAGAGCAGGGTAGTGCTGCGGGTACTGACATTAGATTTGCCGATTTGTGGATGGAGAGTGGATCGGAAGAGCTCGAGACGTTAATAGCGATCGAAGGTTCAGCTTTTGAGTTGAATACCCTTTTTCACAGTGAGGCGCTGGCCAACAGTGTTGGGAACAAACTGGGTGATTGGCAGCTCTCAGGTAGTCATAAGTCGCTCGTTGATCTCCAGGTACCTTTAAAAGGTGGACCTCCTCAATTACAGGTTCAATCCGCACTGAATCGTGGTGTTTTTATATCAGAATCTCAACGCGTTGCCGTAACGGATATAGACGGTTCTATTCAATTTGACTTAGACAGTGGGCTTTCAGCAGATAACTTGAAAGCAAGCTTTTTAGGTCGAACATTTGACGTTGATATATCGAGTGGTTCTTCAGGGATGGATATTCACGTTGCTGGTCGCATTGATTCCCATCGATTGATGCAGTGGGCAGGCGTTCCCCTTTCAGGCGTAATCTCTGGCGAGATACCGCTTAATTCGACATTAAAACTCTGTTCTGATCAGTGTCAATCGAGTCTGCAACTCGAATCTCAATTAACAGGCACAAAAATTGATGCACCAGAGTATTTGGCACATCAACCTTCGAATATAAGTCGTTTAAGCCTATTAATGACGTTGAGCTCTTCGCCAACGCTACAGCTTAATTATGCGGATCGTTTAAAGGCTCACCTCAATCTGGGTGAACCCTTAACAGGAAATATTCGTCTAGGAGGTAAACAGGCAAGCTATAAGATAGATGATCGATTGCACGTTGATGGTTCTCTACCCTCAATTGAAGTAGAAGAGTTGCTTGGGTTTATTGATGCGCTATCAGATTCTAGAACGGGATCTCCAGATGCACTTTCAGTAACAACGGCGATCGAGATTGGGCAGCTGAATATTGGGACTCTCAATTTTGAGTCAATCCTTGTCCAGGCCAGTAATTCTAATGGTCAGTGGTCGACTGCACTCGATAGTCGAGATCTTCAAGGCGTTATTAATTACAACTCGGCAGACGCTGCCTTGGACTTGAATGTTCGTCACCTTCACCTGCGCACACCAGAGATCGATTCATCGATCATAGAGCCAGAGATTCCATTACCTGAACCTACCCCAACAGAGGTGATCAGCAAAATCCCCTCAACCCGTCTGCTAGTTGAAAACCTTCTCTGGAATGATGATCAATGGGGGCGTTGGAAAGCCCATTTGATCCCATCGGGTAATAGTCTCTTGGTTGACCAAGTCGAGGCTAAAATCGCAGGTATCAGTTTAACCGGTCAGGGTATCTGGTCAGTTGGTGAAGACGAGCAGAGTCGACTGGTTCTTAGCGCAATTGGCAGTAATCTAGCAGATTATCTGGAGTCGATGGGGGATCCAAGGGCCGTAGAAACTAAAAGCCTTTCCGCTGAGTTTGCATTGAATTGGCCTGGAGCACCGTGGTCCTTCAGTCGTTACCGATTAGGTGGCAACCTGCAATTTGATCTTAGAGATGGGCAGATTACCGAAGCAAAAGGTAATTCGGCGTTGTTAAGGCTGTTTGGTATTCTCGACTTTAATAATCTATTTAAACGTCTGCGTTTAGATTTTAGTGACCTTTATAAATCGGGTATTACGTTTGATAAATTGGTTGGTAAGTATCTTTTAGAAGGTGGTGTCGCTACGACGCAAGAGCCACTCATCATGAGAGGTGCCTCTGCAGATTTAACCGCAGAAGGATCTTTAAATTTAATCAACAAAACCGTCGATAAACGCGTCGATGTTATTTTACCGCTAACAGGGAATACACCGCTGGCAGCCGTTCTTCTGGGGGCTCCACAGGTGGCTGGTGCACTATTTCTGATCGATAAATTAATTGGCGATAAGATTAACGAAGCGACCAAACTGAGTTATTCAATGACAGGCCCCTGGCGAGAACCTGTACTTGAAGTTATCACAAAGAGAGAGCAGTAAACGTGACTTTTTAAGACTCATCTAAGTCGCGAAGGTATTGAAATATCTTTCTAAAATTTGCCGGTGGTTTGTTCTCTTTACGCTCTTTTTGCGCATTTCGAATCAAAGACCTCAGATGCTGCATATCGCAGTGTTCAAACTTATCCATCACCTCAGAGAGCGCTGACTTATCCTCAGTAATTAATCGTTCACGTAATTGCTCAAGTGAATGAAATTTCTGGTTATGTGCGGCGCTGGCCGAATCAAATTGATCAATAGCGATACGGATAGCGTCGGCGTCCTCAGTGCGCATCAATTTACCGATGTACTGGAGTTGGCGTTTTTTGGCACCATTTGATGTGATTCTTGCCATCTCTGCACAGGCCTCTGCCAAGCGTTCAGACATGGGGACTTTAGCTTGCTGATCAAGCCGTAACTCCGTGATTCGACCACCCAATTTTTGAAGCTCTTCGGCTTCACGTTTTACTTGGCTGCGACTTACCAGTTCGATCTCTTGATCGCTCTCTTTTGAAAAATCTTTACTGCTCATAATTAACCGTAGAAAAAGGTAGCAAGACCTAGGAAGGCGAAAAAGCCCACCACGTCTGTAATGGTCGTGAGTAATACACCACCGGCCAGTGCAGGATCGATTCCCGCTTGCTTTAAGGTCATTGGGAGGAGACTGCCTGCCATCGCTCCCGCGACTAAATTGATCACAATAGCCATTGCTATCACGATACCGATGGTCATATCTTGGAACCAGAGGACTGCTATTACCGCAACAACAATGGCCCAGAGTGACCCGTTGATTAGGCTAACGATTAACTCACGGTTAAACAGCCAGCCAATATTGTGTCTTTCGATGTGTCCTAATGCTTGACCACGAATGACTAGAGTGAGTGTTTGGCTACCGGCAATCCCGCCCATGGATGCGACGATTGGCATCAGTACTGCCAAGGCCACCACCTGATCTATCGTAGCTTCAAACAAGCCTATTACGGCTGAGGCTAGGAAGGCCGTTATAAGGTTGATCCCCAGCCAGACGGCTCGACGGCGACTTGTTTTAAGCACCGGTGCAAAGGTGTCTTCATCTTCATCCAGACCCGCCATGCTCATTAGTGAGTGATCCGCTTCTTCTCGAATCACATCGACCACGTCATCGATGGTGATACGACCAAGAAGCTGGCGTTCTTCATTAATAACAGGGGCCGATATCAGGTCTCTCTGTTCAAATATTCGTGCAACTTCACGCTCAGGGAGGTCAGCGGGAATCGCGTGATCGTTCTCGGTTTTCATGATTTCACGAACCAACATCTGTGGGTCTGAAATCAGAAGTCGAGTGATGGGTAGTACACCAATCAATGCGTTGCGTTTGCGGCTGACCACAAAAATACTGTCGGTACTATCAGGAATCTCACTGTGTCGACGAAGATAACGCAGAGCCGTTTCAACCGTAATGTCAGGTCGAATGGTCACGGTATCGGTATTCATCAAACCGCCGGCCGTATCATCCGGATAGGAGAGAACCGCTTCAACCCTTTCTCGATTCTGCAAATCCATGTTTTGCAGCATCTCTTGCATGACAGTGTTAGGAAGCTGCTGCAGAATGTCGGCTAAGTCATCGACATCAAGAGATTCCGTCATCGCCAAAATTTCAGTAGCGTCTAGATCGCTGACAATCTCTACTTTAAGGTCTTCGCCTAGGTACTGAAGAACCTCACCTTCGATCTCTGGGTTGAGCAGGTTCCAGACAATGCGGCGTTCGCGAGGAGGGGTTTTCTCCAGAAGGTGAGCTACTTCAACAGGGCGCATGCCCTTGTTGAGCATGTAACGGATCTGTTTAAGATCGTCTGATTGGAGGGCTTCGCTTAACGTATCTAGAGCGATCGGTGCTTCGTCCGTACTCATACAGCCCTCCTTTACGAGTAGGTTACTCTCTACTCTTCCTCGTCAAAACGGTTATTTATGATCTCAATCACTGCATCCATCGCGGCGGTTTCATCATCGCCATCCGTTTGGATAAGTAGATCTGTTCCCTGGGATGCCGCCAACATCATAATGGCCATAATGCTTTTGGCATCGACTGTTTTGCCATCTTTTGTGATTTTGATGTCGCAGCCGAACTTGCCGGTCACGCCAATAAGTTTAGCCGCTGCACGGGCGTGTAGTCCCAATTTGTTGATTATAGTAACGTTTTTTTCAATCATTGCGAAACTTATTCTGATAATTCTCGATGGCGTATTTGGATGTTATCCATTCTATCAGCAAAGCGAGATGCAAGGCTCTCTGCAATGAATACTGAACGGTGCTGCCCACCTGTGCAGCCAATACCTACAGTAACATAGCTACGATTGTTTGTTTTGAAATGGGGAATCCATTTAACAATGAATTGTTCTATGTCTTGAATCATTTCATTCACCTCATCTGAGGCGCTGAGAAACTGTTTGACCGGTTCATCTTTTCCAGAGAGAGGTCGAAGTTCAACAAACCAGTAGGGGTTTGGGAGAACCCTTACGTCAAAACTAAAATCGACATCCAATGGAACACCATGTTTAAAGCCGAATGACTCAAACTGCAGAGAGAGTGCTTGCTCTTTACGTTGAGCGACTCTTAATTTAATGGTGTCACGCAATTCATAAAGTGAAAGTCGAGTGGTATCTACTCTCATATCCGC
>Ga0102951_1000364_pt1 | contig 16042 bp, 12 predicted proteins | sample SalPonA_B_H2O_MG_FD_78507 | JGI IMG/M metagenome (GOLD analysis project Ga0102951, IMG submission 78507) | Water microbial communities from South San Francisco under conditions of wetland restoration - Salt Pond MetaG R2A_B_H2O_MG | ecosystem: Environmental > Aquatic > Non-marine Saline and...
AGGGGAAATTAAGCAAATTGCTGCCGCTCATGGCCGCGGTGTTAGCCAATTATTGCAAGACGCCCTTGCGCCGCTAGAAGCATCTTTTCCAGATATGGAAGTGGTTGAAGAAGTTATTGATGAATCGCTTGATGCAGAAGCGCAGCGTGAACGGCTTCAATCGTTACCCATTAAACTTGCCATTGTTGGTAAGCCTAACGTAGGTAAGTCTACACTAACCAATAGAATATTGGGTGAAGAGCGCGTAGTGGTCTATGACCTTCCCGGCACTACTCGAGACAGTGTTTACATTCCAATGGAACGTGACGAGCGCGAGTATGTACTTATCGATACTGCAGGGGTAAGAAAGCGTAAAAAAGTTAACGAAGCAGTTGAGAAATTCTCGATTGTAAAAACACTTCAAGCCATTGAAGAGTCGAACGTTGTTTTGCTCGTTATAGACGCGCGCGAAGGCATTACAGACCAAGACTTAAGCCTTTTAGGCTTTGTTCTTAATTCTGGACGCTCTTTGGTTGTTGCCGTGAACAAGTGGGATGGATTAACGCTAGATGTAAAAGACGACATTAAACGTGAAATGGATCGTCGTTTAGGGTTTATCGATTTCGCGCGAATTCACTTCATTTCTGCGCTTCATGGTTCGGGCGTAGGGAATTTGTTCGAATCTGTGCAAGAAGCCTATGCAAGTGCAACAAAGCGTATTAACACAGCGATGCTTACGCAAATTATGGAAATGGCGCAAGATGACCATCAACCGCCTCTTGTTCGTGGTCGTAGGGTGAAGATGAAATACGCCCACGCCGGTGGTTACAACCCTCCCGTTATCGTTATTCACGGTAACCAAGTGGATGACTTACCTAATTCATACAAGCGCTTCTTGATGAACTACTTTAGAAAAGCGCTAGAAATTATGGGCACGCCAATCAAAATTGAATTTAGAGAAGGCAGCAACCCTTTTGAAGGTAAGAAGAATAACCTGACGTTGGCACAACAGCGCAAACGCAAAAGAATGATGTCGTTTTACAAAGACAAAAAATAAAACAAAAAACCGCTCTTAGAGCGGTTTTTTTATGGGCTTAATTCACCAACATTTTACGGATCTCGACCATCAATGGCGATTCGTCTGGTACGGCTATCTGCGCCACTAGCTCATCAATAATCGGGTCTGAAAAGTCAGCAGGGAATGTTGTCGCTACCTTGATGTACTTGTCTGACAATTGAAATACGTAGGTCGTTGCGAAGATAGTGGGCTCGAGTTCAGACTCTGCTTTTAACCCAAGCCTCCAACCCTTGAGTGTTTCTGAAACGACATAGGGCGAGGCGGGGGATGTCTGTGATAATTGTAAGTTTTTAGCTGTTGCTACATCGCCTGCGCGGTTCCAATCCTCATTCAGTGCCGCATTAAGTAGCGTATCTGTATCGCTATCTAATGCTGCCAAAATCGGGTAAATAGTCACATCGACCAACGCTTCTTCAAAAGCGGGGTGAATGTACCGCGTGATCGAACCTCTAAAAGGGTCAGGGTAAAGTTGTGTATCTAATCGCGTAAATTTACCAACGCGCTCAGGTACCACTAAGTTGTTTTCATAGTCGCTAGCATTTAGCGCATGATAGAGAAAAGGTGACGTAAAAACGTTGTTGGTTATTACGTTGTTATGCCAGGCGTCTACCATTTTCGCTGCCACGTCTTGCGGTGCTGCATTTTGTGTATGTTCTTGAACGACCGTAAATGAGTCTATTTCTATGCCACGCCATTGAAGGGTGAATTCAACTAATTGCGTCTGTTCAGGTAAATCTTTAAACGTTTGACCTAAGTTTGCAATAAGTAATGAATAGTCGGCGTTGTCTTCAAAAGGAAGTAACGCATTAAACGGCACGTTAGCTTGAAGGGCGCCAATAAAAGCGTCGGGAGATAACGCGTCTTCTATGCACGTTGGTTGAACGTTAACATTGGTTTCGCGGCATACATTTTCTAGCGCTTCACTAGGAAACGTAGAAAACACGGACAAGGTGATACCGTTGGTAGACGCCTGAGCGGGGCTCATTACCATGGGTAGTATCATCGCGCTAGTCGCTATAAATGCAGATGTAGCAGCAGCCACTGTCACGTTATTAGACATTATCATACTGAAATGACCTGCAAGTCACCAGCGGCGACACTGGCGAACGGCTGAACGCGATTTAAATAGCTCATACATTACTCATTGGCTTTGATGGCAACCACTTTACTGGTTATTTCGCCGTCAGTCACTCGCGTTTTTACCTCGTCACCTTCTTTTATTGCCGATATCGATGTTATTGGTGTGCTATCAGAGAACGTAATGCTGTAACCGCGGGATAACGTCGACAGAGGGCTGACAGATTGGAGTAGACCAGCGTACTGCGCCAAATCTCTTTTTTTGCTTTTAATCAACATCTGCATGTTAGCGTGAAGCGATGCTGTTAACTGTGCAACCCGATTAGAGGCGTTATTGATACGGTTAGTTGGTGTGTGTCGTTCAAGGCGTGCGGTTTGGGCTCTTAGCGTGTCAGAAGCCCCGGTAAGCGTGCGCTCTATACAATGATTAAGGCGCAGCTGTAAACGGTCTAACGTTTGCCATTGATGTTGGATTTTTGCAGAAGGGTGCAACGACGTCAGTTTTTGGCGCTGTAAGGTATAATGCTGCCTTGCATGATTTATACGGTGATGCATGGCTCTTACTAAGCGCGCTTTTCTTTGCTCTATTCCTTCAAATAACGCGACGGTATCCTGACTGAGTAGTTCAGCTGCAGCGGAAGGCGTAGGGGCCCGCAGGTCTGCAACAAAGTCACTTATTGTGAAATCAACTTCATGACCGACGGCGCTGACCGTTGGTAGAGGGCACCCTGCGATTTCTCGAGCAAGCTGTTCATTGTTAAAGCACCATAAGTCCTCAAGCGAGCCACCGCCGCGAGTAATCAACAGGGCATCGACTTCATTACGCTTTATTGCTGTTTTCAATGCGTGAATAAGTTGTTGGGGGGCAGCTTCTCCCTGAACCATCGACGGATACACAATGATTTCAGTTTGCGGGCTTCGTCGTTTCAGCACGCTAAGTACGTCGTGCAGAGCTGCGCCACTGGACGAGGTAATCACGCCCAATGTTTTAACCGTTGATGGCAGGGGCTTTTTCACACTACTTGAAAATAACCCTTCAGCATTAAGCTTGGCCTTTAGCGCTTCAAAGGCTTGCTTAAGCGCACCTTCACCGTCGGTCTCCATATGCTCTACCACTAACTGGTAGTCTCCGCGGGCTTCGTATAGGCCTACCGACGCACGTACTAAAATTTTATCGCCTTCTTTAGGGCGCTGCCTTACAGAACGGTTAGCCCCTTTAAACATAGCAGCGCGCACCTGCGCCTTGTTGTCCTTCAACGTGAAGTACCAATGCCCCGATGTGGCACAGACGAAATTAGATATTTCAGCAGATAGCCATATTAATCCAATTTCGCCCTCAAGCACGGTTCGAGCCAAGCGATTAAGTGATGTAACTGTTAAAATTTGTCGCGATGTAGACGGTGAATTTGTAAACATAAAAAAAATCATCAGGTTTAATACAAATAGAGTTTACCTGAAATATAAAAAACACTACAATTGCGCCGCAATTAACCCTCAATTGAAAAGGTGTTGTTGCATGCTACGAATCATCCAAGAAGCCCTGACGTTTGATGATGTGTTGCTGGTTCCCGGCCACTCAACCGTCCTTCCCCATACTGCCGACTTAAGAACGCGTTTAACGCGCGACGTTACGTTGAATATTCCCATGGTGTCTGCTGCCATGGATACCGTTTCTGAAGCGCCGCTAGCTATTGCCCTTGCGCAAGAAGGTGGTATCGGTTTCATTCACAAAAACATGAAGCCAGAAGAGCAAGCTAAACACGTTCGAGCAGTAAAGAAATACGAAAGTGGCGTAGTATCAGACCCAGTAACGGTGACAAAAGACGCCACTATTGGTGATGTTATCGCGTTATCTAAGCGCTTAGGCTATTCAGGCTTTCCTGTAACTGATGCAGACAACAACCTTATCGGTATTGTGACGGGTAGAGATCTTCGTTTTGAAAAACGTCTGGAATTGCCAATCAGCAATGTAATGACAGGTAAAGATGACCTTGTTACGGTAAAAGCCGGCGCAAGCTCAGATGTCGTACTTGATCTTATGCACGAGCATCGCATTGAAAAAATCTTAGTAGTCGACGACGCCTTCAAACTAACGGGCCTTATTACGGTTAAAGATTTCCAAAAAGCAGAAAATAAACCTAACGCATGTAAAGACTCATTAGGTCGTTTACGTGTTGGTGCTGCAGTAAGCGTAGGGCCAGGTACTGATGAGCGTATTGCTTTGCTGGTTGAAGCTGGCGTTGATGTGCTGCTAATAGATACCTCACATGGTCACTCACAGGGTGTTATTGACCGTGTTAAGAAAGTTCGCGCTGACTTCCCAGATGTACAAATTATCGCGGGTAACGTGGCAACGGGTGACGGAGCAAAAGCCCTTGCTGATGCAGGTGTTGATGCAGTGAAAGTGGGCATTGGCCCAGGTTCTATTTGTACAACTCGTATTGTTACTGGCTGTGGCGTACCTCAAATTACAGCAGTGTCAGACGCCGTTGCTGCGCTTGAAGGAACGGGTATACCGGTTATTGCCGACGGTGGTATTCGCTTCTCTGGTGATATCGCTAAAGCACTTGCTGCCGGCGCAAGCTGTGTGATGGTGGGGAGTATGCTAGCAGGGACAGAAGAATCGCCTGGTGAAGTCGAGCTGTTCCAAGGTCGTTATTATAAGTCATATCGCGGGATGGGCTCGTTAGGCGCCATGAACCAAAGCCATGGCTCTTCAGATCGTTACTTCCAAGAATCTAATAATGCTGAAAAGCTAGTGCCAGAGGGTATTGAAGGTCGTGTTGCCTATAAAGGGCCAATTGCCAACATTATTCACCAGCAAATGGGCGGGCTTCGTTCGGCGATGGGCCTAACAGGGTGTGGCACTATAGAAGCGCTTAATACGAAAGCACAATTTGTTCGTGTTACCGCAGCAGGCATGGGCGAAAGCCACGTGCACGATGTAAGCATAACGAAAGAAGCGCCAAACTACCGTTTAGGGTAAAGGTGACCGACGATTGCGAGGCTGGTGTATCACCGGCCTTTGTTCTTCTATTTAACGGGTAAAAACATGACCACAAATATCCACGACCAACGAATACTTATTTTGGATTTTGGCTCGCAGTACACGCAGCTTATTGCGCGTCGCGTACGTGAAATCGGCGTTTATTGTGAACTTTGGGCTTGGGACGTAAGCGAAGCACAAATCCGCGAATTCAATCCTCAGGGCATCATTTTATCTGGCGGTCCTGAATCGGTAACTGAAGCCGGTTCTCCACGCGCACCCGACTATGTGTTTAATGCAGGCGTGCCTGTATTAGGTGTGTGCTACGGCATGCAAACCATGGCGCAACAACTTGGTGGCAGCGTATTAGGCTCAGATAAGCGTGAATTTGGTTATGCGCAAGTTGAGGTTGTAAAGCCAAGCCCGCTGCTTGATAAAATTGAAGACGCGATTAGCGACAACGGTAATGCGCTTCTTGATGTATGGATGAGTCATGGTGACAAGGTATCAACGATCCCTGAAGGTTTTGAAACCGTTGCAAAAACGCCATCGTGTCCACATGCTGCCATGTATAACGAAGAAAAACAATTTTACGGTGTACAGTTTCACCCCGAGGTGACGCACACCCGACAAGGCATGCGTTTGCTTACGCACTTCGTTATGGATGTGTGTAAATGCGAAAAGTTATGGACCGCAGGGGCCATTATTGAAGATGCCATTGCGCGTATCAAAACCCAAGTGGGTGATGATGAGGTTATTCTGGGTTTATCAGGCGGCGTAGATTCATCGGTAACGGCAATGTTGCTTCATCGTGCGATTGGTAAAAACCTGACCTGCGTATTCGTCGATAACGGCTTGTTACGTCTTAATGAAGCCGACCAGGTGATGGAGATGTTTGGCGATCACTTCGGTTTAAATATTATTCGTATTGACGCAGAAGGGCGCTTTTTAGACCGCTTAAAAGGCGTTGAAGACCCAGAGCTTAAGCGTAAGGCTATTGGTAATGAGTTTGTTAGAGTTTTCGATGAAGAAGCTAGCAAATTAGCCAATGCCAAATGGTTAGCGCAAGGGACTATTTACCCTGATGTGATTGAATCGGCGGGCTCTGCAACCGGCAAAGCACACGTGATTAAATCACATCACAATGTGGGTGGTCTGCCAGAAGACATGGCGCTTGGCCTAGTGGAGCCGCTGCGTGAACTTTTCAAAGATGAAGTGCGCAAAATAGGTCTTGAGCTTGGTTTACCTTATGACATGCTTTATCGCCATCCTTTCCCTGGACCTGGTTTAGGTGTGCGCGTGTTAGGTGAGATTAAGAAAGAGTACTGTGACTTGCTTCGTCGCGCCGATGCCATCTTCATCGAAGAGCTGCATAATGCCGACCTGTATCAGAAAGTGAGCCAAGCGTTTACGGTATTTTTGCCGGTACGTTCGGTGGGCGTTATGGGTGATGCACGAAAATATGATTGGGTTGTCAGTTTACGCGCGGTAGAAACGGTCGACTTCATGACAGCACATTGGGCGCATTTGCCGTATGACTTCTTAGGTAAAGTATCGAATCGTATCATTAACGAAATCGATGGGATTTCTAGGGTAGTGTACGACATTTCAGGTAAACCACCTGCCACGATTGAGTGGGAATAAATCTTAAAAAAGAGCCGAAAGGCTCTTTTTTATTGCCACCTCTACGTTTGTCATGTTTATGTCATAAAAATAACATGTAATGTACATGATAAAATTTTCGCAACGCAAAAGGTCTTCTGCCTGTGTTCAATTATTCCAGTATCAGTCGCTTGGTCATGACGCCAATTCTTGCTAGCTTCTTCATTTTGATTTTGCTTAACGGTGCGTCAATTACTAAATCTTTCTCATTGCTACACGCTTTTGATGAGGTTGATAGTACGCTCGTTCAAGCAGAGCGAGATGTAAATTATGTACTTAGTACTTTCAAAACACAGGTACAAGAATGGAAGAATGTGTTGCTTCGTGGAAGCAACGATAAAGATAGAAATAAATATTGGGAACGGTTCAAGGCTAGAGAAGCTGAAATTGTTAAGCAGTTTTCAGCGATGCTGTCTAACCCTGCTATTAGCGACAAGGCAAAAGCTGATATTAGGCTGTTTTTAAAAGCACACGATGTCATGGCACAGAAGTACCGGGAAGGGTACCAGGCGTTTATTAATGCGAATTACGACCCGAGTGTTGGAGATAGTGTTGTGAGAGGCATTGATCGAGAGCCCGCAAAGCTGCTTTCTGACGTAGCGGTAGATATTGCTGAACAAGCTGAAACAGCCTTAGTCGATTTAAAATCGACAACACGTAATACGTTGTGGCTTATTATCAGTGCAGCCATTGCATTGACCTTACTTGCTGTTTTTTATGTTACTGCTCGACTACGTAGCCAAGTTATCGTACCAACGAAACGCATCGCTTCATGTATTTCAAACCTTGCATCTAGCCAATATGACTACTCACTTACCTATAAGAGTAATCACGAACTAGGAGTGCTAGCCGACTCTGCGCGTGCGCTACAAACTAAATTAAGGCGCTCGGTACAGCAATTGCGCGATGCAGAGAAGGAAATGGGAAATGCGTTTCATGCGCTGGGCGATGTGGGGACGTCGATAATGAACGGTGCAGCAGAGCAGCGCAATACCTCACAAGCGTTGGACAATAGTACCGATAAACTAAAAGAGATTGTTCAAAGCCTGGTTGCCATTACTGATCAAGTTGCGGTGGCAACCAATAATTCTGAAAAGAATGTAGAGAGTTGCTACGCCACATTTGAAAACGCGAATAAAGGGTTTATTCAACTTGCCACCACGGTGACAGATTCGAGCAATATCGTGAGTGACCTTCAAAGTAGAAGTACTAATATTTTAAAGGTAGTTAACGTAATTAATGAAATTGCGGACCAAACCAACTTGCTTGCGCTAAATGCTGCCATTGAAGCGGCAAGGGCAGGGGAGCATGGTCGAGGTTTTGCGGTTGTTGCTGATGAAGTACGTGCACTTGCGGCAAAAACACAGCAATCGACCAAAGAAATAAACGACATACTAAGTAGCTTTGAAGCCGAGGCTAAAACGGCGGTTTCGGCAATGAAGTCAGGTAAAGCGTTGTCTGATAGCAATGCCGCTGAAGCATCAACGGCACTTGCTACCTTGAATGAAGTGGTCAATGATATTAAAGAAACGGCAAAAGCGGTTGTCGCGCTTAACGACGCAGCGGACGAGCAAGAAGTGGTGCTTGGCCAAGTTGAGGGTATTATAAATAACGTTGTGAGTTCAGCAGAACGTTATCATGAGCTAGCACAACGTGATGATATGTCTCGTTCTATGCGGAGCATGTCTGATAACGTCGAAAAAGTGGTAAACAGTTTGACCCGTTAATACCGCTTTGGATGTATGTATAAGCGGGGCGATTGCTCCGCTTTTTTGATAGTCTACTCCCCAGTCATGTAAGACGGTCAACACAGCTGAAAGGAATTATGTCTATACCACTTGTTTTTCATCCTATTTATAGCCAGCTTGATTTGCCTGAGCGCCATCGCTTTCCTATTCAAAAGTATCAAGGGATCCGCGAAGCGTTACGAGCAAAAGGCATCCCTAATTCATCGTTTTACGCGCCTATTCCTATCAGTAGAGATGTCCTAGACGCCCATTTTGATAAACAATACGTACATGATCTTATTAGTGGTGAACTTAACCCTAAAGCAATGCGCAGAATCGGTTTTCCTTGGTCTCAGCAGCTTATTGATAGAAGTTTAACGGCGGTATTTGGTACTACTCTTACTGCCCAGCTCGCACTCGAGCATGGAAAAGCTTTGAATTTAACCGGCGGTTACCATCATGCGTTTGCAGACTTCGGTTCAGGTTTTTGTTTGTTTAATGATTTATATCTTGCTGCAAAAGCCATGCAGGAAGACGCGCGTATAGACAATGTGATGATTATTGATTTAGATGTACATCAGGGCGATGGAACCGCAAAGCTGTGTGAGAATGACACCACCATTTTCACCCTTTCTATTCACGGCGAGAAAAATTTTCCGCATAGAAAGCAAGTGTCTGATATTGATATAGGCTTACCCAAAGGCGCTGGTGATGATGAGTACTTACAGGCGTTAGAAGAAGCGCTGTCTGTCGCGTTTAGGGTGTTTAGCCCTGATGCCATTATCTACGATGCCGGGGTGGATGTGCATCAAAATGACGATTTAGGTTTGCTTAATATTACTACCCAAGGTGTCTACCAGAGAGATTGCATGGTATTTGATATTGCGCACCAGAAAAGCCTTCCAATTGCCGCGGTCATTGGTGGTGGTTACCAACGGGACATTGATGCGTTGGTTGATGTGCATTTGCAGCTTTATCGCGCAGCGGGTGTATGCTAGAAAAAACGTATGGTCGGTGCTTCATAATGTCGACCACACGATTTCATCTAACGAACTATTGGGCTTAAAATGGCTTCTGTGCGCCTAATGTGATTATAAAAAGCGTAACTGAAAGCCAACACCAATTCTTTCTTGCGAACGGTTGTAATCGATAAGCGAATCGCCATAGCCGTTAAAGTATTGGAACATAATGTCATAACGGCTGGATAGGGGGTAAGTTAGGTCTACTTGGATACTACCTCGGTTATCATCAAATGATAGGTTGTTTCTTAGTAAGGCAAACAGCTTCACGTTACCCAATTTTCGTCCGTAACCAAATTCGGCGCGGCCATAAAAGTCTTCAATATCTGGGTTATCATCCCCGGTGGGGTCAAGAGGGTCTGTTTTTTCGTCTTCCGGTATGCGGTACCACGTCTTAATGTAGTAGATATCGTCGTTATCACTGAAAACGAGTGAGGCAAACAGACGGTTCCAGCTGCGAGATTGAAGACCGCTTTGACCGTTAGACATATGGTTAAAGCCTACTTGAAGCGTATTGAATTTATACCCTAGTACTGAAATATCAGCTGTCTCTTGCCAAAAGACTTCAGGTTCATAATTGGTTTCTCTGAATGGTTTCGACACTTCGCTATTGTACAGCTGCCAAAAAGACGTAAACGTGAACCCGAAATACACCCCATCAAATCCAACATCTTCTAGATACAACGGGTATTTAACACTAATCTGAAACTTCGCTTCTTTTTTATCAACATTGTCTTCAGTAAGCTCGCTATTACCCTGTGAATTAGGGTTTGTAACGTAAGTAATAGGCAATATGTAGTTTTGGCGGTGCTGCGTCATTGCATAAACGTTATCAATCGCTTCTTTGTCGCCTTCTAAGCGCTCATCAAGTGCACTTTCTGTGGTGGTATCTCGTTTAATAATATCGATAACTTCGATATCCAGAAGCGAATCGGTGTCATTGGTCTCTGCGGACTGCTGCTCACTGCCTACTTGCTCTGATTGTTGTTGCTGAGGTGTTTCTTGAGCAACCGTGACCGTTGCTACACAGCACAATGCTGCTATCAATGAAATTCGTTTTAACACAAGCACCAGTGCTCTCCATGTGAGGTTAACAAGCAATAAAAATCATTAAGGGTTAGAAAAAGTGAGGGTTTGTCCTTCCATTGAACCAATCACATTTAGAGGGGATTCCGCAATCGTTACATACTGATTGCAGTGATCGATTACGTGGTCAATATCATCATCGGTTCTGTCTGGGTCGTGGCTGTATAATGCTAGGCACTTTGCCTTGCATGCCATCGCAAGCTTCACTGCCTCTTCTGCTACAGAGTGCCCCCAGCCGGATTTTTTCGGCATGTCTGACATCATGTATTGGGCATCGTGAATAATGACATCCGCATCACGAGCGAACTCAACAAACGTGAGAAAATCCGTTTCTTTTTTATAAGGAGGGTAAAGTTCGTTATCAGTAATGTAGGCGACTTTCTGCCCGTCCGCCTCGATAGTATAAGCGCTACCTTTACCCGGATGGTTCATGGGCAGTCGACGAATGGTTGCCGTGCCTATTTCCCATGTGTGTTGTTCAGCCGGCAGCACGGTAAGTTGAATATTGGCCGTTAACGCGCTGGCTGGCACAGGAAAAACGCTACCATTCATCTGGTTTAAAATTTGATCGTACTCTGGCAGTGTGGTTTGCCCAGGGTAAATATAAATATCGCGATCTTTTTGGAATATCGGGACAAAGAAAGGGAAGCCTTGAATATGGTCCCAATGGTTATGGCTAAGCAGCAAGTGAATTGGGGTACTTTTTTTAACAAGCTGGTTTCCCAAACGCCTGATACCTGTGCCCGCATCTAAAACAATATCAGTCCCGTCTTCTAGTTCAATGTGAACGCATGCAGTATTTCCACCATAGCGCACAAACTCTGCCCCCGGAGTGGGGATAGAGCCTCTTACGCCGTAAAAAGTTAACTGCATACGTCCTCCATTTAGTACGTTATTACTAATTTATAGGTTAGCAATAAAGTCGCTTGCCGTATCAATATCTAGCAACTGTTTCTCACCCGTCGCGCGATTTTTATATTCAATTTGGCGGTTATCCAAATTGCGCTCACCAATCACGATGCTGTGTGGAATACCAATAAGTTCCATATCGTTAAACATTACCCCGGGGCGTTCTTTTCTGTCATCGAATAGTACGTCAATGCCCAAGCTCACCAGTTTTTCATAAAGTGCCTCAGCGGCTTCTTTAATTCTATGTGACTTATGCATATTCATTGGAATAAGTGCAACACTAAAGGGGGCGATAGGTGCAGGCCATTTAATACCGAACTTATCATGATTCTGTTCAATCGCCGCTGCCACTATGCGTGATACGCCGATGCCGTAGCAGCCCATTGTCAATGTTTGGTGTTTACCCGTTTCGGTTAATACACCGCAGTTCATCGCGTCTGAGTATTTGCTACCAAGCTGGAAAATATGACCAACTTCGATACCGCGCTTAATATCCAATGTACCTTTGCCGTCAGGTGACGCATCACCGGCAACAACGTTTCGGATATCTACACCGGTTATATCGTCCTGCCAATTTGCATTGACAATAACTTTTCCGCCAACCCCAGCGCCGGTAGTAAAATCAGCAAGTGCAGCGGCACTTGCGTCAACAACTGACGGTACAGGAAGGTTTGTAGCATCGGCAAAAAATGACGACACACCCAAGATTTCTTTTGCCTGTTCAAAGGACGCTTCAACCAGGGGGGTGGCGACGCTATCAATTTTTTCGGCCTTGATGTCGTTGAGTTCATGGTCGGCGCGCAGAATTAATGCAACCCAGTCATTTGACTCAATAACATTGCCTTTACTGTCGGTTTTGTTTGCCGCTTTGACTAATGTAACCTTAACCGCTTGCTCTGCATGACTGCCTACACTTTTCAAAATAGCAGTAAAATCTTTACCTTTCGCGTCTTTTGTTTCTTGCGCAGCACCAGAAGCTGTCGCTTTTTGCGGTGCCACAGCTGCAGCCATTTCTACATTCGCAGCAAAGTCACTGTCGCTGGAGAATGCAATGGCATCTTCGCCCGACTCGGCAAGTACATGAAACTCATGAGAATGATTGCCACCAATTGCACCTGAATCTGCGATTACAGGCCTGAAATCGAGCTCCATGCGAGAGAATATGTTGCAGTAGGCGTCATACATGGTTTGATAGGTTTTTTCTAAACACGCCTCATCTAAATGGAAGCTGTATGCATCTTTCATGGTGAATTCGCGGCCACGCATAATGCCAAAGCGGGGGCGAACTTCATCACGAAACTTGGTTTGAATTTGATAGAGATTTATTGGTAGCTGCTTGTAGCTACTAATATCGTTTCTCACCAGTGCAGTAATCACTTCTTCATGTGTAGGGCCAAGCACAAAGTCTCTTTGATGGCGGTCTTTCACGCGCAACAGTTCAGGGCCGTATTCGTCCCAGCGTCCAGATTCCTGCCACAGGTCAGCAGGCTGAACCACAGGCATAAGCACTTCAATCGCGCCGGCTTTATTCATTTCTTCACGGACAATATTCGCTACTTTATTAAGTACACGCAGCCCTGTAGGTAACCAAGTGTAAAGGCCAGAAGCGAGCTTTCGAATCATTCCAGCTCTTAGCATAAGCTGGTGGCTTGTTACCTCAGCATCTGCCGGAGTTTCTTTCTGCGTAGCGAGCAAATATTGACTAGTGCGCATGAATTGCAGTCTTCCTGTTTTAAATGAAATTTAATAGTGACGGTATTCTAATTAACTGTACTCAATTGTGCTACAACTGCGTGCCTTTTATCGCAACTTAACCACCTCTTTAGCATAGCGCATAGCTAAATTGTCAGGGTGTTGCTAATTTATCAACTGCTTTTACGACTACGGTTCCATTCTCAATAACAAAACGGACATCAAATGTGTAAAGTTGAACGCTATATACCTTGTCGTCGGTTTCAAGGTTATGTCGATAAGCGGGGCGAGGATCTTGCGCTAATAGCTGGATAATTAAGGTATAGAGGTCAGGATGTGTTTTTTGAGCACGCATACAGTCGGCTTGTGCCTGAGTGCTAAAGGCAACCGTGCGCTGTGGTATAGATGCTGTTTTGGTGAGCGAATCAGTTGCCGTTGGAATGTTGTCAGCATAGGGAAGGTAGGGTTTAATATCAATAATCGGCGTTTTATCTAGCAAGTCGACGCCACTGACGTTAAGTTGCCAACTATTCCCTACCTTTTCTACTCCCAGGTTTTTCACGACCGACATGCCAATATTATTCGGCCGATGCGTGCTACGGGTGGCTAAAACGCCCGTTTTAATGTTTCCGCCTAACCGAGGCGCTTTGACTAAAGGCTTCCAACCTCGAGACATGTTTTCATGAAACAAAAACAGTAACCACAGATGACTAAACCCCTCTAACCCTCTCACCATATCCATAGCGCTGTAGGTGTCGGTTGGAATAATGATACCTTCCGCATTAGCTAAATTCGGCTGGCGGGGGATCGCAAATTTCTGACGAAATGGCGTTGAAATGACCGCTATTGTATCAATCTGAGCCTGTGAGATTGTCATTAGTATGCACGTTGGTTAGGGTTATCGGCCAAACAGTCATTAACTATCTTGCTTATGCTGTTCTTTGATTTGCGCTAGCGTCGCATTGAAATAGGGGCAACCTAATGCCTCTGCTTTCTTCATATTGTTAGTGTAAATTACTTCGGCATCATCTTCATTTGGCATGTAGCGCGTAATGTCATTCTCCCTGATTAAATGAAACATGGGGTAGGGCGAGCGATTGGTATAGTTTGAAGCCGCGTTCTGAGGTTCACCATCAAAGCAATAATCAGGATGAAAGCTTGCCAATTGATACGTGCCAGCATATCCCCAATCAGCCATCATACGCTCGGCGATAGCTAAAGCATCGAGATAGTTATCAAACTGGGTAAAGTGGGGATGAGAAAGTATGACGAGTGTGGTTGCAATATCGTTACTGTTGTCTAGGCTCACACATTCATCATAAAGGCGCGTTACCGCATCGCCGGTGTCGCCGTCAACTACGACGCAGCGAATTTTATTGGGCGTTCTTACAAACCGCGCAAAAGGGCAGAAGTTGTGCGTTATTACAACGTCATCTACCCATTGCATCGTCGCGTCGATATAGTGAGATGTTGGCACGGTAACCTTATGGGCCGCCATCATAATATGGCGGCTATTCTAACTAAGAGTGATACTTTACGTATGCTTCAAGTGTGTTTTCAATGAGACTTGCTACGGTCATTGGGCCAACGCCACCAGGGACCGGTGTAATCCATCCCGCTCGCGCTTGGGCTTTTTCAAAGTCAACGTCACCAACCAATGAACCATCATTAACTCGATTTATACCGACATCAATGACAATCGCGCCAGGTTTTATCCAATCACCAGGGATAAAGTTTGGCTTACCGACCGCAACAACAAGTAAGTCTGCACGCTGAACGTGGCTCTTCAAATCTTGTGTGAACTTGTGACATGTTGTTACTGTGCATCCTGCAAGCAGTAACTCTAGGCTCATTGGCCTGCCAACAATATTAGATGCGCCAACAATCACAGCGTCTAAACCTTTAACAGGGCGCTTTGTTGACTCAATCATCGTCATGATGCCCTTAGGCGTACATGGACGCAGGGCGGGTATACGTTGAGCAAGGCGGCCAATGTTATAAGGATGAAAGCCGTCTACATCTTTATGTGGATGGATACGCTCTAGCACTTTCTCTGCATTTAGGCCTGCAGGTAACGGTAACTGTACGAGTATGCCATCTATCTCTTTATCATTGTTGAGATCATCGACTAACTGAAGCAATGTTTCTTCGGTTGTGTCGGCTGGCAAGTCAAAAGATCGCGAGACGAAACCCACTTCATCACAGGCTTTGCGCTTGTTAGCTACGTAAACCTGAGAAGCAGCATCACTGCCTACCAAGACAACAGCAAGCCCTGGTTGTCGTTTTTTTGCTTGAATAAGAGAGTCGACGTAAGAGGTTACGTGTTGGCGAACTTGTTTGGCAATGAGCTTGCCGTCTATTAGATGGGCGGTCATAAATTGGTATACATTCAGTAATCAACAAGTGCGTATTATTGTTTCACAAAAGTATATCGAGTAACTAGCATTTTTCTTTTTATAGGGGGCGTTTAACGATAGATACGTAATATTTTTGATAATAAAGCCACTTTATTATAATTACCGCTGCGTTTTAAGAAGATAAAATGGCGTGATGAACGGGACATTCACTATTTTTGCACATTAGTATCGATAACGGTGTATCGCATTTAGCTGCCGCGGAATACTCTCAGAAGAGAAAAGTTGTACAAAACACATACGTTCTGGTCAAAAAAACACGATTATGCGCGCTTTGTGAGCGGTTGGTATTTTTATTTAAAAAAGTGTTTGACGAGGTGGGGGCAAGTCAGTAATATTCGCACCCCGTAAAGGCAGTGAGGCAAAACGCTTCAAAGTCATTACACAGTCGGTGAGTGGCGCAGCTTGGTAGC
>Ga0102951_1000365_pt1 | contig 16032 bp, 18 predicted proteins | sample SalPonA_B_H2O_MG_FD_78507 | JGI IMG/M metagenome (GOLD analysis project Ga0102951, IMG submission 78507) | Water microbial communities from South San Francisco under conditions of wetland restoration - Salt Pond MetaG R2A_B_H2O_MG | ecosystem: Environmental > Aquatic > Non-marine Saline and...
ATTATAGTTCTTTCAAATTCTTCTTCAAACATTGCATAGTTTTTGAATTTTTCAGGAATTTCTGCTTCACTTAATATCTCAAATATATCTAAACCTTCGTTTGCAGAATTTGTTAATAAATCATCAATGAATTTTAAGTATTCAATATTTTCTACAATAACTTCTTTTGAATATTCAACTTTACCATGACCTGGTAATAGAGTTTTAAAGTCTAAGTTTTTCACAAATTCTAATGATTTTATCCATTTTTTGAAATTTGCATGTGGTGTCGCTAAGGCTCTTTCATTAAAAATTAAATCTGATACATAAGCAGTTTTAGTATTTCTATCTAAAATTACAAGATCATCTTTAGTATGACCGTTTAAATAATAGAATTCTAATTCATATCCATCAAATTTCATACTTTTTTTGTTTAATAATTCAGTTGGAATTCTAAGTCTAGTTGTATATGAAGCATCTTTAATTAAATGTGCCATATTGGTTATATACAAATCACCATGATTTTTTATTTCATTTAAAGTATATGTTGTTGCATATATTTTTACATCTTTTTTAAAAGCATTATTTCCTAAAAAATGATCTGGATGATGATGTGTATTAATAATATATTTTATAGGTTTATTAGTGATTTTTTTTATAGATTTTATAGCTTGTTTTGTATATTCAACAGTAGTCCCTGTATCTATTATAATTACTGATTTATTAGTTATAATAAAAGCACTATTAGAAATATTTCCTCCATTTTGTGGAGAAAAATACTCTTTTTTTCCATAAAAATAGTAACTATTATCACTTATTTTTATTGGTTCTAATTTGTAGTCAAATGAAAAAAGATAATTACAAATTACAATTGTAAAAAGAATAATCCTCATTATTTAACTTCCAAATCAAATTCATTTCCGTCAGTATCGTAAAATGTCATTTTAAAGTCTTCAATATTTTTTTTACTTTCAAGTATTAACCTAGGGTTTTCACTAATTGCTGCTGTAGTTTTAAATGAAGCTAAAGTAACATTATCTGATTTAATATCAATTTTGTTTATATAGAATTCATTATTACCAAAAACTAAACCAGTTTCCATTGGATGATAAACAGATGCTTTTATTCTTAAAACATCTTTTTTTGTATAGATTTTCCCCTTAGTTTGTCCCATTAATTGAGCAAATTCATAATTGTTTGAAGCTTGGCTTGATATATCACAACCACCACCATTACTTTTTATATTAGCAGAACCTACATGCCATAAACCATTTTCATCTAAAATCAAAGCTCTTAATGGAGTTTCTTGTGCTACTTTTATATTAGTAGAAATAACAGGATAAAAATCTTTCAATTCAACATCAGTAATAATTGGAATAGGATTTAAGTCTGCAAAAACTATCATTCTTTTTGCGTTTTTAACAGATTTTCCATCAATATAAATTGGTACTTGAACAGGATTATCTGCAAAACTTGGAACCTTGATTTCTATATCTTTATCAAAAATATATTTTTGATCACCTACAAGTTGTTTCATTATATCATCAAACATTGGAGATTCAACTGGATTACTTGCATTTAATGATGTAAGCAAAAATGTAATAAATGTAATAAGCTTAAATATATTTTTCATAAAATATCCTTTAAATAAATTTAATATCTAATTTTGTGTCCTAGCAATAGGTGGTTGATATTCTACACCATATTTTTCAAATAATTTTTTTAAATTACCACTTTGGTATTCTCTGTATATTAAACCATCAATATGATAACTAAGGGGTCTAAATTCAGTTCCAACAGCTGTACCTAAATCCCATCTAGAATTTACTTGTGGTATTCCATCTGTTAATAGATATTTATCTTTGTTGTTTTTGTAGTCAATGTAGTATTCTACTTGTGATCTCATACCTGCAATTGCATCAATTTTACCATCTAAGAAATCTTTTACTGCATCTTTATAGTGAAAATAGTGCTTAACATTATGTCTAATTAAACCTCTAGCAAATGAGCTTAAATGCTCATCTGGTAGAGTATCTAATTCAACACCTATTGTATGATAGGCAAATCTAGCTAAAGTTTTAACTTCATCGATTCGGTCTTTGTGTGTTGCTATTGTAAAAGTTTCACTTTGATATGGAGCTTTAATTGATACCATATCAGTTTGTAATTCACCTGTATATTGGTCAGTCAATCTCAAATAGTCATAATCATAAGGTACTCTAAACATTACGTCTGACTTATTTTTATGAATTAAATTACCCTTCCATATTACAAGTCTTAGGTCGTCTGAAAGTGTTTCATCTGCTCCAATTTCATTAAACGTTGCCTTAACATCAAGTGATTTGGCAAGTAGCTTTCCTAAATCAACATCAACACCTTGAAGCTTACCATCTTTTCTGAAAGAATAAGGTGGAAAATCTTTGTAAACAGCTATTAAAATTTCTCCACTTTCTTGTATTTGCTCTATGCTTCTAGCATTTACAGACAAGATTAATAAACAAGCTAATAATAATGATTTAATTGCAAACATGCTTTTACCTTTTACATAAAATTAATTGACTATTATAAGTCACCTTTTTCAATAGCTTTAGCTCTTTGAGCATTTAAATATGTTTTAATAGCCCAAATTCCTTTTTGATCTAAGTATTCAGCAAATGAAGGCATATAAACATTTCCATTTCTAACTACACCACCTAAAACTTTTCCTTGGAAATAAGAATCATCGTCAATAGGTAATAATTCTCTTAAGTCAGGAGCAATTCCACCTGAGATAGCTTCTAATCCATGACATCTTGCACAATTTTCACCATAACCTTGTTGACCTATTTCTATAGCAAGTTTGTTATCTGTAGAATATGGATTTTCTTCTAACCATTCTTCACCAATATCAGGTAGCTTTGATGTATCCAATTTTTGTGGAGTAACATCTCCATGTCCAAACGCACATACACTTGTAAATAATATAGTTAATCCAAGTTTTTGTATTCTGTTCATTCATAATTCCTTTGTCTAATTATTTTTGAAAGTATACAATATTATTGTAGCTTAACTATAGCATATAGTAATTATTTTATTTATTATTTTAACTACATTTACTTTTGCTTTACTGTTGCTATATTAGAATTGTAATATACAAACAATTAAAAGGAGTTAATGATGTTTAAATTTATGATATTGATATTTTTTTGTATGTTACACTTAAATGCAATGGAAAAACTTAAGATTGGAGTTTTAGCATATGGTACTGTTAATTGGGAATTAAAGACGTTAAAAGACAACAAACTTGATTTAAAAAATGGCTATGAATTAGAATTCGTTAAACTAGCTTCTAAAAATGCACAGTTAATTGCTTTACAATCTGGTTCTGTAGACATCATTGTAAATGATTGGATATGGGTTAATTCTCAAAGATATACTGGTAAAAATTTCAATTTTTATCCGTACTCTAGAGCAACAGGTACAATTTATTCAAATATTGAAAATAACTATAAATCCCTATTGGATTTAAAAGATAAATCAGTAGGTATATCTGGTGGTTTTAATGATAAAACATGGTTAATACTTAGAGCTTACACTAAAAAGAAATACAATATTGATTTATTTGATATAGTTAATCCTATTTATGCAGGGGCACCAATACTTTATAGAAAGATTTTAGATAATTCTTTAGACGCTGCAGTAAATTACTGGCATTATAACGCAAGATTAAAATCTTTAGGTGTTAAATCAATTATTGAAATTAAAGACGTATTAAAATATTTGAATATTAAATCTGATTTATCGTTTGTAGGATGGGTATTTAAAGAAGAGTTTGCAAATAAAAATAAACAATTAATAAATTCATTTATTAAATCTACACATGAATCAAAAAATTTATTATTAAAAAATGAAAATGCTTGGGAAAATATAAAAAGTATTATGAAAGTTAAATCAGATACGGAATTTGAATCATTAAAAGATGGATATAGAAAAGGAGTAATATTTGATTTTAATGAAGAAAATATTATAGCTTCTAATGATATGTTTAATATTCTTGTAAAAGAAGGTGGTAAAAAACTTGTTGGAAAGGCCAAAACTTTAGATCCAAAAATTTTTTGGAAATATTAAGGATATCAAATAATGGCATCAAATTCGAAAATTTATTCGACTATACTCATTTTAATAATTTGGCAGGCCTTAGCATTTGTATTAAAATCTGATGTATTCCCTTCTGTAGTAGATATTTGTATAAGTCTTTATGGACATATTACGGAAGGAGATTTAATTAAAAACTTAGGGGTTACTTTATATAGAGTTTTTGTTGCTTTTACAGTTACTATGTTGATTGGAATAGTTATAGGAATATTTATGGGTATTAATGAAAAGATAAACAATATGTTTGATTTTATACTTATTATAGCATTAAATATACCTGCGTTAGTTACTATAGTTATTTGTTATATTTGGTTTGGATTAACTGATCTTGCAGCTATTGTAGCTGTAATAATTAATAAACTACCAATCGTAGTTGTAAATATTAGAGAGGGGACCAGAAATATAAATAATAAATATCTGCAATTAGGACAAATATACAACTTAGACAATAAAACAGTATTTAGTAAACTTTTTTTACCACAAATTTATCCATACATACTAGCATCTACAAGATTAACTTTATCATTAGTTTGGAAAATAGTATTAGTTGTAGAACTATTAGGTAGAAGTGATGGGGTAGGGTTTGAAATATCTATGTTTTTTCAGTATTTTGATATTACATCAATTATGGCCTATTCAATAGCCTTTATTACAGTAGTCCTTGCAATTGAAATATTTATTTTAAATAAAATAGAAAATAAAATTAATAGATGGAAATAAGATGTTAGATATAGATATAATTAGTAAAGAATACAGTAACAATAAGATACTTGAAAATGTAAAGTTAACTGTTAATGATTCTGAATTTATTTCCATAATTGGTCCCTCAGGTTGTGGAAAAACAACTATTTTAAATCTTATAAGTAAGTTAGACAAAGATTTTTATGGTGAAATAAAATCCTCTTTTTCAAATTTATCTTTTATATTTCAAGATCACAGACTAGTACCATGGTTAACTGTGAAAGAAAATTTACTTTTAGTTTCACAGAATAAAGACCTATTAAGAATTTCAGAATTATTAAAAATTGTAAATTTAGAAGAATTCATTGATTATTATCCTAATAAGTTATCAGGTGGAATGAAAAGAAGAATTTCTATAATTAGAGCATTCATTAACAATCCGGATTTGATTTTAATGGATGAACCTTTTGTATCTTTAGATTATCCTACAGCTACAAATTTAAAAAGTGAATTTTTAGAGCTTTGTAAAAAGTTTAAACCAACAGTTATATTAGTAACTCATGATTTAGCAGAAGCTATTCATATGTCTGATAGAATTATTTTTCTTAATAAAAATCCATCTAGTATAATCTATGAATTAAAAAATACAAATAATCAGATATTTGATATTAAAAATATTGATACTATAAAAAATGGAATTTTTGAGAAATATCCAAATATTTTAAAAGGAGAATTATAATGATAAAAAAAACATTATTAGGATTAATATTAAGTACAGGATTATTATTTTCGGCAAATAATAAAATGCAAATTCTACAACCTACAACAAGTTCATGTCCACAAGAATGGCTTGATGATATGAAAAAATTAACAAAAGAAATCGATATCATTAGTATGATCACAGTTTCAAATGTAAAAAATGATGTAGGAATTCCTAGGGAGATAAGATCTTGTAACACAACTTTCTTTAATGATATGGTTATTGAAGGAAATGTTCCTGTAAAAGCTATTGAAGATTTTATGGCTAAAAAACCACAAAACGCTATAGGATTGTCACTACCTGCTTATGAAAATGATAAAGAAGTTAAAACAGTATTTGTAATTTTTGAAGATAAAACATATAAAGAGTTTGGAAAATATTAATCCAAACTCTTTAAAATAGTTTCTTTTAAGAGTATATTTATTTTATCACTTATTATATCAGTACTTTTATATTTATTATACTTCCTATAAGATACATATGAGTTGTCTTCATATTCATAAACTGATATAACCATTGGACAATAGGTAACATTTTCAATATTTTCTTCATGCATTTGTAAAGTTAAACTACTTTTACAAATCATAAGATTTTTTGCTTTTTTAAATACAGCCTCTTTTTCAAAAGCTTCTGCAACTTTACCAGTTGATTTTGCTAAATCTAACTCATGAACTATAACAAAACCATTGTGGATGATTTCATTTTTTAAATTTAAATAACTATCTTGAAAATTACTATCTGTCTTAACAGTCCAGATTTCTTCTTTATCAAAAGTATCATAAGCACTAAGATTAATATTAAATCCTAGTGTTAATATGATTGTGAATAAATATTTTTTTATCACTTTTTACACTCCATTTCAAATGGTGCAATTCCTAAAGTATCTAAATCAGTTGTAGGGTGTAAGAAACCAACTTGTGGTGAAGTTGAAATTAATGCTCGTGGTTGAATCAAAGATACTGGCATTCTTAATTGACCATTATAATCTCTAAATGACAATTTTCTACCTTTATAAGCTGCAATATCAAAATCTTTTGATCTGATTAAGTTAATATTTTTTTGTAAATCTGCACTTTTAGTTTTAGTAATTGAAGTAATTATAGCTCTAATTGCAACCCAATTTGAATAGTCTTCAGATTGCATCCATCTTTTAGCAAATTTCTCAAATCTGTTTTGCATTTGAGCAGCACCCCAGGCTTCAATAACTTTATGCCAAGTAACAGGTGTAAGACCTTGAGTTCCAGCTATTGGTCTAGGAAGCCATGTGTTAAAATACATAAATTCTCCAAAATCACCATAATTGTCAGCAAGTAAAATCAAGTCATAATCACTCGCTTGAGTAAATACAGGAAACTCTGCACTAGCTTTTCTTCTAATATCAGTATTTTCATCCCATACTTTTTCTTTAACTATTTTAGCACCAAATTTTTTTATAGATCTTTTAGCATCTTCTAAAATTAATTTGTCTTTTGGATTTTGTCCACTAATTAAAAAAATATCTTTAAAATTTCTTTTAACCAAAAATTGAGTTAAACCATCATACAGCATAGCATTACTAGAAATTGTATGTAAAAAATTTGCTTTACAATATTTTTTTCTTAAATGAGATGATTTACTTTTTGCATTTACCATTAAAGCTTTTTCTGATTTTTTACTGTTTATTATAGTTTCTAATAATTCATCTTCTACATTTAATACTACAAATGAATTACCATTATCTATAAATTTTTCAAATTCACTTATTAATTCATTTTTGTCAAATGATATTTTTTCTATTAAGTTATAATGTTGTCCTAAAAACCTTGCACTTTTATTACTATCTTTTATAGCAATTTGTGCACCTTTTAATCCTAAGTCATCTGGGTCCTCAATAATATTTGATAAAACTGGTGGTTTTTTAATTTTTTGCTCTAAGTACATAATATTGACTTCTAAAGCATTTATATATCCAACTATTAATAATAACGTCAAAATGATTTTATTCATAATTAAACTCCTAATTTTTTATAAGTATATACAAATAGTATAGCACTAAGTTAGCAAATTTATATATATATATAAATTTGCTATATTCTTGCTATATCATTTTGTTAAGATTTTGACAATTTAAAAAAGGATTTAAAATGAAAAAATTAATGTTACTAATAGCTGCATTAGTATTAACAAGCGAGTTTGCATTAGCAAAGAACATTAAAGGATTGTTACACTCTAGAACAACTTTAGAACCAATAATGATAGGTGCGGGTAAAGCTTTAGCTGAAAAACCATATAATCTAGAAGCAGGTAAATATTATAAAATTACACTTAAAAGTGATGGTTCAAGAGAAGTGCCAATTGTAGGACCTGAGTTTTTTAGAAATATTTGGGTTAATGAAGTTGTAATTAATGACATTGAAATTAGACCTTTAGGTTTAGATGGGTTTGAATTTGATGATGAGGGTGAATTAGAACTAACTTTTGTTCCAATTAAGCCAGGTACTTTTTCTTTAGGTTTACCTTCAGCTAAAAGTGATAGAGAAAGAGCTATATTTATAGTTAAATAATAAAAGTTTATTTTAAACAAATTAAATTATATTTCAAACTTTTAGGAGAAGAAATGTTTAAAAAAATAGGATTAGTCACTGTTTTAAGTTCAGCTTTACTAGCAGATTTAGTATTTGTATCAAATGAAAAAGACGATACAATTACTGTAATTGACTCAAAAACAGAAGAAGTTGTAAAAACTTACAATGTAGGTCAAAGACCAAGAGGTATTACACTTACAAATGATTATTCAAAATTATACATTTGTGCAAGTGATGATGATACAGTACAAGCGATGGATACAAAAACTGGAAAAATTTTGTATGATTTACCATCAGGTGCAGATCCAGAACAATTTGCTTTAACACCTGATAACAAAGAGTTGTATATTTCAAATGAAGATGATGGAATTGTAACTGTTGTTGATATTGAAAAAAAATTGGTTGTTTCTCAAATTGAAGTTGGCCTTGAACCTGAAGGAATGGCTGTAAGTCCAGATGGTACAGTTGCAATAAACACATCAGAAACTTCTAATTTCTTACATTGGATAGATACAACTTCAAAAGAGATTATTCATAACACCCTAGTTGATGAAAGACCAAGACATATTGAATTTACAAAATCTGGAGATAAAGTATGGGCTTCATCAGAAATTGGTGGGACTGTTATGGTTATTGATACAAAAACAAAAGAAAGTATTGCAAAGTTTGGTTTTAAAATTCCAGGAATATTTAAAGATTTAATTCAACCTGTTGGTATTAAATTAACAAGTGACGGTAAATATGCTTTTGTTGCATTAGGTCCTGCAAATCATGTTGCAGTGATTGATGCAAAAACATATAAAGTTATTAAATATTTATTAGTAGGAAATAGAGTTTGGCAATTAGATTTTGCTGAAAATGAAAAGAAACTTTACACTACAAATGGTGTAAGTGGTGATGTTTCTGTAATAGATGTTGAAAATTTAAAAGTAGAAAAAACAATTAAAGTAGGTAGATACCCTTGGGGTCTTGCTGTAATACCTACTAATGACTGAGAAATAAGATGTCTTTAAAATTTGAGAATGTAAATTTTTCTTATGGAAAAAAAGAGGTATTAAAAAATACCTCTTTTTATATTCCTAAAAGTAGCTTTTTTGTTTTATTAGGTTTAAATGGAGCAGGAAAGTCAACTATTTTTTCTTTGATAACTAGATTACAACATTTGCAAGAGGGGAATATTGAAATAAATGGTTATTCAATAAAAGATTATAGTAAGGCTTTAAGAGATATAGGTATCGTTTTTCAAGAACCAACATTAGATTTGGATTTAACTGTTAAGCAAAATCTTTATTATTATGGTTCTTTAAAAGGGTTATCATTTAAAGAAACTATTAAATCAGTCGAAAATGAAATCAAAATATTAGAACTTGAAGAAAAACTTGATGTGCCTGCTAGAAGTTTAAATGGTGGCCATAGAAGAAGAGTTGAAATTGTTCGAGCACTAATTAATAAACCTAAACTTTTACTTTTAGATGAACCTACTGTTGGATTAGATTTAAAAAGTAGATTTGATATTTTAAATTATGTAAGGAATTTAGTAAAGAGAAAAGGTATTTCTGTTTTATGGATTACTCACTTATTTGATGAAATTAATGAAAGTGATGAATTAGCTATTATTAAATCTGGAAAAATTATTGAAAAAGGTTTAGCCAAAGAAATAGTGCAAAGAAATAGTCAAGAAAATTTAGTTGATACTTTCAACATTTTAGTAAGGTAATATTATGAATATTTATTTAAATTGTATGAAAGGTATTGTTTACAAAGAATTAACTAGGTTTGTAAAACAAAAAAGTAGATTTTTTTCAGCTTTAGTTAGACCATTATTATGGTTGTTTATTTTTTCAGTTGGTTTTAAAACAGCTTTGGGACTTGCAATTACTCCACCATACGAAACATATATAACTTATGAAACATACATAGTTCCAGGTCTTGTTGGAATGGTACTACTATTTAATGGTATGCAAAGTTCTCTAACAATGATATTTGATAGAGAAATGGGAAGTATGAAAATTTTATTATCTTCATACATTAATAGAAATTATTTATTGTTTTGTAAAATGTTTGCAACAGCAATTGTTTCAACTATACAAGCCGTAACTTTTTTACTTATTGCTAAAGCATATGGAGTTGATATTGGTTTCATAGCTATAATAATAACTATACCTTTAATAATAGTATGTTCAATTATATTAAATGCTTTTGCCTTATTTATCTCTTCTGTAATAAAACAGTTAGAAAACTTTGCAACAGTTATGAATTTTGTAATTTTCCCAATGTTTTTCTTAAGTAGTGCACTTTATCCTTTATGGAAGATAAAAGACTCATCAATATTGCTATATAATATTTCAGCATTTAACCCTTTTACATATATTGTAGAGTCAATTAGGTTTAGTTTATACCTAAAATTTGATTATTTTTCATTTTCTATTATAATTATTTCTTTCATAATTACCTTACTAATGGCCTTTTTAGGGTTTAAATCAAAGAAAATGAGTAAAAGCTAGACTAATGCTACGGAACTGCTAAACTAAAGCTATACTTGTAATGTATACTTTTCGTAGACAAATTCTTAGGTCTGATAAACATATAGTTAAGGAGAAAAAATGATTAGAAATAAATTAATTTCTAGTGTTATTGCTGTAGGACTTGCGGCGATGATTACAGGATGTACTGCTGAAAACAGTAATGTATCAAAAACTGAAATATCTAAGCCAGCTTATACGCCGGTTACAAGTGCAGACGTTTTAAATGATGTTAAATCTACAGATGATGTATTATCTTATGGAATGGGATTACAAGGGCAGAGATTCTCTCCATTAACACAAGTTAATAAAGAAACTGTAAAAAATTTAGTTCCAGTATGGAACTTCTCTTTTGGTGGAGAAAAACAAAGAGGGCAAGAGTCTCAGCCTTTAGTTAAAGATGGTGTTATGTATGTAACTGCTTCTTACTCTAGAATCTATGCAATTGATATTGCTACGGGTGAAGAGATTTGGCAATACGATTCAAAGTTACCAGATGGAATTTTACCTTGTTGTGATGTTATCAACAGAGGTGCTGCAATTTATGATAACTTAGTTATTTTTGGAACTTTAGATGCTAAGTTAGTAGCATTAGATAGAAAAACTGGTAAAGTTGTTTATAAAAAGAAAATTGAAAACTATAAAGATGGTTACTCAATTACTGCTGCTCCAATCATTGTTAAAGATATGGTTATCACTGGTGTAGCTGGTGGTGAGTTTGGAATTGTTGGTAAAGTTGAAGCTAGAAATGCTAAAACAGGTGAAGTTATTTGGACTAGACCTACTGTTGAAGGTCACATGGGTTACTTAAATGGTAAACCAAATGGAATTTCTGGTGGAGAAGCTGGAAAAACATGGCCAGGTGATATGTGGAAAACTGGTGGTGCTGCAACTTGGTTAGGTGGTACATATGATCCTGAAACTGATTTATTATTCTTCGGAACAGGAAACCCTGCACCATGGAATTCTCATACAAGACCAGGTGATAACTTATTCTCTTCTTCAAGAGTAGCTATTGATCCAGATACTGGTAAAATTGTATGGCATTATCAAACAACTCCGCATGATGGATGGGATTTTGATGGTGTTAATGAATTAGTCTCTTTCAATAAAGATGGTAAAAAATATGCAGCAACTGCAGATAGAAATGGTTTCTTCTATGTATTAAATAGAGAAAATGGTGATTTCGTTACAGCTAATCCATTTGTTTCTAATATTACATGGGCAAAAGAAATTGGTAAAGATGGAAGACCTGTATACAATGATGATAACAGACCAGGTAATCCAGGTGCTGAATCTAAAGGTAAATCAGTATTCTCTGTACCTTCATTCTTAGGTGGTAAAAACTGGATGCCTATGGCATACTCACAAAAAACTGGTAACTTCTATGTACCTTCAAATGAGTGGGGAATGGATATTTGGAATCAACCAATTTCTTATAAAAAAGGTGCTGCTTACTTAGGTGCTGGATTTACAATTAAACCAATCTTTGATGATCATATTGGTGCTTTAAAATCAATTGATCCATTAACTGGTGATATTAAATGGTCATATAAAAACCCTGCTCCACTATGGGGAGGAGTTTTAACTACTCAAGGTGGTTTAGTGTTCTTTGGTACTCCAGAAGGTAAATTCTTAGCATTAGATGATGAAACTGGTGAAGAATTATATAGCTTTAATGTAGGTTCTGGAATCGTTTCTTCTCCAATTACTTGGACACAAAATGGTGAACAATATGTTGCTGTTGTATCTGGTTGGGGTGGAGCTGTTCCTTTATGGGGTGGTGAAGTTGCAAAACTTGTTAAAAACATCAACCAAGGTGGAACTGTACACGTATTTAAATTACACAAGTAATTAAGTTTTTATAAACTAATTATTGTATAATTAATTAGACACAAAATAAAAATCTATAAAGGAGGAAAGAGGTCATGAAATGGGAAACACCAATGTTTGTAGATAACAGATTCGGATTCGAAGTGACTATGTATATTTGTAATAACTAATATACATTTAACTTCCTAATATTTAAAAGCAAGTTAGATTTATCTAACTTGCTTTTTATTTTTGAGGACATATGAATAATGTTTTCAATAATAAAAAGTAAGTGAGGTTTTAAATGAAAATTCAAGTACTTGGATCAGGTGCTGGTGGTGGTTTACCACAGTTCAATTGTAATTGTAATAATTGTAAAGGTTATAGAGAAGGTAAAAAATCTATAAAAAGAAGAACACAAAGTTCAATTACGATTAGTGAAGATGGAGAAAATTGGGTATTATTTAATACTAGTCCAGATATTTTAGAACAGATTCATAATTCACCTTTTTTACACCCTACAAAAAAAAGAGAAACAAAGATAAAAGCAATCGTATTTAATGATGCACAAATAGATCACACTACAGGTTTATTAATGTTAAGAGAAGGTTGCCCTCACGAAATATATTGTACAAAAGAAGTAAATGAAGAATTAAATACTTCCTTTCCAACAATGAAAATGCTTCAGCATTGGGATGGTGGAGGAACTAATTGGCATGAAATTCTTCCAGATTCAACTACTAAGTTTGAAATTCCAGTTATGCCAAGTTATGAATTTTATGCCCATGCATTAATATCAAATGCACCACCATATTCAGCACACAGAGATAAGCCTAGAAAAGGTGATAATATAGGAATAACTGTTGTAAATAAAAATACTGGAAAAAGATTATTTTATTTACCAGGTCTTGGTGTTATGGAAGACCATGTATTTGAAGAAATGAGAAATGCAGATGTTCTTTTAATTGAAGGGACATTATGGACAAATGATGAAATGATAAAAGGAAAGTTCTCAAATAAATTAGGAACTGATATGGGACATATTCCTTTAAGTGGAGAAGAAGGATTAATAAAAGTATTGGATACTTTAGAAAAACCTAGAAAAATTTTAATTCACATAAACAATACTAATCCTATTTTAGATGAAGAAAACGATGAATACAAAGAGCTCATTTCTCATAATATTGAAGTGTCATATGATGGCATGAGTATAGAAATTTAGAAAATATTAAAAATTTAGAGAAAAAAATATAATTAAAGGGGAACAATTTATGGCTGAATTATTAAGTAAAGATGATTTTGAAGCAAAACTAAGAGGTATGGGAAAAATGTACCATATTCATCATCCATTCCATGTTAGAATGTATAAAGGTGAATGTTCTAAAGAAGAGATTCAAGGTTGGGTTGCAAATAGATTTTACTATCAAACTGCAATTCCAATTAAAGATGCCGCTATTATGTCAAATAATCCTCCTATAGAAGATAGAAGAAAATGGATAGACAGAATTATTGACCATGATAGTGTTGGTGGAGGAATTGAAGCTTGGCTTGAATTAGGTGAAGCAGTTGGATTAAATAAAGAAGATTTAATCTCACATAAATATGTATTACCTGCAGTTAAATTTGCTGTTGATGCATATATTAATTTTGCTAAACAAAGACCTTGGAAAGAAGCTGCAATGTCATCTTTAACAGAGATGTTTGCTCCTGAAATTCACCAGCAAAGATTAAGTACTTGGCCTCAAAATTATCCTTGGATTGAGGAAAAAGGTTTAAGATACTTCCAAAAAAGATTAAGTGAAGCAAGACGAGATGTTCAACATGGATTGTCTTTAACGTTAGAAGAATTTAATACTATTGAGTTACAAGAAAAAGCTTGTGGGATCTTACAGTTTAAATTAGATATTTTATGGACAATGTGTGATGCGTTGTACTTAGCATATGAATTAAAACAACCCCCATACTTCAATATTGAAGGAGCAGAAGATGCACAAAGAAAAATTAATTGTAGTGAATAATCATTTTCAACTACAATTTGAAAAAGCTCAAGATTGTTTTGTTCTTTTATATCCTGAAGGAATGGTTCAATTAAATCAAAGTGCTGGTGAAATAATGAATCAATGTGATGGAACAAAAAATTTTAATGAAATTGTAAAAACTTTAGAAAAAAAATTTAATATGACTAATTTAGAAAAAGATGTAGAAGCTTTTTTTAAAGAAGCAATGGAAAGAAAGTGGGTGAACTATGTCGAATAATTTAGAGATTAAACCTCCATTATGGGTACTATTAGAGTTAACACACAAGTGTCCATTAGAGTGTACATATTGTTATAACCAATTAGATTTTGCATCTACAAAAGATGAAATGACAAAAGAAGATTGGTTTAGAGTAATGGATGAAGTTCGAGAACTTGGTGCAGTTCAATTAGGAATTTCAGGTGGTGAGCCATTATTAAATAAAGATGTAGTTGAGATTGTTGCTTATGCTTCAAAACTAGGTTTTTACACAAACTTAATTACATCTGGTGTTGGTGCACCTGAAGGTATTATCGGAAGACTTAAAGATGCTGGATTAAAAACAGTTCAGTTAGGTATTCAATCCCATGATGAAAAAACTATGAAATTAGTCACTAATAATAAAAGTGCTTATAATCAAAAGTTAAAAATTGCTAAAGAGATTAAAGATGCAGGTTTACAATTAATTGTTAATACTTGTATTACTAGACAAAATATTCATCAAGTTGAAGAAATTATTGATTTTGCAGATGAGACTTTAGATGCTGATTATTTAGAGATTGCTAATATTCAATATTACGGTTGGGCTTTAGAAAATATAAACGCACTTTTACCAAATAAAGAACAATTACAAAAAGCAAAAGAAGCTACAGATGCGTATAGACAAAGAAAACCTCATATGAAGACTTTCTTTGTTGTTCCAGATTATTTTGCTGATAGACCAAAAGCTTGTATGAATGGATTAGGAACTACATTTTTAACAATAAATCCTGATGGGATGGCATTACCTTGTAATACTGCAAATACTATGCCAATAGATTGGCCAAGTGTAAAAAATAATTCAATTAAAGAAATATGGTATGACTCTGAGCCATTCAATTATTTTAGAGGTGATTCATGGATGAAAGAACCTTGTAGAACTTGTGATGAAAGAGATAAGGATTTTGGTGGTTGTAGATGTCAAGCTTATGCGTTAACAGGTGATATGCATGCTGCTGATCCTGTTTGTTCAAAATCTCCTGATAGAGCTATAATTGATCAAAAAATTAAAAATAGTGTAAAGTTTGCTAATCAAGATTTAGTATATAGAAATAAAAAGAATTCTTTAGCTTTTATGAGTGGTACATTTAGATAAAAAAAGATAGATTTAAATCTATCTTTTTTTCTTTCTTGTTTTAGAAACTCTAGTTGAGTTTACTTTATAATTGTAATTTATATACTTTTCTACCATATACTCTGATATTTCGTACATTTCATCAATTACTGTTTTTATTTTCCAAATAGATTCATCATTTTGTTTAGCAAATTCTTTTTTTAATAGAACATTTTTACTAAAGTAGATATC
>Ga0102951_1000369_pt1 | contig 15999 bp, 22 predicted proteins | sample SalPonA_B_H2O_MG_FD_78507 | JGI IMG/M metagenome (GOLD analysis project Ga0102951, IMG submission 78507) | Water microbial communities from South San Francisco under conditions of wetland restoration - Salt Pond MetaG R2A_B_H2O_MG | ecosystem: Environmental > Aquatic > Non-marine Saline and...
AGTTGAGCAAATAAAGGGTACCACTGCTAAAACTCTTATGGCAAATAAAGAATGGCATAGAGGCTTGCCAGAAATTGGTGGAATGTATGCGTACTTCTATGACCCAAAAACCAAAGACAATTTGCCATACTTTGATATATTCCCAGTAACTATAGTAATAGAAAAATACAATGATGGATTCCTAGGGTTAAATTTACATTACCTACCACCAATGTATAGATTGGGTCTACTTGACAAATTGATGGAATATGCTACTGATAATGAATTAACCGAGACAACAAAACTAAGACTAACTTATTCTTTACTGCGCTCCGCTTCGAAAATAAAAGAAGCTCAGCCATGTATAAAAAGATACCTATATAGTCATGTGCAATCTAGATTTCTCATGATACCAGCAACTGAATGGGAAAAAGTAATATTCTTGAATGTCGAATCTTTCAAGAAAAAAGGAAAATCTGTTGCTTGGTCAGATTCTCTAACAAAAATACGATAGGAAATAAGAAATGGCTGACATAATCGGTTTTGGCGACCTTAGAGATGTTATAAGTGGAAACAAAAATACAGCTTTTATGAAAAAAGGCTTAGCCACTAAAAATAGATTTAGTGTAAATATTTTTCCAACTGGAGATTTAGTAAGTGGTCTATTAAACGCAAATAATAGAGCATGGTCGCTACAAGCTGACTCAGCATCCATTCCAGGAAAAAGCTTTAACACTACCGAGCGAAAAACCCATGGTCCAGTATTAAAGCTTCCATATGATGCGTCATATAATGAATTCACTTGTACTTTTAAAACAAGACCATACTTATCCGAAAAGCAAGCATTTCATGATTGGATGGATATCATAGAAGACCCTCTTACAAAAAACATCCAATACTTCGATAGATATTCAAGTAGAATTGTATTCGCTCATTATACCAGATTTGACCATGAAAATCCAGCATTTGAATGTACTATGATTGATGCTTATCCTATTAATATAGCAGATATGGACTTTAATATGGGAGATAATGACCAGTACGCAACATTTACTGTGACTTTCGCATATAAATACTACAAGACTGAATCAAAAGGTTCAGACTAATTACATTAATGATTTTTATTATGGAGAAAAATTATGGCATTACCTAAGTTAGACACACCCATTCATTCGTTAAAGCTACCTTCGACAGGGGATGTTGTCAAGTTTAGACCCTTTTTGGTAAAAGAAGAAAAAATTCTACTAACAGCATTGGAATCTCAAGATGAGAATACAATCATAGAAGCAGTTAAGCAAATTATTAACAACTGCTTATTGACAGATGGTATTGATATTGAACAAATGCCTATGTTTGATATTGAGTATTTTTTCCTCCAACTAAGAGCAAAATCTGTAAGTGATGTAGTTACCCTAAGATATAAAAACAATGCTTGTACCTTTGATGAAGGAAAGCCTTGTGGTAAAGAATTACAGGTAATGGTGAAACTTGATGAAATTGAAGTAACCAAAGCAGAGAATCACCAAACAAAAATCCAACTAAATGAAAATATTGGCGTGATTATGAAGTATCCCACAATGGAAATCATGACAAAGTATCAAGATACTGCCGATAAAGACTCTTTATTTGGTCTAATTGCTGAATGTGTTAATACCATTTTTGACAAAGACGAAGTATACTCACCCGATTCATTTACTAAAGAAGAATTAGAAGATTTTATTTTGTCCATGACACAACAGCAGTTTGAGAAAATTAGAGAATTCTTTGAAACTATGCCTCAACTCAAGAAAACAGTGAACGTATCTTGTAAGAAGTGTGGTTATAATAGAGAAGTTACATTAACAGGGCTAAAGGATTTTTTCGTCTAGCGTTGTATCATGAAAGTTTGTATAACCATTATACTACAAACTTTGCATTGATGCAACATCATAAATATAGTTTGACGGAACTTGATAATATGCTTCCTTATGAGCGTGAAATATATGTTACATTATTATCTGATTATATCAAAGAAGAAAATGAAAGAAGAAGAAATAAACAGAGGTAACAACAATGAGCGAAGAAAAGCAGAAAGAGCCGTTTCACATAACACTTAACAACTATAGGATTGTACCAAGACTACTTATAGCACTATATGGATTTATGTTCTATCGTGTAACCGAATGGTTTATGAGTGTTCCAGAGCCTACAAACTCACAAGCCGCATTTGTATCGACTATTGTTGGTGCTGGTGCGGCATGGTTTGGTTTGTATGTCAATAGCGGCAAAAAGGACTAATAGGAAATAAAAATGGCGACTGACTCTACGACAACCATGGAATCCATAATAGAAAAACTCGGAGCGGGTATTGATTCCGTTAGAGTTGCTGATAGAATGGAAAATCTAAAATTAGTAAATGAAGATATTGTTGATGGTCTGGAAGGATTAAGCACAGACTTGGGAGGAACATTAAAGTCTCAAATTAATGACCTTCTTAAACAACAAGCAGAATCTTCTGTTAGAGGTGTCGCCCAAACCCAAGAACAAATCAATAAACTAAACAAATTTATTGATGACAATGCCAATGTTTTAGGTAGGGATGCTATTCTACTTAGACAAGCAATCCAGAAATCAAATGAAGCTTCTGAGTTTTCAAGAAGTAAAATTAAACAATTAAGCTCCACGGTTGCTGAAATGGCGAAAAATACAGCAGTTGATGCCTTGGCTGTTACTGCTGGTCTGTTTGGTGATAGTCCTATTATGATGTTCGCTACAAAGTGGATAGGTGATAAAACTCAAACTTTCTTTGAAGAAAGAAAAAAGAAAAGAGAAGAACAAGAAGCCAAAGAAAGAGAGCAATCCAAGCAAGTAGAAAAAGAAGCTCAAAAAGTAGCCGCCTTGCGTGAACTAGGTTATTCTGAAGAAGAAATAGCTAGGTCATTATTAATAAAACAACAAAAAGACGCACAAGACGCACAAGAAGAATGGCTTGAATCTGTTAGAAAAGAATATGGACTAGATAGTGAGTCAGAACCTTCTGGTTCTCCAATGACAGAAGAAGCAAACGAAGAAACTGAAGAAATAATAGATGAACTTCAGCGCATAAGTCAAAACACTTCAGAGCTTTCGGATAGCGTTGATAACAACGATAGAGAAGATACCAAAAACGCTCTTAGAGAGGGTTTTGCTGGAATGATATCATCATCTATTCTAATTGTCGATGAACTTAAAGAAATCCGCAGTTTCCTAACCAATAATCCTAATGTGTCAGAAGAACTAGCTAGAGACATGGGAGTTTCATTAGAAAGCCTATTAAATGTTCTCAATGGGTCATTTGAGCAAGATAGAACCTTAGCAGAAGAATCGGAAATATCTAGAGAACTTGAAGCTGTGAGAAATAGAGAATCACAAGCAGAAAGTAATAGAGAATTACAGCGTTTCCGAGATGAATTGATAGATGAACTTGAGCAAATAAATGAAGAACTTGATGATTTAAACAAAGAGAAAGAAGAAGGTGGTGGTTTTGGTATCTTTGGAACCCTACTTGGAATACTTGGTTTAGGAATCATTGCCGCGACTTCTTTTGCGGAAGGTGTTATTGAAGGATTTAAAGATGCTGGAAAATTGTTTTCAAATATGTGGAGAGGAATCAAAAACTTCTTCTCTTCTATAGGAAATGCCCTCAATAGAGGTATACGATTTATACTGGGCGATTTCATGAAGCCTATTGATAATTTCATGGATGGAATTAGAAATACACTGACTACATTAAAAACTTCAGTATCTAATTTCTTTAAACCAATAGCGAACTTCTTCAGGAATGGATTTAATTTAGTAGATGACCTTTTTCCTGAAGGTGGTGTATTGAAAAAATTAGGTGATATGTTCTCCAAAGGATGGAATGGACTTAAAAATATAGGAAGCACTCTATCTAAATTCCTAGTATTAGATTGGATACCAGATTTCACATTTATTCCAGAAGGAATAATGCGACCAATAATGAATATAATTGATAATATTGGTGGTTTTATAGGCAATACTGCTAAGTTCTTTGGTAGATTCTTTGCTCCAATCATGGCGGCATTTGATGGAATAATGGGATTCATTGATGGTTATGCCAAAGAAGGTCTATGGGGAGGCGTAAAAGGAGCCATAGAAGGCATAGTAGAAGGATTCATTGGTGGATTCAAGTTCTTGATATCAGATGTTGGTGGATGGATACTTGAAGCAGTTGGTCTAGACGCTCTAGCTGGCTTTATAAGAGGACTTGGTGATACGGTAATGGAAACCCTAGATGGTCTTTTTGGAGGCTTGTGGGATGTTATAGAGGGCATATTCACCCTTGATTGGGGAAAGATTACAGATGGTGCTGGAAAAATCTTTGGCGCTGTGTGGGATTTGCTGGTAGATTTCAAAAACTTACTAATGGACCTTGTAAGAGATGCCTTTGATTTTATTCCAGGTGTCTCTTCAAGTGACCAGAAAGCTCTAAATGAATCAGCTTCAGATGCCATTGATGCAGAAGCACAAAAAATAGCAGAGGCTGAAGGGATTTCAATTGATGATGCCAGAGAAAGAGTCACCGAGAACCTAGAAACAGCTAAAGATTCATCAGATGGTGTTGATTGGGGCAACTGGGGAGGAAATCACGAGGTAGACGATTGGGAAGACTTCGAAGAGTCTGCTAAAAACATGTCTGCCGAACAATTGGCAGATTTGATTAGATATGGTGATAGTGAAGGCGCTGGATGGGAGCCATCTGATAGAGAAAAACTTCTAGAGATGTTAAGTGCGAAAGGTGGAGATACTGGAGACTTAGAACTTTCACGAGCTAGAGCAAGTGCTAATAAAAATGAGTCTGACTCTTCTGAGCCAAGTAGAGTACCGTCTGGTGGTGCTCCTGTTGTTCCTGAAGAATCTGCTGGTTCTGAATCAGAAAGAGCGGAATATGCTATGGAATACCTACAAGAGCAAGGATGGACACCTGAACAAGCCGCTGGGATTGTGGGCAACCTACAAGCAGAGTCTGGTTCTAATATGGACACCAAAGCAGTTGGGGATGGTGGTCAAGCTAAAGGTATAGCACAATGGCACCCACCTCGCCAAAAAGAGTTTGAAAGATTGTTTGGTAAGCCTGTAGAGGAAGGAACTTTTGAAGAGCAACTGGCTTTTGTAAACTGGGAACTTAACAACACTGAAAGCAAAGCTGGTAATGCTATTTCTAAAACAACTACAGCCGAAGAAGCCGCTTATGTCACTGACAAAATGTACGAAAGGTCTGCTGGACTTCATACAGATAGAAGAATGTCAAACGCCAATAGACTACTAGCTATGGACGAAATGAATAAAGAAAGAAGAGAATTAGAGAAACTTGAAGAGCCTACAACTACAGTTGAGCTTGCCAATGTTTCAAATAATGATTTCCTTTCAAGTGAAAGTTCTCCACTTGTTGAAGAGTCCTTAATGTTTGTACCTAATCCAAAGTCTGAGTCAACAACCATAGAAACAACAAATATAACACCAGCTACACTGGATAAAGCATTTGTTTCTACTACTGTTGAACCAACTACTGTTGATGAAATACCGTTTGAGTCATATGAAGAACCAATAAAAGTTAATTCAGAGGATGATAAATCTCTTTGGGATAACATTACAGGATTTTTCTCAGATGAAAATGAAGGAACTGACATGTCAGTGCCTAAGTTACAACCAGTAGAGAGCACTGCTTTTGATGACAGTCTAATGAATCCTAATGAATTCAGCAATCAAGGACAATTCATTGATGTAGTGTCTAGAGATAATGCTGATATGGCAACTAGTGGAACAAATATCGTTAGTAGCAATCCAACTGTAGTAAATGCTCCTACATCTAATAACACAACCGCTGTTATTCAGAAGAAACCTATAAGGAATGAAAAGGGAACTTTTAATAATTTGAATGAAAGAAATTCATTCTGGTAAGAAAAAGGGGAGCTTAATGCTCCCCTTGTTTTTAGTCTTCTTCTGCTAGTTTCTTGAAGTAAGACATTGTATCATCATCGTCATCATCGTCAACATCGAAAGGAACTGTATCTTCCTCTTCTTTGAATGAACGAGATGGTTCTGGTTTAGATTTAGCTTTTGGAGCTTGTTTCTGACCAAAATCCATCGGTACATCTTCGTCAAATTCATCTACCACTGCCGCTTTAGCGGCAGAGGCTCCAGTGCGTTTCTCACCGAGTACACGAGACAAACGTGCTTCTTGGTCTTCAAAAGACTTGAACTGGTCTGGAGCAATGAAATCAGAAAGCTTGTACTGAGACTTCCAGATTTTCTCCATGACTTCATCTTCATCCAACTGCGATTGTGAGTCAAATTCAGATTTGTCATAGTTTACATAACCATCTTTGTTGCGAATTTTGATTTTGAAGTTAGCACCTTCCCAGAAATCAAATGGGTTCAATGGTTCTTCATCTTCAAACTGAGGCTCAAGAGCTTCATTGATGATGTTGTAAATTGACTTGCCATATTTGTAAAGGAATACTTTACCTTCATTCTGAGGATTGGCGGGGTCAGACACAACATAGATGTTAGAAATGTAAGTTAGTTTGCGTTTACGGTCACGAGCAATATTCTTATCAGCTTCGATACCAGAGTTCCATAGGTCACGGTTTGCGTCACATACTGGACAGTTTTCGTTGTTACCTAGAGTTGTACGACAGTTTTCAATAAACCAACCGCCCGGTCCTTGGAAAGAGTGTGACCATACTCGTACCCAGTACAAATCATCATCTCCATCAGTAGGCGGCAAGAAACGAATCACAGCGTAGCCGTTGCCAGCTTTGTCGCGCTCTGGTTTCCAGAAGCGTTCATCAGCAGAACCACTACCAGCGTTACCTTTAGTTTCTTGAAGTTTTGAAACAAGTTTGCTGAAATCTTTGCGATTTCGTTTCATAGATGCGAAAGACATATAAATCTCCTTAAATTGTGATATTTTCAGTATTGTCTGTATTTTCAGTATTGTTTGTATTATGAATATTTTCTCTATTCATTTTTATAGTGTATAACATAATGTAGATTTTGTCAAGTCACTACTTATTTATTCTTCCGAATAATCTTTGATTTTTTGTTTTAATATACCCATGTATTTTTCTGGGTCTGCGTGAAGAAACTTACCGTATTTAACAGCTTTGTTTCTAAATTCAGGATAAACATAGTTTTCTCTAATTCTCTTATCAAAGTCTGGTAAGAAATCCAGAACCTTGTCAAGAATCACAAAGGTTTCTAAGTGAATATCCTTCTGTAGTGCCATCTTTAGTAAAATGGGATAATCATTTCGTTCTCCAAAAAATAAATCGTCAAACAAAAGCTCATGAGTTCTAATATAAGAGAGAATGTAATCAACATCGTTAGAAAAAACATAGGACATACTTTGTATAATCTTTTGCTTTTCTCTATACCTTTCGTTAGCATCTTCATTTAATAAGTCCTTTATGTACTTGTTATCTTCGACAAAATTAGCTATGAAGAACATAATGAGTTCATCCTTCTTATAGCGTTTAGCCATTTTCTCAAAAATATATGTATCATTTCGTTTATTAAATGATTTCATATTAGCTTTTACTTTTCCTTGAAACGTTACAGCATCATATTTCTCACTTGAGAAATGTAGTTTCATGGCTAAGTAAATTTCATAACATTCATATCCTGTCATACAAACGGCAGTGCGGAAGTTTTTGGCATGTAGTTCAACTCTTGGGCTTCAAGAGCTATCTTTTCTTTTAGGGATTGGTTTACTAGAGTACCAACAGTTTCGATATCTAGTCCTTCTTGTTCGCAATATAGAATTATAGTTTCCATATATTTTAAATCTTTTTCTTTGCTAAGTTTTTCTATTTCGAGTGAAAATTTTTGTGAATTTCTCACATTTAAGCTCATTTGTATTTCTCCTAGCTGAATTAGCGCCAGAACCGAAAACTGGCTGTGGAAGTTTTATGAATTATGGAGGTTTACCACGATTACTTCTGAGTATCTTATTTTCTTCAACGACCCATACTCTTATAACCTCTTCGGTTTTGTGTACGTTATGAGATAATATTAAACTATTATGTCCTCTTTGTCAAGTTCTATCCTTGATAAAATATCCATATAATTTAACATAATATTCAAATTGTTTAGGTTGATGAATGTGAGAGGGAAGATTCCCGAAATGCTTCAACATTTCATCATACCGTTTGATTATTTCTTTCTCACTCACGCTACATATCTTCGAAACGTGATTTAACGTGTGAGGCTCCCGGAACTTTTCGTACCTTATCTAGTACATTCTTCATTCCATCATCAAGTTTCACTCTTCCTAGAGCAAAAGGGTCACCGTAATGAGGAGCCTTTGTATAATGTTGACGAATGTGTCCTTCTTCTCCACAATTAGGACATGGTTGTCCTTCTGGAATCTTCCTGTCATCCATTTTTAGATATTCATGGAAGATATGTTCACACTCTTCACAAATAAATTGATAATTTGGCATTAATATTTACCTTTTATTAAATCTTTCATATACTTCATAATCATAGTCATAATCGTCATAATCATGAAAATCATCTGCTCTGAGTCGGTTCACTAATTTCTTAGCATCATTCTTCCTGTGTCTCTTAGCATTTTCTTTATTAAAAGATGATTTCTCAACCTTTTCATTCTTTGACTTTGTATTTAGCTTTTTGCGATGAATACGTTCTTTCTGATTTTCCGAAAAATCGCCATAGGTTTCCATATTATTTACCCAATTACTCCTATTTATTTAATAACTCAGGGAAAACTTCGTTTACTAGTTTTTTAGTTAACCCTTTTACTTTTAATGTTTTTAACAACATTCCAATCATTACTTGTGCTTCATCTGGATGAATAGACTCCAAAAGATTAGCCAATAATTCCTGTTTACGCTTGTGTGTTACCTTTTCTGTCTCTTTGTAAAAGATGTAGAAGCGTCTAACTTCGTAATACAGGTTTGATGGTGTATAACCTTTTTCTTCCGTTGCGGGATACCACTCGGGAATTTCAGATTCATCCGAAACAAACCACTCATAATCTCCAAATATATGCTTTAAAACCTCTCTGAAACGAGGACTATTCACTTTATTTAGAATTTGCTTGCGCTCCGCTACAGTTTTAGCGGATTCAATCATTTCAAAAACTTCACTCACTAGATATTGCATTATTTTCTCCATGGATAGTGTTAGCTACCCTATATAGTATCAAGTATCCCATCAAATCTAAGATAATGTCTTCATCGTCATCATCCTGTCTGTTTTTCCACCTATTAACTTTATCATCCATACGCACAAGAATTTGTTCCATTGGACTTGATTGAGAGAAAACCCTTAAAGGATTTACAGCAGAATCGCCATACTTTCTATTCTTGTCTAGCAGTAATGCTTTGATATTATCACACTCTTGCTCAATAAGCAATTGTGTTTGGGTTAAGGTATCCATATTTATATCCTAAAATAATGTATTGTGTGTTTTCTCTTTAACTTTTGGACGAAATTCCTGTAGGGATTCGCGCAAGACACTCATTCGGTTTTTAATAAAGTAATTAAAAACTTTTTGCATGTTTCCTTTAGGAGTTTTCTTGAATTCTTCAAGAATAGCAAGCTCAATATCACTGGGAGTATTAGTCAAATCAACCAAAAGTTCATTGCGCTTATACCCAGCAAGTTGGTCTTCGTTGAACAATTCTTCTGGCTTTTTAGATAAGTCTAACCAAACTTCAAGTTTTTTCTTAGAAATTGGTTTTTGGCGCTTATTTTCAGCCACAAAAGTATCATCATCGGACATAAAATTTGGAATACCATCACCTCTATCGCCTTTTATCGTGTGTTCACGAATATACTCCATAGGATTATGATGCTTGACAAACTTTTTCATCATAGGACTATATTGCTTTACATTTGGATAGCGTTGAAGTTGAATAAAGTCTTTATCCGAGGATAGAATCAGAACAGGTTCCATAGTAGAGTAGTTCTTACACAATACTCCAATTACATCATCTGCTTCTGCTCCATCAACATCAATAACTTTGTATGGGAAGTTTTCAATAATTTCCTCTTTGACTGTATTAATTGTACCAAACAATAAATTCCAATCAATTTCAGACTCTTCACGAGCTTTTTTGCGTGAAGCTTTGTAATGAGGAAATACCTCTTTTCTCCAATATCTTTTGTTGTCTGTGGCGATAACCAATTCGCCATACTCATTACCAAACTTCATATTCAAAGAACGAATAGTATTAAGTACGGAATGGCGAATTAGGTTTTCTTCCAATACATCAGTATGGGAGCCAATTTGTGACATTATATTGGATATAATGATTTGATTCAGGTCTATAATAAACACCTTACACCTCAATACTAACAGAGTTTACAGAATCAAGTCTGAAACTTCTCCATCCATTAACATCAGTTGCCCATACAGACATGACTTCTGGGTTTGGCTTTTTCTTTGAGGTAGTGGTTACTTCTACTTGAGGTAGAAGGTCTTCTTTAAGTGTACACTCCATGACTCGTTTATCGCCATTAACTTTGGTGAATTCTACTGTAACTTTTCCTTCGTGAAGAAGTGGGGTTACAAAGTCTCGCAGTTTCTCTGGTGATTCAAAATCTGTAAATGTACTTTTTTCTACAAGTGACATAATATATTCTCCATTATTTAATTACTCTACCAGTATAACTCATTTATTCAATCTTGTCAAGTACATTGTTGCTTCATTGAATCTATATCTGCTATGGTCATCAACATATTCATCAATGTAACCTTTTTTGGGAATCATGCCTTGCTTATGATATGTCCATGCTGAGATTCCGTCTTTACCGTATTTCTCGTAGATATCCAGCAAGAAAGGAAGGTCATCTGGCTCTACATCAGTAGCCTCCAAATCAAACCTCCCTACAGTTTTCAATCTTGGAACATCAGTATACTCCAAAATTAATGCTGTTGTCAATAGTTCCATGTATTTGTCTAAATCTTCAACATCACAAAGATATTCTTTTATCCCCTCAATACTGGTAAACAATTCACGGAGCGCGGCATTCCACCCCTCTTCAAATTCATTGATATCAACTGTACCTCTAGTACCAGATACCCTCATAGGAAACTCTGCCATATTAGATATGGCAGATTCCAGTATATAAGATTTTATTGTACTCATGGGTAGAATGTTTTAATCCTTTTTGCATTGCGTACATCAAAATGAAGCCAAGACACGCCTAACTCCATACTGTTAATAAACTCAAAGTCTTCATGGTCTGGGTCTGCCAGAATGTCCTGTCTAACCTCTTCTGCTGTTATGTTATTAAACAAACAATCAGCCGCTCTACCGAAGGTATGTTGTGAAAATGGGGAGTAATATGGACTATCTGGGGTTCTTAGACCAGACCATTGTCTATCTCCTCCTGTAAACCAGTTATTCACAGTCGTTGGACCATAGCGTTTTCTAAGCCTGTCTAGAGTTATAAGAAGTCTAGTATCAATCAACTCCCAAGCCTTTTCTCCTCTTTTTTGATAGACAGATGGCGGAACCAATTCTTGGATAGAAAAGTGTTCACACTTGTATTCATCGAAACTCATTTTTAACTCCTAGCTATATAAATAGCGTCTAATTTTAATTAATCGACTCAACATAAGTTCATCTTCTGTTAAATACGATTCCTCCAAACCAATAGTGGTTTGTATCGCTTTATCTTCAAGTTCCTGTTCTTCTGGACTATTTTCATCATAATCAATAAACACATTATCAATTTTAGCGCCTCTGTTCTCTCTCATTTTAATGTAAGCGAGATAGTCAGCGTTTTCAAATGGGTCTATTCTACTTGGACGGTCATAAACCCACCAAGTATATAATTCTTTTATCTCTTTAGCAATGTACGATTGACTTTCTTCATCAGTTGTATCTTTATCAAGTGAAATTTCCCATTCTAGATATTCCATGGCATAGTCTATCTTTGGTGAGTGCTTCCAGATGTAATGACTGTCCTTAACTAACTTTTCACTATATCCAGCATCTTCAAATACAAAATTACTTATATGATTTTGCCATGCTTTATCGTTCTCAACATACTTTCTAAGAACTTCGAAATTAGCTCTTAACATTACCTCACTGGCATGATACTCTCCGGGAGGGATGTTAAGTTCTATAATATGATTTTTATTTCTTATTTTATGGAACCATTGATTGCATTTTTCAACATTTCCAAAAGTAACTCTATGTAGCCAATGCCACATCTCTTCTGCCAACCAAAATCTAATTGGGCTTTTTGCTTTTTTGTCCCTCTGCCACAATTTCCAATCTTCTAGTGTTGCCGCTTCGGGCATATCTGGGAATAAAAATTTTCTCCACAAGAATCTAAATTGTTTTGTATTCAATCCCAAGCCTCCATTTCAAGTTTTTGAATTTGCTCCATTATTCCTTGGAGATAAATTCTCTTGGCATCTTTTGTTTTGCCAGAGTCATATATTAAAGAAATTTTATAACTATTAGATTTGTGCAATTTACTCAATTCCACGGTTTTTTCTAATATCTGTTGGTCTAGATTAACAAAGTCTTCTATAGAAACTTTATCATCAAATTCTTTGTATATCTCATATATAGCATATTCATCGTCATTTTCCATAGCCTTTTTAGCCTTTAAGAACATTTCATGCTTTGAAGTATCATCTGTTTTATCAGGATGACATTCGTTAGCAATCTTACTATACATCCTTTTGAGATTCTATTTCTTTGATTGTTTTGGTTTGTTATTTTGAGTTGTTTGTTGATAATACTTAGGTTCTGCTTCTTTCTCTTTTTTCTTTTGAAGTAATTCATTAAGCATCTGTACATATTTAGAACAGGCAGAATCTAGTATGGGAATGACCTTATTGATTAGTCCCTGTGCGCTGTTTATTTGTTCAATGATTTCCGATAAGTATTTTTCTTTAGGATTTATTTCTTTGATAGGTTCATCTACGACAGAAACTTCATTCTTTCGGATTAATCCTTTTTCTTTATATTTTTGATATAGCTTTATAGTCATATTTTATATTTATCTTAGTGTCATCCCAATGCTATATTTATATCAGTTTTGGATTAGTTTTTTTAATGATGTTGGTTAGTATTAATCATGATTTTATATTCGAAAAAATAGACTTTAGTCTATAAATAATTTAAACCAATTTAGGAGAATGGCATGAAAAAGTTAATCAATAAAATTTTCAAAAAAGAAAAAAAGATTTCAAGAAAAGAGTTATATAGTTTTGTAATGGCAGAATACAAGAATGACCCTGATTTTGCGGCATATATGATAGAAACAAATCAGCTTAAAAAGCTACAGGACATGTACAACTAATCATCAAGAATAAGTTTATGTTTTTTGTTTCTAGTATACTTTGTTCTGTCTCTGTATACTTTTGACTTATTAAAAAACCCAGAGTATTTTGCTACTGGGTTTTTTCTTTTTGAAGTTTTCATTTTAATACCTTGAAACTTTATTTGGTCCGAGTAGAGGGAACTGAGCTACACTCGGAATATAAAAATAAAAGGGACTTTTTATACAGTGTCCCAAACTGTTGACAGTTTTTGTTTAGTGTGGTAGTAGAGAGTAGATACACTAACATGGTCTGCCTTCCTAATGTGGCTCCCGAAGCTGGACTCGAACCAGCGACCTAAATAACACCCATTGCTTTTAAGTCATCCTCAAGCAAGACTTTTAAAGTTCTATAAGAAGGAAACTGAGACCACTTAGCATTATCTTTCTCTGTCTTATATCCTTTTATTTCTATATACTCATCGCTGTCAATTAAATAAAAGTCTGGAGTATATCTTCTAGTCTTACCTTCAAATTCGTATGAAAAAGAATCTCTACACCTTTGCCATTTGATTTGATTTTTATCTAACCATTTAGCATAATTAAGTTCCCATTTACCGTGAAGGTCTACGCCATTATACTCATAATGATGATATTTGGCAAGTGAAACATGCCACTCTCCGTTTTCGACCTTCTTAGCAATTGTCGCTTTACGCTTTGCTTTTGTTTCTTCAGACTCATTAGCATTACGTTTTTTGGTGTATTCTGACAATTTCTTTCTAGTTTCATCAGGCATTGTATAGTTAGGGTTAGACCATTGATTCTGCGAACCATTTTCTCTTCTAACCTTTGCTATCTCTTTTTGTTTCTCTTTATCTTGAAATGGCGTAGTTTGCCTTTCAGGATTAAATTTGCAAAGCCTTTGATGATTCCTTAGAGAATTATCGTTTTTACATTCTTTTTCACAAAACTTACAATTCATAGTAGTAACCCTTTTGGTAGATACTATTATTTATAAAAAGTAAGTTTTCTAGTCTACTGCTCTACCAACTGAGCTATTCGGGAATAAAGCTAACATTATTTATAATGGCGAACTGGACGGGACTCGAACCCGCGACCTCCGCAGTGACAGTGCGGGATTCTAACCAACTGAACTACCAGTTCTTTAATTGGCGTCCCCTGCAGGATTCGAACCTGCGACCCACAGCTTAGAAGGCTGTTGCTCTATCCACTGAGCTAAGGAGACAATTAAGTTAAGTAAGCTTTCACTCTTTCTACGTCTAACTTACCTTCAATATATCCAATTGAAGTATTGCAGGGGTGACATAGAATAGCTCTTACTTCTCCTGTTTTGTGGCAATGGTCAATATAACCAGAGTTAGACTTATTACCATTAAACATTATTACTTCTCTATCGCACAACTTGCATTTTCCATTTTGACTTTCATGCAGTTCAAGTTGTGCGTTTTTATGTAAACCATATCTATCCATACCATTCTTACATGTTCTACATTGTAATCCAATATGCGATACTGTTGATAAGTCTATTCCACAGTGTTTACAGTTTCTCATTTTAGTCTCCTTAGCTCTTTATCCTAGAGTTATTTATAAAAAACTAACTCTTGACTACTGAGCTATGGAGACTTAAACTTTTACTTTATAGTACCATCTTACTATATATCTTACTTACTGTCAAGTTTTAACACATGTTATCTAGGAAATCGTAACCTTCAACTCTTCCATCAACATCAGCTACATTATCAAAAATCTCACGAGCTAGATGGTAGTAGTGTCGAGCGTTCTCTAGAGCAACATTCTTGTCTACTTCTGCTTTGTTTGAATTTACACTGGCAGTTAAGTAACGAGTCTTACGACCAGAACCAAACCCTACTGCGTAATCTCCGCTGTTCAATTCAATAGTGCGATATTTGTAAGCCATGTTGCTTTCCTCTCATCAATTTATATAGTAATTATATCAGACCTAGAGAGTATGTCAAGTGTTTTTTGAAAATAATTGTAAATACTATTTGGTGCGCCCAGTAGGATTCGAACCTGTTAACCCTGTGTATATGGTGGGACGTACTGGAGTCGAACCAGTGCAAAGACCTTATGAGGGTCACGTACTAACCGTTATACGAACGTCCCATGTTTTATAATATATTGTAAACTATGTTCTTCTAATTTGTCAATATATTTCTTATCTATTACTACCAAGTGTTCCGAGAATTGTGACCACTTGGCATCGTCTCTTTCTGTTTTATAGCCTTTTACTTCTATATACACATCATAGTCTGGCACATAAAAATCAGGATAGTATTGTCTGATAGAGTTATTCCAATAGTAATCGAACCCTCTTGGTTCATTCTCCCAAGATATATTCTGAGAGTCTAGCCACATTGCAACTTTTAGTTCCCATTGCCCTTTGAGTTTGACTCCATTGTACTCCAAAATCTTAACTCTACCACATACGTTATTTTTAGTATATGAATCTGGATTCTCTTTAACTGCCTTTAGCATCCTTGCAGACTGTTCTCTCTTGTATTCTTCCGTCTTCATGTACGCTTGGTACTCTTGAGAATTAAATCCACAACCTTTGCCTTCTGCAATCTTTTTCTTGTGTGTATTTGACGATGCTTTAGCATACTTTCTGACTGCTTCACTTGTTTCTTTACTAAGACCTTTGTTCCAAGCCGTCCTGCCTTTCATAGTGTCACGCCACTTTTG
>Ga0102951_1000379_pt1 | contig 15757 bp, 11 predicted proteins | sample SalPonA_B_H2O_MG_FD_78507 | JGI IMG/M metagenome (GOLD analysis project Ga0102951, IMG submission 78507) | Water microbial communities from South San Francisco under conditions of wetland restoration - Salt Pond MetaG R2A_B_H2O_MG | ecosystem: Environmental > Aquatic > Non-marine Saline and...
CAGTAATCAGACCGATCACCGGATGTTGTGCCTCTGAACTAAACTCTGAAGAGGTCGCACCCACTAGGCCTGCAACGTTACGTGCATACTCAATAACAGCGACTTGCATACCCAGACAGATGCCTAGGTAAGGCACTTTGTTTTCACGTGCGTAACGTACCGCTTCGATTTTACCCTCGACACCACGCTCACCAAATCCACCTGGTACAAGTATCGCGCTGAAGTCTTTGAGTATATCGACACCTTCGCGTTCGACACGTTCTGAATCGATGTATTCAATTTTGACTTTCTTACGATGAGAGATGCCAGCATGCGAAATCGCCTCAATTAGAGACTTGTAGGCATCTAGAAGCTCCATGTATTTACCCACCATGGCAATGGTCACTTCGCCCTCTGGGTTCAAAAATGCATCGGCTACGGCATTCCACTCACCCAAATCCGCTTTAGGGCAATTCAAGTTAAACCGTTCAACAACAATCTGATCCAAGCCCTGAGCTTCTAGCATTGCAGGAATTTTGTAGATGGTATCTGCATCAGGCAACGAGATAACCGCTCGCTCTTCTACGTTGGTAAACATAGAAAGCTTCTTAGCTTGCGATTCAGGCAGTGCGAAATCAGAGCGACACACCAAAATATCAGGCTGAATACCGATCGAACGCAGCTCTTTTACAGAGTGCTGTGACGGCTTAGTTTTAATTTCACCCGCTGTAGCGATATAGGGCACTAGCGTGAGGTGCATGAAAATTGCTCGGTTCGAGCCAAGCTCTACCTTAAGCTGACGAACGGCCTCTAAAAAAGGTAACGATTCAATATCACCAACCGTGCCACCAATTTCACACAAAGCGATATCCGCATCACCAGCACCTTCGATCACACGGCGCTTAATCTCATCAGTGATGTGTGGGATCACCTGAACAGTGCCACCTAGGTAGTCACCGCGGCGCTCTTTTCGAAGAACGTGTTGATAAACACGACCTGTCGTGAAGTTGTTTCGCTTACCCATGGTGGTACGAATAAAACGCTCGTAGTGGCCAAGGTCCAAATCGGTTTCAGCACCATCTTCGGTGACAAATACTTCACCGTGCTGAAATGGACTCATAGTGCCTGGATCCACATTGATGTATGGATCGAGTTTAAGCATGGTGACTTTAAGACCACGCGCTTCCAAAATTGCCGCGAGAGAGGCCGAAGCAATGCCTTTGCCCAATGAGGAAACAACACCACCGGTGACGAAAATATAGCGCGTCATGCAGAACCTGTTAGATAGAGTTTGTAGGGAGTTCTAGCGAACTCAAGATGGGAAATCAGTCTACCAAAAGAGCGCTCTGGTAACAAACATCAAACGACCCAATTTAGTAAATATCCATCTTTTACACAGACTTTTTCATCCAACCATATGCCGGGTATTGCAACCACCTGATCAGACGAACAGACAATAGGCCAACACTCTCTTAACCAAGGCGGGATTCGGTGTTCGTTCATCAACTTTTTGACACTAACGTGGCCTCCACGAGACTCTGAATAGACAGATTCGCCTGGCACTCGGGCACGAATGGTTAGTTTCATATTAAGAGGCAAGCCAAACTCTGCAATACTCGCCTCCAACAGCCCATGACCAAACATCATCGTTTCACCAGTTAATACCCAATCAAAGGACTCACAAGGCGGAACTTCAGTGTCATGCGACAGATAAAGCTTTTCATCATAAGCACGCACAATCACTTTAGAGAACTGCCACTCGCCCCGTGCATTTACGTCGAGCATAGCCATCGATTCGATCTGTTTTTCAGAGCCTACAATCTGACCAGCAGCACCTAACCAGTGATAGAGAACATTTTTCTTACGTGCCAGTGAGTGCTTTGACAGAGCCGCCAACGACAGAACACCCTCTTTAATTTGACAACACTCTAGATCAATCTTCGCTAAGGCATCATGCAATTCACTAGCATCACTCATACGTGCGGCGGTTTTAGCAAGCTTTACTTTCCAATCAGGCCATTGATCTCTGAGAACATCTGACAACTCATGACGAACCCAGTTTCGAGTATAACGCGGATCGAGATTGCTAGGATCATCCACCCAAGCAATCTGCAACTCTCTTGCCGCCGACTCAATCGCGCCCTTAGACACATTAAGAAGAGGCCGGAAAAGCTCACCCTCTCCAATCGACCTTTTATAAGTGATACCAGAGAGCCCCTTAACACCGGAGCCTCTAAATAGATTAAAAAGAATCGTCTCGGCTTGATCATCCTGATGGTGAGCTAACAACAGACCTTCACCGGGTTTTAAACGCTTTTTAAATGCAGAGTAACGCGCCTGCCGAGCACTCTCTTCAGATGAAGATTCACACGTTACTGTTTGTGATTCAAAACAGACGCCCCATTCAGCAGAGGATTCAGCACAAAAACGCGCCCAACGCTCTGAGTCGCTTTGCAACTGATGGTTAATATGCAGTGCTGACAAGCAATCAGAGGCGAGTATTTCCGAACAGAGCTTAAGAAGAAGGCTTGAATCTAAACCACCGCTGTAGGCAACGATCCAATGCTCTATATGAGGATTTTGAAGAAAAAAAAGCCGCAGACTCTCTCGAATATCTGCGGCCGCTTTATTGCTCATTAACGACCGATTGCGCCGTAGGAGAGGATGCGCTGATAACGTTGATCAAGTAACTCTTGATCAGTTAGGCCGGTCAACTTTTGCAGTGACACTTGCAACTGCTGCTTAAGACTAGCCGCCATCAACGCTGGATCACGGTGCGCGCCACCGAGTGGTTCAGCAACAATTTGATCAACCAGACCCAGTTCGTGAAGACGTTCAGACGTAATACCCATCGCTTTAGCAGCATCTGAAGCTCGCTCTGCGCTCTTCCACAGGATTGAAGCACAACCCTCTGGAGAGATCACAGAGTACGTTGAGTACTGAAGCATTAAAAGCTCATCACAGATACCGATAGCCAAAGCACCACCAGAACCACCTTCACCGATAACAGTGGCGATAATAGGTGTCTTCAGCTTAGACATTTTTGCAAGATTGAATGCAATCGCTTCCGATTGACCACGCTCCTCTGCATCGATACCTGGGTAAGCCCCTGGGGTGTCAATAAAGGTCAGAATCGGCATATTGAAACGCTCAGCCATCTCCATCACACGGAGTGCTTTACGGTAGCCTTCTGGTCGCGGCATGCCAAAGTTGCGACGAACTTTCTCTTTGACTTCACGGCCTTTCTGATGACCAATAACCGCAACAGGTTGACCGTCTAAACGACCAATACCACAGACAATGGCCTGGTCATCAGCAAAGTGACGATCGCCATGAATCTCTTCAAACTCATCAATGATGTATTTGATGTAGTCCAATGTATAAGGACGCTGGGGGTGACGAGCTAATTGCGAAACCTGCCAAGCACTCAAGTCTGAAAAGATTGATCGAGTCAACGAATGACTTTTTTCACGTAGGCGCGATACCTCGTCAGAGAGATTAATACTCTCATTATCTTCGCCAACGTGTTTAAGTTCATTGATCTTTGCTTCCAGATCAGCAATTGGCTGTTCAAAGTCAAGGTAATTGGGGTTCATACAATTCGCTTCTAAAAGATAAAACTGATTGACGAATTCTACCGCGCGTGCAAAAAAGTAGCCACCCTAGACGGCCAATTACTCTAAGGAAACCTAGTAAATAAGCGAGACGCTTTGGTTTCCAAATTGCTCACGCAATGATTGCATTAGGTCATCATCAGGAGAGACGATCCACTCTGAGCCAAGCTCAACCCGACCCTTTGCCTCTGCACAGCTGTAGTCAATAACGACAGGCATTCCCTGCTGATAAGCACGTGCTTTTTTCAAAGACTCTTGAAGCACTCTAAGGCTTCGCGGATTCAACGCTCTCGCCTCAGCCTTTATTGTCAAAGACTTCGCATAACGAATACGGGCATCAGCGACACTCAATACCAGCTGCCCACGAACCTTTAAGCCACCGTTGTAGTCGTCTTGAGCGACCTCACCTTCGACAACAATCACCTGATCTTTTTGAATTAGGCGACGAGCTTCATCATAGGTTTCACCAAACAAGCTTACATCGATACGTGCAGATCGGTCATCCAAGGTTACAAAGCAGAGGTTCTCGCCACGCTTCGTTTTTTTGACGCGCAGGTCGACAACCAAACCTGCCATTTTTTGGGCTCGCCCTCTCGCGGGTTGAAGATCTTGCAACTTGCGTGAAACGAAGTGTTTTAATTCAGACTCATACTCATCAATTGGATGGCCAGTAACGTAAAGACCCAGCGTATCTTTCTCGCCGTTCAGACGCTCTTTATCGCTCCACTCACGAGCATTCAGAAACTGCTCAAACGGATCAGCGTCAACGACCTCTTCAGACTCACCAAACAGATCGAACATACCCGCATCCTGATTACGCGCATCCTGATCGGCCGACTGCAGAGCTGCCGGAATAGACGCCCAAAGAACAGCTCGATTAGGTCCTAGTGAATCGACCGCACCTGAACGGACTAAAGACTCAAGTACACGTTTATTGAGTTTTTTAGATCCTACTCGCTTACAGAAATCGAACAGATCCTTAAATCCCCCCTCTTTACGGGCTTCAATAATTGCTTCAACAGGACCTTCACCCACTCCTTTGACCGCCCCAAGACCGTACACAACCTCTTGATTGGGTCCAACCGTAAACTTGAACTCGCTCAAGTTAACGTCCGGCAGCAGGACTTTAAGCTTCATCTGACGACACTCTTCAATGAAGATCACCACTTTGTCGGTGTTCTGCATATCGGAAGACATAACAGCAGCCATGAATGGCGCCGGGTAGTAGGTTTTTAACCAAGCCGTTTGATAAGAGACCAGGGCATAGGCCGCAGAGTGAGATTTGTTAAAGCCGTAACCTGCGAATTTTTCGACCAGGTCAAAAATATTACCTGCCAGTTTTTCTTCAATCCCTTGAGAGCTTGAACCCTCTATGAATAGATGGCGTTGCTTGGCCATCTCCTCTGGCTTTTTCTTACCCATCGCTCGACGCAGCATATCCGCTCCGCCCAACGTATAACCTGCCATCACCTGAGCAATCTGCATGACCTGTTCTTGGTAGAGAATAATACCGTAGGTCGGCTCCAAAACGGGTTGAAGAGAATCAAGTTGGTAATCAGGATGCGGCCAAGCCATCTCTGCACGACCGTGTTTACGATTGATAAAATCGTCGACCATACCTGATTGCAAAGGACCGGGACGGAATAACGCCACCAGCGCCACAATATCCTCAAAACGTGATGGCAATAGACGACGAATCAAATCCTTCATGCCACTGGACTCGAGCTGGAATACAGCGGTTGTCTCTCCACGCTTTAATAAGGCATAGACTTCAGGGTCCTCTAGATCAATGGCCTCAATGCGCAGCGGCTCTTCACCTTCAATCTCTTTTTGCTTGTTAATTGTTTCCAACGCCCAGTCGATGATTGTCAGGGTTCTAAGACCCAAGAAGTCGAACTTAACGAGACCCGCCTCCTCCACGTCATTCTTATCAAACTGGGTCACTAGGCCCTGACCTTCAGCATCACAGTAAGTTGCCGAGAAATCGGTAAGTTTGGTTGGAGAGATGACAACACCCCCGGCGTGTTTACCTACGTTTCGAGTCACACCCTCGAGTTTATAGGCCATCTCCATAATCTCTTGAGCCTCTTCGCTCCCTTCGACGAACTCGCGAAGTGCATCTTCTTGCTCCCATGCTTTGTTGAGCGTCATACCCACTTCAAACGGGATCAACTTAGAGAGGCGATCCGCAAGACCAAAGGGCTTACCTTGAACGCGAGCCACATCTCGAACCACTGCTTTAGCCGCCATCGTGCCAAAGGTGATGATTTGCGATACAGCATCTCGACCATAGGTTTGCGCAACGTAGTCAATCACTTGATCTCGATTATCCATACAGAAATCGATATCAAAGTCGGGCATAGAAACACGTTCCGGGTTAAGGAAACGTTCGAAAAGCAGATCGTATTCAAGTGGATCTAGATCGGTAATTTTGAGGACATAGGCGACCAACGAGCCGGCACCCGAACCGCGACCTGGCCCTACTGGAATGCCGTTCTCTTTAGCCCATTTAATGAAATCCATGACGATTAGGAAGTAACCTGGAAAGCCCATCTGGATAATTATGTCGAGCTCAAACCTCAAACGTTCATCATACGCTTTGCGAATGTCAGCAAACTCTTCTGAGTTGCGATCAAATAGAAAATCGAGACGCTCCTCTAACCCAACTTCAGACACCTTCCTGAAGTAGTCATCCATCAACACCCCTTCAGGGATTGGGAACCTTGGTAAATAGTAAGTTCCAAGCTCAATTTCGATATTGCATCGCTTTGCAATTTCAACCGTATTCTCGATCGCGCAGGGAATATCTGAGAAGAGTTCGACCATCTCCTCTGATGATTTGAAATACTGCTGATCGGAGTAATATCTTGGACGCGTCGGATCATCTAGGGTACGACCTTGGTTGATACAGACTCGTGCTTCATGAGCATCAAAGTCATCTTCGCGGACAAACATCACTTCGTTCGTCGCGACTACAGGACACCCAAGCGACTGGGCTAACTCAACGCTTTTATGAATCACCGTCTCTTCATTGGGGCGCCCAGTTCTGACCAACTCCAAATAAAAAGAATTTGGGAAAAGATCCATCCAAAAGGTTAAACGTGCTTCTAAATCCGATTGACCGGATATGATCGCCTGACCGATATCACCGCTGCGGCCACCGGAGAGGGCAATCAATCCGTCTGATTTTTCGGCAATCCAACTTTTATAAATGAGTGCCCGTTCAGGGTCGAGTGATTGCCCCTCGGCATAGGCTCTTGAGACCAGTTCAGTTAGATTACGATAACCTAAACCATTTTTAACTAGCAGTGTTAACTGCGTTGGTGGCGACTCAGGATCCGCATCATCAACCACCCAAAAGTCGACTCCACAGATGGGTTTCACACCGGCAGCGGTTGCCGCTTTGAAGAATTTAATTAACGCATAGAAATTGGTCTGATCCGAAAGCGCAACGGCCGGCATCTGCTCTTGAGCAGCATGCTGGACCAATTCCTTAACACGAATCAGGCCATCATAGAGTGAGAACTCAGAGTGCGCACGAAGATGAACAAACGATGCGTCAGACATTCCGTTCTTTCTCCTCTAATAGACGCCTAACCGGCGCAAATGAACGTCGATATTCAGGTAAAACACCATGCTCTTTAAGCAATTGAAGATGAGCAGGCGTCGGGTAGCCCTTATGTTTAGCAAACTGATACTGCGGAAATTGTGCATCCAATTCTAACATTTGATGATCTCTGTATACTTTAGCGACGATAGAAGCTGCGCTGATCGCTGCAATTTTTGAGTCACCTTTTACCACAGCCTCAACTGAGTAAGGAATTTCAGGGCAGCGATTGCCATCCACATAGACATGAATAGGCGCCTGAGACAAACCCATCACCGCACGTTTCATCGCCAACAGAGTAGCGTGCAAAATATTCAGTTGATCGATCTCCTGCGGAGTAGCAACCGCAAGCGACCAACACAACGCTTTCTCTTTAATCTCTATTGAAAGAGATTCACGACGCTTTTCGGACAACTTCTTCGAATCCATCAACCCCTCTATGGGCTGGTTAGGATCAAGAATCACCGCCGCTGCAACCACATCGCCAACAAGAGGCCCTCGCCCTACTTCGTCGACACCCGCACACAGAGAATGCTCGCCAAAATTGAACTCTTGAGGCTGCATCATTGTTTCAACTCCAACAGGACCGAAACGGCTTCTGCCGCTTTTTCATCGGCATCTTGGCGAAGCAGCTCAGCGAGATCAGCAAACTCATTCTGCAAGGAATCGATGTATTCGTGATCAGTAAGGCTCTGAAGAACCAAAGGCTCTAGCACCTCGACTTTCACTTTGGATTGAAAAATTTCGGGAACCAAAGCTCTGCCTGCTAATAGATTAGGTAGAGATACATAGGGAGTTTTCAGCATTCGAGAGATAATGGCGTAGCTCAGGGGTGCCATCTTGTAAGCAACTACCATAGGCGTTGAACAGAGCATCGCTTCCAGCGTTGCGGTTCCCGATGCGATTAAAACGGAGTCCGCCGCCATCAAACACTCTTGAGAAGAGCCTTGAACAACTGTGATCTTATTCTCTGCCTGAGCTTCATTAACCAACAACTTGATTTGCTTATAGCGAGCGTCATTAGCGGCTGGCAGGATGACTTGTAAATTGGGGATTGTATTACACAGCGCAAGCGCAGTATCAATAAAAACGGGGGCTAACTTACTGACTTCAGAACTGCGACTCCCCGGCATTAGGGTTAACACGGGATTTGATTCACTCAATCCCAGGGCGACTTTTGCATCGTTTTGACTCATAGAGAGTGGAAGATGATTGGCTAAAGGGTGACCGATAAATTCAGCCTTCACCTGTGTATCTTTGTAATACTTCGCCTCAAACGGCAAAAAACAGAGCATTAAATCCACCGACTGCTCAATGTTTTTAAGACGTTTCTCACGCCATGCCCAGACGGAAGGGCTAACATAATGAGTGGTTGGAATTGAGTGCCTTTTTAAGGCTCTCTCGAGTCCTAAATTAAAATCAGGAGCGTCAATTCCAATAAACATATCGGGGGGCGACTGAAGCCAATGTTGTATTAACCTCTTGCGACGTTTCAAAAGCTCAGGAAGTCGTTTTAAGACTTCAACCAGACCCATGACCGAAAGCCGTTCCATAGAAAAATATGACGTTAAGCCCTGAGCAATCATTCGACGGCCTCCAACGCCCTCAAAAATGGCATTCGGATAGCGTTTTTTTAACGAACCCATCAGACCCGCGCCAAGGATGTCACCGGACTCTTCCCCAGCGACAATAGCTATCTTGATGGGCCTAGTCGAATTAACGGATGATTCCACGAGAGGAGTTACGCAGTGACTCGATCAATGACGTCAGAGCTGACTCGTCAGCCTCAAGTGACTCAAGCTGAGCAATCGCATCAACTAAGGTGAGGTTTTTACGGTAAATGGTTTTATACGCATTTTTAAGCGAACGAATAGATTCAGGAGTGAATCCACGACGTTTCAGGCCTTCAGCATTGATACCATGAGGCGATGCTGGGTTACCGGTTGCTAATGTGTAAGAGGGAATATCCTGAAGAACAACGGTTCCAGCACCACACATAACGTGATCACCAATATGGCAGAATTGATGGACAGCCGTGAAACCACCGAGTATGGAATGATCACCGACATGAACATGGCCTGCCAACGCTGCATTATTAGCTAAAATCGTATAATCACCGACGACACAGTCATGAGCCACATGGACATAAGCCATTAAAAGATTGTGGCTACCGATCTGGGTTAGGCTTTTATCCTGAACCGTTCCTCTGTGAATCGTTACCCCTTCTCGAATAACGTTGTTATCACCGATAATCAACTGGGTGGGCTCACCCGAATACTTTTTATCTTGGCAATCTTCGCCCACCGATGCGAATTGAAAAATATGATTTCCGCTGCCGATTTTAGTCGGCCCTTTAACGACAACGTGTGATTCGATGCGAGTATTAGCACCAATCTCAACATTAGGCCCAATGTAACTCCAGGGGCCAACTTCAACCCCCTCAGCAAGCTTTGCAGAGGGATCGATAATCGCTTGCGGGTGAATCAAAACTAGACCTTCCTATCAGCACACAGAATAGTAGCCGAGCTCACCGTTTCGCCTTCCACCGTAGCTTTAACCTGGAATTTCCAGATGCCACGCTTTTCAGACAAAACCGACGCTTCAAGCTGAAGACGATCACCTGGCACAACAGGACGCTTAAAACGAAGATTATCAGCACCGACAAAATAGTAAATAGAACCGTCCTGGGGTGTCTTATCCATGGTTTTAAAACCCAGAATACCCGCCGCTTGAGCCATCGCTTCAACAATCAAGACACCCGGCATGACGGGATGATCCGGGAAGTGGCCATTAAAGAATGGTTCGTTAACGGTAACATTTTTGTAGGCTACAATAGATTCGCCTGGTGTCAGTTCTACAACGCGGTCAACCAAAAGGAAAGGGTAGCGGTGTGGGAGATAATTGCGGATCTCATTTACATCCATCATATTCAGTTTTTAGCCTTATTCAGCAAGCTTTTTGACAAGCTTTTCTAGATTTTTAACGCGTTGGGACAACTCATCAAGCTGCCTAAACCGCACCACATTACGCTTCCATTGAGCGTGAGGCTCAACCCCAGTACCCGAAGAGTATACACCCGACTCTGTGATTGATTTACTGACCAGAGTCATCGCTGTAATGTGGGTTCGGTCTGCAATGTCTAAATGCCCAGTGACACCGCTCATGCCTGCAATAGTACAATGAGAGCCGATACGAGTGCTACCCGCAATTGCAGTACAACCTGCGATCGCCGTTGCTTCACCTATCTCAACGTTGTGTGCAATCTGAATCTGATTATCTAATTTAACACCGTCAGCAATCACTGTATCTGACAAAGCACCACGATCAATGGTCGTGTTGGCCCCAATTTCAACATCATTACCTATTGATACACCACCCGCCTGGGCGATTTTTACCCAGCCCTGGCCATCATGCGCAAAACCGAAGCCATCGGCCCCAATGACTGCTCCAGAATGAATAATGCAGCGCTCACCAATGGATACACTGTTATAAAGAGTGACATTCGCCTCTAGCCGAGTTGACTCGCCCACTTCGACACCATCGCCAATGACAACATTAGGGCCTATATAAGCATTCGCAGAAACCTTAGCCTGAGCACCAATAATGGCACCATCAGCAATCTGAGCGGTGGGATCTATCTCGGCAGAGGGATCAATCTGAGCACTGGGTGAAATTCCAGACACCAGAGGACTACGCCAGTCGAATAGCTGAGATATCTTTGCAAAGGCTAAATATGGATTGGCAACTACAATGGCGCTATTGGGCACCCATTCAACGAACTCTGCACTTACTAAAACCACCTCAGCCTTAGTGTCAGGAAGCTGTTTTTTGTATTTTGAATTAGATAAAAAAGAGAGCTGACCAACACCCGCCTTATCGAGGGTCGACATCCCTGATATAAGGTAATCCCTACCGACCAGTTCCCCTCCAACACGAAGAGCTAAATCGGAGGCTTTTGCGGTAAATTCAGACAAACCGCGTCACTCTTGAGCATTCAGGCGCTTGATAATCTCACCTGTAATATCGATTCTAGGTTCAACGTAGATAGCTGACTGACGATTGATAATTAACGAAATGTCGCCCTCCTCAATTAGCGCTTTAATAACCTGATCCAATTTTGGACGCATGCCATCCAGGAACTCTTTCTCCATTGCAGCGCGCTGTTGTTGAAGCGCTTGCAGCTGTTTCTGAAACTCACCATAGACTTTTTTAAACTGAAGGTCTTTTTGTTTAATCTGATCTTGAGTCAACAACCCTTTATTCAATTCAAAATCAGACTGCATCTTTTTAGCCTGGGTCTCAAGGTCACGAACTTGAGACTCTTGCTGAGACGTGCTTTTAACTAAGTCAGCCCGAAACGCTTCGGCCGCGTTACTGGACTGAAGTGCTGCTTGTACATCCAACACAACGGCCTGGCCCGCATAAGCCAAAGTGGTTGTGAAAAATGCCAATGACACTAAAAGCTTTTGCAACATCAGAACATTCTCCCAATGGCAAACTGAACCTGCTCTTCCGTGTCATCTGAGGATGCATTTAACGCTTTAGCACTTGAAATCGATAGCGGTCCAATAGGTGTGATCCATGATATGCCAATGCCTGCAGAGTATCTCATGTCATCAAAACTAGGATCATCCTGATACACAGAACCACCATCTATGAAGAACAGAGTACGCCAAGAGTCTTTATCTTCGACGAAAGGCATTGGGAAAATGAATTCAGCTGAGCCGGAAATCAATCCGTTACCACCAATGACACTTGTCCCCTCTTTTGGGCCAATCGTGTTTGCTGCATAACCCCGCACACTGGTCAAACCACCGACGAAATAATTCTCGAAGAAGGGGTAATTTCCTCCATCAATTGAATCAGCGTAGCCCACGCGAGTGCGTAACGCGCCAACAAACGTCTCTTGTCGATCAAACGGGTGGTAGTACTTACCGGTATAGGTCGCCTTGGCATAGCTTAAATCACCCCCTGGAACCGCAATCTCAGTGCTCAATGATTGATAGGTGCCACGAGTAGCGAACATTGCACTGTTCAGCCGGTTACTGGTCCAGGATCCTGTCAACTTATAGGTGAGATAATCCTTCCCTTCAACATCGGTAAAATCTGTAATAAAAGTCGGAGGAGCTGCCCCCAAAACAATCTCAGTTTTATCAGCACCCAATCCGAATCGGAGACGCTGGTACTCGTCAATTGGGTATGAGAAGTTCACATCTCCGCCAATCGAATTGACATCGTAGTCAGAAATATCAGCTTCTGCGTAATCTTTTTGGCTAACATAGAATCCGAAGCCGCGCCCCACCCCGTCGAGAGTGTAGTATGGGTCATCGTATGAAAATGCCACCGATGTCACGACATCCGACATGTTAAATGAGGCGTTAAAGCTTGTACCTGAGCCCAAGAAATTATCCTGCTGGAAAGCCGCCTGATAACCCAAACCTTCAGAGCTTGAGTAACCCACCCCGGCACTGATTTGACCCAGCAGCCCCTCTTCAACGTCGATCACAACATCGACCTGATCCTCGACCCCAACAACGGGTTTAGTGTTGATTGACACTTTCGTAAAGTAGCCTGTTTTATCCAGCAACTCTTTAGAGCGTTTAATGTCTTTACCGACCGCAACGGTCCCCTCCATTTGAGGCATCGCCCGGCGAATCACCTCGTCAGCAGTAGTCGAGTTCCCTCGAATCTCTATGCGACGTACGTAAGTCAACTTACCTGGAGCCACGAAGAAGGTTAAATCAACCTTCCCCTCACCCACCTCTTCTGGAACAACCGATACGCGCGCATTAAGGTAGCCATATCCTGAGACGATTTCATTGAGTTCAGACTGAGTTTCTGTAACCAGTTTTCTGGAGAAGGTATCGCCCTTAGAGACAAGCAGTGCAGCATTGAGCTCGTCTGCATATTCGGTGATATCACCTGCCACTTTTACGTCACTCAGCGTAAATAACTCACCCTCATCGATCGCAATTGTAATGAATATCTGTTTTTGGTCTGGGCTGATTGAAACATCTGTAGAGTCGACATTGAATTTCAGGTAGCCACGATCAAGGTAAAAACTGGTCATGCGTTCAATATCGGCACTTAATCGCTCTTTTGCGTATTTGTCGTTATCAGTCCACCAAGAGAGGTAGTTAGTTAACCCCGAATCAAACAGATCAAGTAACTCTTCATCACCGAATACTGTATTACCGATAATGTTAATCTTCTGAATGACAGCCGTTTCACCTTCGGCGATCTCAACATTGATCGCCACACGATTTGACTCCAACTGCTCCACCTCGGTTGTTACTTCAGCGGTGTAACGGCCTGCTTCATTGTAGACACGTAGCAGTTCCAGGCGGATTTTATCCAGAGCGGCTCGTCTAAAAATATCACCCTCTTGAACACCAGCCTGCTCAAGTGCGCCCATAAGTTGTTCATCTTTCAACATGTCGTTACCGTCAAGACGAATCAGCGCGACGGAAGGGCGTTCTTTAACACGAACGATTAATACACCTTGATCTCTAAGCAGCTCTACATCATCAAAATAGCCCGATTCGAACAGATCTTTGGTCGCCTCATTCAGTGCTCGCTGATCGACTCGATCACCGCGATTAATGGGAAAGTTTCGGAATACAATCGCTGGATCAACCTGTTGCAAACCTTCGATACGAATGTCATCTACGGCAAAATCACTGGCCATGGCTTGGACCGAGAAGACAAGCCCTAACAGAGATAGAAGTGTGAAGCGTTTCATCCAGTGATTCCTCAAGTACGCTTAAAGACGCGCCAAATCGTTAAAAAATGCTATGGCCATCAAACTGAATAGCAGCGCCATTCCCAACCTCATTCCGAAAGCTTGGGTTCGTTCGCTAACAGGACGACCTCGAATCAATTCTACAAAATAGTACACTAAATGACCGCCATCTAGCATTGGAATTGGCAAAAGATTTAACACACCCAAGCTGATGCTAAGGTAGGCTAAAAAACTGATAAAGGACTCAAGTCCTGATGATGCGGAATCGCCAGCCACCTTGGCGATTGTGATAGGTCCGCTCAGATTTTTGACTGAGATGACGCCAATGATCATTTTCTTTATTGAGTCCAGCGTCAGACCTATCATTTGAACGGTCTTATCATAGGCACTCACGAGAGCATCCAAAGGCCCCTGAGATAGATCCCTAAGCATAGTCTCTGGCCATTGTGGAACCACAACACCAGCGCCAATGTAGCCAATTAGAGCATCATCTCCAGGTCTTAAGCCAGGTCGCACTGCGACCTCTTTGGCTTGATCATCACGAACAATCTCAAATCTCAAATCGGTATTGTATGAAGCCTGAACCTTGCCAACCAAATCCATCCAACTATAGATCGGTGCGCCATCAATACTGACAACTCTGTCTCCCTCCTTGAGCCCCGCCAAAAACGCAGGGCCATCCGGAGAGATTTGGCCGATCACGGCAGGCACTTCGGGCTGCCAAGGTGATATTCCAAATGCTCGCAGAGGCGAGGTACTCTCTAGATCGACGTCCCAACTTTGGAGGTTTGCCGTGTACTGTCTTAACCATCCAGAATTAGGTTCACCTGCCCGGATAGTCAATTCACCACTCTCACCTACTCGGGCCGCAAGCGCTAAATTGATCTCTTCCCATGACAGCACTTCACGTCCGTCAATCTCAGCAATCTCGTAATTGGCTTGAAGACCGGCCTGCGCAGCAAGGGAGTCTGGCGCTACAACACCGACGACAGGTTTAACAACCGTCACTCCCCATATAAATAGAAACCAATAAGCGAAGAGTGCAAAGATCAAATTGACAAGCGGACCTGCCGCAACGATCGCGATTCGTTGGTAGACACTTTTATTATTAAAAGCTTGAGATTTGAGCTCATCCGGGACAGGCCCTTCGCGCTCATCGAGCATTCGAACGTAGCCACCTAGAGGAATAGAAGCGACCGCATACTCAGTACCATCTTGACCTTTGCGCATCCAAATAGGCTTACCAAAGCCAACCGAAAAGCGCAGCACTTTGACGCCACAACGACGAGCGACCCAGTAGTGACCCCACTCATGTATAGTGACCAGAATGCCGAGCGTTACCAGAAGAGAAAGAACCGTTTGGATAAAATCCATCAATTAACCTTAAAGTATCGGAAGCAGTTGAATTCCTAACAAAAACAGCGGCGCAGCAGCCGTTAGACTGTCAACACGATCGAGTACGCCCCCGTGACCCGGCAAGATCACTCCGCTGTCTTTAATGCCACGCTCACGTTTAAACATGCTTTCAAAGAGGTCACCAAAGACCGAAACCACTACCACCAAAGCAGATAGCGCCAATAGGAGAATAATGGACGTTGAAGAGAGCTCTAAAACAATCGAAAAACCAAGACTGATTATCATTGCCGCTAACAAACCACCATAAACGCCTTCACGGGTTTTACCGGGACTCACTTTGGGCAGAAGCTTCACTCGACCAAAACGCTTACCCGTAAAGTAGGCACCAATATCAGCACCCCAAACCAACAGAAATAACAACAACAGTAAGAGGTGAGAGCTCTCATGGGCTTTTAACCC
>Ga0102951_1000386_pt1 | contig 15661 bp, 16 predicted proteins | sample SalPonA_B_H2O_MG_FD_78507 | JGI IMG/M metagenome (GOLD analysis project Ga0102951, IMG submission 78507) | Water microbial communities from South San Francisco under conditions of wetland restoration - Salt Pond MetaG R2A_B_H2O_MG | ecosystem: Environmental > Aquatic > Non-marine Saline and...
GGAAGTGGGCGACTGAATGGGTCTTCTTCGTTATAGAAGTGATTGGTGTCTACATGATTGTCTATCTGGTCAATAAGGTTGATCAGAAAACGCACCTGCGCATAAGCATCATTTTTGGCCTGGCCTCCTACACCACGATGCTGATTATCATCGGTATCCTCTCGTTTATGCTGGTTCCCGGTAAAGAGGCTTGGTACACCGAGGGTGGCTATCTCAATGGCTTCTACGGCGCTAACACCTTTGCGCAACTCGCTATGCGCACGGCCTTTATGTTCACCATGACGGCGGTCGTGGGTGGAATTGTTGCCTCGTCAATTAAGGACAGCGCTTTTCGTAAAGAGTTGGTGCGCCGTTTGGCGGTGCTGGGGCTAGTTGCGACCGCCGCAGGACTGGCGCTGTTCCAGTGGTACTTAACCACCATCCCAGCTACGGCTGAGTTGGTGATGCAGAATCGTCTTCCAGAGTACTTCACTCCAGCCCTGATCAGTGTAATGGGGGGGATCTTTGCCTACTTCCTATCAACGCTTATCGCGCCAAATTGGCTTAAGCCGGCGGTTGCAAGTGTGATGACAGTAGTGATTCTGGTATTCGGTCTTTGGCCTGAAGAGGTGGCGCGAGAGTCTATCCGTAAGCCTTATGTTGCGGGTGGCTATGTCTACTCAAATCAGGTGATCGGTCGAGATGTGCCGGGACTTGGCATCAAGAGCGAAGTGAAGATGGTAGAGGAGCACGGCTTTGTTAACTCCCTAGTTTTCCTTCCCGAGAGCCTGCGTGAGATTACCGCTGAGAACAAAGTTGAGGTGGGGCATGCACTAGCGCTGAACACCTGCTCGAACTGCCACTCCTTAACAGACACCGGTATCCGTCCTCTGAAGAACTACTTCGGTGCCGACTCCAGCGAGACAGAGATTGCTAGCTACCTGCGTGCGGCGCTCTCGACAGGTACGACTCTCTACATGCCGCAAATACCTCTACAACAGGATGAGGCCACAGCTCTGGCGGCATACATCCGCAACCTCAAACAGCAGTCGGCGGATCTAGCTCAGCAATCGGCTGACGCAGTGACTCTGACTCAAGCGTCAAACTAAGGAGAAGCACAATGGATGTTCAAGCTTTATATGCGCTTCGAGATGTGGCCGGTGTGCCAAGCCACCCAGCACTATTTTTGATACTGGGTGTGGTCACCTTTGCTCTACATCTGTTCGCGGTACACATTATGCTCGGTGGCGCGACGCTGACGATTCGAGGCGCTTTTAGCAGCGACCAGAATTGGCGTCGTCTTGCTAACGCCATGCTCGCGACTGCCAAGGTTGCTGTATCAGTCGCCGTGGTTTTGGGTGTGGCGCCGCTACTGTTCGTTCAAGTTATCTACGACCCATTCTGGTACACCTCAAACGTGCTCTCCGCTTGGTGGGTTATCGGGTTTATTCTGATCCTCTGTGTCGCCTATCTGCTGGTGTACGTCTTCTATGCGAAAAACGAAGACTTCACGAAAGCGAAAACACGCTGCCCAGGTAGCATGATTCTCTCGTTGGGGCTGTTTATCGTCGTGGGTCTAATCATGCATGCGCTGACAAATCAGATGTTATCGCCCAACGAGTGGATGAGCTGGTATGCCCCTGAGGGTAAGATCGATCCAAGCGGCACTCAGCTCCACTCTATCAACTGGGCCCGTTTCAGTTTCATGATTCTTCTTGCCGCACCGGTAACAGGTGCTTGGCTCTACGGGTACCGTCACTACATTAGCGTTCGCGCCGATAGTGAATCAGAGTACCTAAATTTTCTCAGCGATCTGGCTGGCAAGATGATGCTCTACGGTGGCATTGCAACCCTGATTCTGGGTGCCTTGTGGATGGCGACTCTACCAGAGAATCAGGCGAGCTTCGCCTCCAATCCCCTGATGTATTTAACAGCACTCATTTTGTTGGCACTGGCGATGTTGCCTAAAGTCATGGGCTCCAAAATCAATCAGGGGATAGCCGGTTATTTGGTGGTGCTTGCGGCTCTGGTTGGGGTGCTCTTAGTAGGGGTCGATCGCGAAGTGATTCGTTGGTTTGCGCTGGTTGTTGATGCCGGCTACAACCCGATGGACTACCCCATCAACATGGATTGGTACAGCACAATTCTCTTCTTTGTCACTTTTACAGTGATCGGCGGCTTAGCCTGCGGATATCTGCTAACCGTAGCCTGGCAGGCGGGGCAAACAGAGGGTGTGTATACCCCCTCTGCAGCGGTTACTCGCATTGGGAACTGGACTATCTACGCAATCGCTATCTGGATCGTGCACTACTTTGCGCTCGGTTTCTGGGTTTGGGCGCAGTAAGGAGAAAGTGATGAAAAAGTTAATTGCCCTCACTGCCATACTGCTTTCGGCGCCTGTAATAAGTGATGAACGCGCCGAAATTATGGCGAACCCTTGTGCAGCCTGCCATGGCACGGCTGGAAAAGTTGAGAACTCAGCCTTTATGCCGCTTGCCGGTATCAAGGCCGAGGTGTTTGTTAAAACGATGAAAGAGTTCCGTACGGGTGAACGTGATTCTACCCTGATGCGGGGTCTCGCATTGGCATACACCGACCAGGAACTTGAAGCGATGGGACAGTATTTTGAGTCGCTGCCCAAAGGAGGTGAAAAGTGATTTCACGTCGGAATTTTCTAGGTATGGCGCTTGCTGCCGGCGCGGCGGGACTGCTTCCACTGAGCGCTCGCGCAGCCACGGGTAAGGTTGTTGTAATCGGTGGTGGTGTCGGTGGCAGCACCTTTGCCAAGTACATCAAGATGAACGCCCCTCAGATTGAGGTGACCATCATCGAGCAGAACCCAATTTATATACGCCCTTATGGCTCGTCTGAAGTGCTTAATGGACATATTCAGATGTCTGATCTTGAGGTCAGCTATGACGCTTTACGCAACAAATATGGGGTAAATGTTGTCGTGGACAAAGCGATTGGCCTAGATGCTGATAAGCGCGTGGTGACAACTGCTTCGGGTGCGAAGTTTGATTACGATCGCTTGGTTGTCTCTCCAGGTATCGAGCTGCTCTACAATCGTATTGAGGGCTATTCGCGCGAGATTGCTGAGACCAAAGCACCCTCGGGCTGGATTCCCGGTAGCCAGACCGCACTGCTACGTGATCAGATCAGAAACATGCGCCAAGGCGGGACCTTCCTGATCGTCGCACCACCCAATCCCTATCGCTGTCCTCCAGGCCCTGACGAGCGCGGCGCACTCGTGGCTGAGTGGATGCAAAAATATAATCCGACCGGAAAGGTTATCATCACTGACCCGAAGAATGAGTTCGTCACCGGTCAGGATATGCGCTTAGGTTGGAATCGTCTCTACGGCTACAACGTCCCAGCAGATATGCGCGAGGGTATGCCAGCGCTGCAGCAGCATAGTGAAGCAGGCATTATCGATTGGATCCGTGAGGTTGATGGTGGTCGTCCGCTCGCTATAGACGCACAAAAAATGCAGGTTGAGACCGAACAGGGATTTATCAAAGCCGATGTCATCAATGTAGTACCGCCAATGCGCGCCGGAAAGGTGGCGACAGCCTTCGGCCTGACCGATGCATCCGGTTGGTGTCCTGTTGACCCATACACCTTTGAGTCGACCCTGGTCAGCAAGGTTCATGTGTTGGGTGACTCCGTCTCGGCGAGCCCGTTACCTAAGTCAGGTTTCGCGGCTAACAATGAGGCGAAAGTTGCCGCTTACGCCATTATTAACCTCTTTGCCGGTCGCGAGGTTGAGGAGCCCTCTTGGGAGAATACCTGTTACGCGCTTGCCGGCAAGGATTACGGCTTCATGGTAATTGGCGTTTACGGTATGCGTGATGGAAAAATCGCTAATCTACCGCGTCCTGGATTCCAGACGCTAGATGTTAGTGATACCAAGCATCGCCTTGCTGCCGTCTACCAGCAGGCTTGGATGAAATCATTCACGGAGGACAGCTTCCTATGAGAACGCTAATTCTCTCGCTGCTCGTTGTGAGCAGTATCACAGCTCATGCCACTGAAAACGTCGTTCCAAAATCTGAGTGGAGCGCTAAATCACTGCGTCAAGCGCTGGAGTCGCGCCCAACTGGCGATCCGCTTCGCGGTAAGGACCTCAACACCCAACATATGTGCGCCTCCTGTCATGGCAAGGAGGGGATTGCACCCACGCCAAATTGGCCTTCAGTGGCTGGCCAACTGGAGAGCTATACGTTCAAAATGTTGCTGGATTACCAGTCGGGTGCGCGTAATGAAGATAACCGCGCGAACATTATGACGGCTGTGGTTGATATGCTGTCACCTCAGGATATGTCGGACCTTGCCAGTTACTACGCCAGCCTTGCGGCGCCCGATATGTCTACCACGATGCCGCCACCAGCACTTGTCACTAAAGGTGATCCCCAGCGTCTTATTACCCCTTGCGCCTCCTGTCACGGCCTTACAGGGCAGGGTGGAATCAAAGGAACGCCCGCTATAGCTGGGCAGAGTGCGGACACGCTAAAGCGAGCTCTGGTGTTCTATCAGTCCGGTGAACGTCAATCAGACCTCTATTCGGTGATGCGGCAAGCCACTAAGCGACTCACAGCGGATGAAATTGATCAGCTGGGATACTACTATAGTGCGCAGAATTAGAACTATGAGAGCGTGCATTGTATGGGGAAACTGGTTGGTCGTGGTCACTGCCTAACCTGTCCTATCAGGCCGAGCAGCCTATTTGGCTGTCTTGAAGAGTCTGAACTGGGGCTAATTGAAGACTTTCAAACCCGCGTCGTTACCTACGATGCGGGAGAGGTCGTTTACTCTGAGGGCGAGCGTCTTAATCTGATTTATACCTTGCGTTGTGGCTTTGTGAAGCTGACTCGATTCAATTCGGATGGCGAGGCTCAGATCGTGCGAATCGTGCGTCCTGGCGATCTCTTTGGATATGAGAAACTTGTTATCGATGCCAACTATCGCCATACCGCTGAGGCTTTGGGTGAGGTTGAGCTATGCCAGCTCTCGGTAGAACGCTTAAAAGAGCTACGCGAGCAGAGTACGGCCATTAATCAGGCGATTATCGAGCGCGCCCTGCAACAGGTGATGCGTACCGAAGAGCATCTTACCCACGTCAGTCTGTTGAAATCTAAAGCTCGGGTGGCCTGGTTTGTCTTAGATTGGGTGGGTGGTGCGGAGGTCGCACTGCCGATGCCTCTCAGCCGCCGCGAGCTCGGCCAATACCTAGGGCTTACGGTAGAGACAGTTTCTCGCCATTTTGCCGAGCTGAAGCGCCTTAACTATCTCTCTGAAAAACAGGGGCTTCTGACTATCACGGATCGAGCCGCGCTCGAGAGTCTCGCTGGCGGAGTGTAAATTTGATGCAGATTGGTGGTTTATTCACCAACACTGGTCTTTTTGTGAGCAGTTCCGGGATTTATTTCAAAAAAGATGAGTCCAAGTGTTGACGGAAGAAATTATCACGGTAGAATCTGCGGCCATCCTAACGGAGGGATGGCTGAGTGGTCGAAAGCACCGGTCTTGAAAACCGACGAGTCGAGAGGCTCCCAGGGTTCGAATCCCTGTCCCTCCGCCATTAGGATGCGCAAATGGGTTTTTCCTCGATAGCTCAGTTGGTAGAGCAGTAGACTGTTAATCTATTGGTCGCTGGTTCGAGTCCAGCTCGAGGAGCCAAACCCGAGATCGGTGGGGGTCGTTAGCTCAGTTGGTAGAGCAGTTGGCTTTTAACCAATTGGTCATAGGTTCGAATCCTATACGACCCACCATTCTCGCCGAACTCATACCCCCGGGTCGTTAGCTCAGTTGGTAGAGCAGTTGGCTTTTAACCAATTGGTCATAGGTTCGAATCCTATACGACCCACCATTTTCCAATGCTCTCTTTCAAGTTCACTTGCGTATAGCCTTAAACCTTTCAATCGGTTTAATCACTATTTTCATAGTGAATCTGGCGTAAGTCTTGCGGTGTTTTTTGCCGAGACTTTAATTTAGAACGAGATTGGCTCCATGCTGCGTAATACTCTGAAAAAGACAGCACCGCTTCTGCTCGCATTTGCTGCCTCAACGGCGCATGCGGCAGACAATCGCCTGCCTGAGCTCCTGCTAGACCATTTCCTGAACGCACCGCTCTATCAGATGAGCAATCCGCTGGCGCTGCATCAATATCAGCGCGACCGTACGATGGTCGTGGGTAACGGTAGGCAGGTGGTTAGCCTCTACCGTAACAACGACAAGTACGGATTTATTACCGTGGCGGCTGGGCGCGAGCCAAAGCTAAATCTGTTTGAGCTTAGGGGTGAGAACAGCGGGGTGGCGCTGGTTCTTAAAAATATAAAAATCTGCCTGGTAGAGGGGGCTGACCAACCGCCCCGCTGGAGTGGAAATCAATTGAGCCACTCAAAACGCCAACCAGGTAAGTTTGAGTGTTCAGGCCAGACACGAGGATCGCTGTTCCAACCTCAGTCTGGAATGCCAGCGCAACTGGGTTACTACTACGAAGATGGCGACACCGTCCTGTTCGATAAGAACCGCCGCCGCCTAGAACGCATCGCCCAGCAGATCCGCCGCCAGTTCAGAAACGCCCACCAGGGTGGCTCAGCGGTGATTAATGGTTAATGCGGTGATTGTCGAGGAGCTTTAAAGAGCGTAGCGAATCTCGACAATCTCATACCACCTAAGCTCGCCCTCAGGCGTGGTAAACTCGATCTCATCCCCGATCTCTTTTTTAAGCAGCAGTTTAGAAATAGGTGAATCGACGCTGATATAGCCGAGCTTAGGATCTATCTCATCAGCGCCTACTATGCGGTAGGTCCGCTGATTATCCTCCTCATCAGCCAGCGTGACCCAAGCACCAAAAAAGATACGGCTCTGGTCGCTAGGTAGGTGTTCTATCACCTTTATGCCATCCAGACGCTTGGAGAGGTAGCGCACGCGACGATCGATCTCCCGCAACTCCTTCTTACGGTAGATGTACTCCGCGTTCTCTGAGCGGTCGCCCTCGGCGGCGGCTTCGCTGAGCGCTTGAGTCACCTCCGGACGTTTGGTTTTCCAAAGATATTTGAGTTCAGAGTTGAGACGCTCGTATCCCTCTTTGGTGATATAGGGTGAACTCTTCTCTGCAGGAGGTCGCCAGCGCCCCATAAGTGATAATCCTCTAAAGCTTACACTCTACTCGCCGCTATACATCAAATTAGCGGGAGACTGAATCTAAGATGGTAAATGAGATTGTAGCTAGTCGTATAGAGCGCGCGCAGGCGGGATTGGCTCAATCCGTCCAGGCCTCTGACGGGGCCCATTTCAGGCTGCTACTCAGTCTTATCTCTTCAAATGAGCTATATGGCTATCAGAACGCCCGTCAAGCAGACAACGCCTCGACGTCGATACATAGTGAGCAGCTAAGCTATATCGCCCCAGATCAGCTCTACAGCCCTGCAACCGTTGAGCGTATTAATGAGGGGTTGCAGCAAAGACAAATCGGGGAGGTGGCTTACGCACTCGCTTGGATCGATACACAAGCTAACACACCTCGACATACACAAGCCTACAATCGATTACCCACTCCTGAGTCAATCTTGTCCATGATCGCCTAGACGCTTTCTGTCTTGTTTTTAAGCTAAAAAAGCGAGCGAGAAAACCGATAGAAAACTGGTCCAAATGACCACCGGCGCTACCGCATCGGTTCTAACTCCATGTAGTAGTGCCAGGGAAAATGCCATTGCCCCTGAGGGGCCCGCTGCATTAAGAACCAACTGAGCTTCCCAACTGCTCCCAGGTGTAAGTAGCTGGAGTGTAAAGTAAACCATCGCCGGAAAAGCCAAAAGCTTGAGCGAGGTGAAGGTTATGACGGTCAGGGAGGGCTTAGCAGCTTGCTGCGATAAGATCACACCCAACGCCAGCAACGTTAAAGGAGCGGCCGCGACACCGGCAAATCGAGCGGCAGTCATTATGGGTTCAGGTACAGTGAAACCGGCTACATTGAGTGTGATGGCCAGAGTGATGCCCAGAAGTATTGGATTCTTGCCCAAGTTTTTTGCAGCTTGCAGTGTGGTTTTTCGGCCAGCCATCAACTCCATGGACACGATGAAGAAGGCGAAGACGAGAGAAGAGTCCAAAGCCACAATCGCCGTGATAGGGATAGCACCCTGATCACCGTACATCAATACGGCTATTGGCCAAATGTAGAGTAGGGAGTTGACGAAGACCACCGCCATCGCCAACAACCAAGACTCAAGATGATCGCGTCTTAGTATGTATCGCGCGACGCCGTAAGCTAGTATGAAACCCGCAATCTCGCAAAGCGCATAAATTAGAATGGCATCAAAGCGGAGCGCGGTGAGATCAAGTCCGCTTAGCAGTCCGAAGATCAGCGGTGGTTGTAGCGTCAGAAAGGCAACCCGATTTACCGTTTTGGCTTCGCTTGTACTGAGTGTTTTGCGCCGGCCCATAGCAAAGCCGATGGCCAAGATAGCAAATACCGGCAGAATATTGTGCGTCAGAACATGAAGCATTTACTGCGTGTTCCAAACCACTTTTTCAATCTCTTGCGCCGTTACTTTCCACCACTCGTCGGCCTCATCTTCACTTTCACTCCAGCCGTTAACGATGCAGCGAGTCTGTACATTAAGGGCTTGCGTAATCGCTTTAGCGCACTCTAGATCTTGGGCCCATGGAGTTTGGTCAGAGTTAAACCAAATGCTGATCCACGCCTTGCCGACAACGCGCTCTTCAATCATCACTGGAATTAGCTGGCCTTGGAGGGTGCATTGCAGCTCGTGAGTGTAACCCCGCGTTTTGACCTCTGAGGCTGATTCGCTGATCGATCTAAGCCAATTGACCAGGGCGGGCACAGACGAGTTCTTTACGTATACCTCGATATCTGGGTGGCGCTCTTGGGTCATTCTGGATCCTTGTTCAATACTTGGCGTATGCGTAGATAGATTAGCATGACGAAAGCGAATAGACCGATTCCGGTTGAGACAGCCGCCAGTGCAACACCTAAAAGCGCTACGGCTTCGGCCAGAAGTCCTTCGCCAAGAACCATACCCGCGAAACCAATCACTGCAATTGCGAGCACAACGCCCAGGATTGAGTAGAGCAGACGCCGATAATGAGTTTGCCAGCTGTTCGGGTGGATCTTATTCATCAGCTACCTCTGGGTCATAGCGAAAGAGTGCGAAGCGAATGTCGACTTGAGTTCTGAGTGACTCTCGTTTCAGCAGGGTATCACGCTTGGCTACCGGCATGCGTTGTCCGTGTGGCGTCATCGCTAGCAGGTCGGCAATCTGTTGTTGACCGTTGAGTTCAATCTCATAAGGCTGGCCCAGCGTCTGCTCGAGTCGGAATGAACCAGAGAGTGCTTGCGCAGGATCAGACTGGTTATCGCGCACCTCATCATAAATTAGCTCTCTGAGGCTGAGCAGATGTGTAGGCCCTGGAAAGGCTACCAGTAGATGCGCACCGGGCTTAAGCACCCGCTCCATCGGTTCACTGAGGATTTTGCTAAAAATAATAAGCGCCAGATCGACTGAGTTATCGGGTAGCGGTATTCGAGCGGAGGAGCCGACACACCAAGTTATTTCGTTGCTGCGCCGGGCAGCTGTTCTGATCGCATGTTTAGAGATATCGAGCCCCAGAATCTGGTCGTCTAAGCTATCGGCTAAACGTGATTTTCGCAGGCCCGCGGTGTAGTAGCCCTCTCCACAGCCCAGATCGGCGATGGTGCAGGCCGTTGGGTAGTGTTTGTTCACTGTCGCGCGCAGCTGGTCGAATATCGGCTGGTAGAAACCGGACTCCAAAAATCGAGTGCGCGCTTGAACCATTTCGGGATTATCACCCGGATCCTTTGAGCGTTTCGCTTGAACCAGCAGGAGATTCCAATAACCTTGCTTCGCTCGGTCAAAGGTGTGGCCAACGCTGCAGCGAAGCTCGCGGCCCTCGGGGTTGAGCGTCAGGAGTTCACTGCAAACCGGGCAAACAAGTTGCATCCTAATGCGCCAGCAACTTTATCAGCATCTGCTCGTATATGGTTGAGAGCGTATCTAAATCCTCGGCGTTGACGCACTCATTGATCTTGTGGATGGTGGCGTTCACCGGGCCCAATTCAACAACCTGTGCTCCTGTTGGAGCGATAAAGCGACCATCAGAGGTGCCCCCCGAGGTCGACAGTTCAGTCTCCCGCCCAGTGACCTCTCGGATAGCTGTGCGCGCAGCGTCCACCAGATCACCCGCAGCGGTTAAGAACGGCTGCCCGGAGAGGGCCCAGTCGATTTCGTACTCGACCTTGTGCTTATCCAGAATGGCTTCGACACGAGAGCGCAACTCTTGATCGGTCACTTCGGTTGAGAAACGGAAGTTGAATTTGACGATCACCTCTCCTGGAACAACATTAGTGGCGCCAGTACCCGCGTTGATATTGGAGACTTGGAAGCTCGTCGGTGGAAAAAATGCATTCCCCTCGTCCCACTGCGTTTGCGAAAGTTCTGCTAGCGCAGGAGCAAACTCGTGGATTGGATTGCGCACCAAGTGGGGGTAAGCAACATGGCCTTGAATACCCTTAACTCGGAGTGTTGCGCCCAATGAGCCGCGGCGTCCATTTTTGATCACATCACCGACAAGTGCAGTACTGGATGGCTCACCCACGATAGCCCAGGTGATCTTTTCGTTGCGCGCCTCAAGGGTATCAATCACCCGTGTTGTGCCGTTGATGTAGGGCCCCTCTTCATCGCTGGTGATCAACAGTGCTATGGATCCCTTGTGGTCAGGATGAGCTTTGACAAATCTATCCAAAGCGGTCATGAAAGCGGCAATGCTCCCTTTCATGTCTGCCGCACCGCGCCCGTATAACATTCCATCGCGAAGGCTTGGCTCGAAGGGTGGCGTATCCCACTGCTCTAACGGACCTGTGGGCACAACATCCGTGTGTCCGGCAAAACAGAGCACAGGGCCTGTATCACCGCGGCGGGCCCAAAAGTTACTCACCTCTTCAAACGGCATTGGCTCGACGTTGAACCCGAGCGCACTGAGGCGTTCGATCATCAGCGCCTGGCACCCTGCATCCTCAGGGGTTACGGAGGGGCGACTGATCAGGTCGCAGGTAAGTTCGAGGGTTTCGCTGGGGTTTGCCATCTTATCTGTCCTGTTGTCGCAGGTTAAACACAAGAGCCGCGTTTTCGCGGCTCTTGTTCACTGATCCGAGCCGTTATCGACTTAGTTATGCGAGTGTAGCTCAGCGTTGAGCTCAATAGCCGATTTATTGGTTTTGACCTCTATGCGTCCGTTCTGAGAGTTACGACGGAATAGGAGGTCTGATTTACCGGCTAGTTCAGATGCTTTCACAGTCGCAACTTCGTTGTTCTGATCGTCAAGAATGGTCACTTTGGAGCCGCCGGTTACATATAGGCCCGCTTCCAGCGTACAGCGATCACCCAATGGGATGCCTAGACCCGCGTTAGCGCCAAGCAGTGCATTTTCACCGACAGAGATGATGACGTTGTTACCACCAGAGAGTGTGCCCATAGTAGAACAGCCACCGCCGAGGTCCGAACCGTTACCTACTACAACACCTGCAGAGATACGTCCTTCAACCATGCTAACGCCCAATGTGCCGGCGTTGAAGTTGATGAAACCTTCGTGCATTACAGTTGTTCCTTCGCCTACGTGCGCACCTAAGCGGATACGTGAAGCGTCGCCTACTCGGATACCTGCAGGTACAACGTAGTTTGTCATCTGCGGGAATTTATCGACTGAAGTGACTTGCAGAATACGGCCCTGTGCACGCGCTGCAAGCTGACGAGCAGGTAACTCATCCAGCGCGATTGCGCCTTCACTGGTCCAAGCTACATTGGGAAGCAGTCCAAAGATACCTGTCAGGTTCTGGCCGTGAGGCTTCACTAGGCGGTGTGATATTAGGCTTAGCTTGAGGTAAACCTCTGCAGTTGTCGTTGGCGCTTCGTCAGTCTCAAGGATACACATCACGAGAGGTTGAGAAGTGCCCTCTAATACTTCGGTGATCTCCGCTTGATCATCCGCATCGACGCTCAAGAATGCCGCCTCGAGTGCCTTGAGTTGGGCTGCATCAATCTCGATGGCTTGGTTGCCGCCAGTGTAGCCAACCGCGCCAGCAACCGCTTCAACCAGCTTGGCATCGGCATTAAGAATAGGCGTTTTGTAGTAGACCTCTAACAGGTCGCCAGCAGCTGATTTTGTGCCTACACCAAGGCCGAGTGCGAAGTTATTCATGTCATTCCTCTTAAAGGTTCTAGCTTCAAATTAAAAATTAGAGACTGTTAGTAATTTGGTCGGCATCAAAACCGATGATCAGTGCCGCTGGGGCCTCGATTACGGGCCGTTTGATCAGTGATGGTTGTTCAGCCATCAGTGCGACCAGTTGGGCGGTATCGGTTTGTGCTTTTTGAGCCTCGTCCAGTTTGCGCCAAGTCGTGCCACGTTTGTTTAGAACCGTCTCGATCCCAGCTTGTTCAACCCAGCTTTCGATCAGCGCGGTGCTTGGCGGGCTCTTTTTAAAGTCAACGAATTCGTAATCGATGCCACGCTCTTCCAGCAACACGCGCGCTTTTTTTACGCTACCACAGTTGGGAATACCGAAAACTCTCACGTGACTCTCCTTAAAGTGATTCTATGTAACGACGAATACGCCAAGCAGCCTCGACACACTCGTCAACCGTTGCCACCAGCGCCATACGCACGTAGCCGGAACCTGGGTAGAGGCCGTCAGCCGTCTCCCGTGAGAGGTAGCGACCTGGTAGAACAGTGAGATTCTGCTGCTCATACAAGCCGGCAGTAAATTTATCATCATCGATCGGTGTCTTCGCCCAGAGGTAGAAGCTAGCTTGGGGCATACTGACATCCATTACGGGTTTGAGAATCTCCAGAACAGCCGCGAATTTTTGACGGTACTGTTCGCGATTCTCCTGTACGTGCAACTCATCATTCCAAGCGGCAACCGACCCCTTTTGCACCTGTAGTGGCATGGCACAGCCGTGATAGGTGCGGTAGAGGAGAAATGGCTTCATTAGGGCCGCATCGCCGGCGATAAAGCCCGAACGCAACCCCGGCAGGTTTGAGCGCTTCGACAGACTGTGGAACACCACGCAGTTTTTGTAGTCATGTCGACCGATTTCGGCACAGACCTGCAGCAAGCCAACCGGCGGTTGGCTCTCATCTAGATATATCTCGGAGTAACACTCATCCGAAGCCAGAATGAAATCATACTTGTCCGCCAGCTCTATCAGTTTAATGACGGTCTCTTTGGTATGTACTGCACCACTTGGATTGTTTGGCGAGCAGATAAACAGCAGCTCGCACCGCTCCCAAGCCTCTGGCGGAATCGCATCATAGTCCGGAATGAATCCGTTCTGGGCCAAGGTCGGCAGGAAGTAGGGCTGCGCTCCGGCAAGGTAGGCGGCCCCTTCATAGATCTGATAGAAGGGGTCTGGAGAGAAGACCAAGGCGTCTTTTTTACGCTCTACGGCACACTGAGTGAACGCAAAGATCGCCTCGCGGGTACCCATTACCGGAAGCACGTGATGATCGGCGCTTAAGGAGCCCTCATTCAGGTTGAAGCGTCGCGTACACCAGTTAGCAATAGTCTCTCTTAGTTCGGCTGACCCTTTGGTTGTCGGGTAATTGGCCACCAGATTGACTGACTGATTGAGGGCTTCGGTCACCAGAGCCGGTGCAGGGTGCTTGGGCTCCCCGATACCTAGAGATATGTGCTGCATATCTGATGGCGGTGTTAAGCCGCCGAGTAGGTCATTGAGCTTCTCAAAAGGGTAGGGTTGCAGTAGGGCTAAATCTGCGTTCATAGACTCATCCAGTGGCGGCTGTAAGCGATCAAAATAGAGCGCGAGAGTATACCCGATCGCGCTACTCGGATAAATGCTGTTCGGTGATCGAGACTAACCGAGCACGCCTGCTTACGATTGAGCAGGCGTGCCGATTAATAATGTTTTTATCTGTTAGTTCGGTGCAGCAACTGCGTGTTCTGATACCGGTTTTAAGCCCAGTTTCTTGCGGCCACCTTCAACAATGGTCAACAGAGAGGGCACGACGATGAGTATGAGCAGCGTTCCGTAGGCGAGGCCGAATACGATAGAGGTCGCCATCGGTATCAGGAACTGCGCCTGTAACGATGTCTCAAACAGAATAGGCGTCAGGCCACCTATCGTTGTTAGTGAGGTCAGCAGCACGGCACGCAGTCGTTGACAGGCTGCCTCGACTACGGCTTCGTGAATATCCATGCCCTGTTCTCGCAGTTTCTTGTAGAAAGTAACCAGAACAATCGAGTCATTGATGACGATGCCGGATAATCCAAAGAAACCAAAGAGCGAGAGGATGGTGAGATCCAGCCCCGTCACATAATGGCCCAAAACGGCGCCAGTCAATCCTAATGGTATTGCCAGCATAACCGTGATTGGCCAACTGTAGGATGAGAAGACCCAAGCAAGGATGACGTAGATCAGTACTAGAGCGATAACCAATCCTGTGCCCATATCAGCAAGCGTCTCGCGCTGATCTCGACTCTTACCCTCGAAGCTCGCCTCGATACCATACTGTCCCAGTAGGTTAGGCATAACCGTTTCGCGCAGGTCGGCAATGATGTCATTAGCATTCGCAACCGACTCATCCAGATCTGCAGAGACGTTGATCGATAAACGTCCATCGATTCGCTGGAGGGAGTCAAAACCCTGACGAGGCGTGAAGTTGAGCACGTTACTCACCGGCGTCGTCGAGCCGTTGGGTAGCACAATCGGAAGTGCAGTAAGAGTGCTCAGACGATTTCGCTGTTCGTCTGTCATCATTAGTCGAACGCTAATCTCATCTCGGCCTTCGAAGAAGCTTTGCACCTCTATACCATCGAAAGCAGCCCGTAGCTGACGACCCACCTGCTCGAGTGAGAGTCCTGCGGTCTCTCCTGCTGGGGTGAGTGTGTAGATCAGTTGCGACTTACCAAATGGGAGGTCGTCATCGATATTACTTAAGCCTGCGTAGCGTTTGAGCGACTCCTGCAGCTCCAGCGACGCAGCCTTGAGCACACTGATATCGCTGCCGGTTAGTTTAACCTCGACGGGTTTGCCCGGCGGACCTCCTTGATCGACATCGATCGAGAACTTCTCCATACCGGCTGGCAGAACGATATTGTTGCGCCAAGCTTTGATGAATTCGTTTGTCCCAACTGTTCGGTTGTCCCCAGGTTGCAGCTCGACCGAGAGTGACCCGAACTCCTCTCCATTTGAACCGCTACCGTTTCGACTAAAGCGCGCAGTGTGGAGACGTTGCAGGCTCATCTTGAGAATGTCACCACCGAGCTCCTGATCGGTCTGCTGCAGGCTAAGGTCGAGATGATCTAGAAAATCCATGACATAGCGTGAGTCGGTCCCCGAGGCAAACTGGAAGTTAGCGTTCATGGTGTCCTGCTCAACTGCCGGGAAAAAGGTGAACTTTATCCGCCCACCTGCCAATAGCCCGATACTGAAAATCAGTATGCCGATGGCAATCGCAATTGAACTCCAGCGGAAGGAGATTGCAGTTTCGACAAAAGGTCGGAAAATCCGATCCCGAAAGTAGTCGAAGCCGCCGTCGAGTTTCTGGCGCATCTTTGATGGGTTAACCGCATCAACCTTGGCAAGGGCGTGGTGGAGGTGCCCAGGAAGAACCAAAA
>Ga0102951_1000395_pt1 | contig 15523 bp, 20 predicted proteins | sample SalPonA_B_H2O_MG_FD_78507 | JGI IMG/M metagenome (GOLD analysis project Ga0102951, IMG submission 78507) | Water microbial communities from South San Francisco under conditions of wetland restoration - Salt Pond MetaG R2A_B_H2O_MG | ecosystem: Environmental > Aquatic > Non-marine Saline and...
AGCCCGTTAGCACGCAGAGTGTTACCCGTATCAACGATATCAACAATCCTGTCGGCCAGTCCCATGATTGGCGCCAACTCCATCGCTCCATAGAGCTTGATAATGTCAACCTGTCGTCCCTGTCGTGCAAAGTACTCTTTGGTGACGTTGACGAATTTAGTCGCTACGCGCATACGTCCTTCAACAGGCTCGGCGTCTTTCATGCCGGCAACACGTAACTGACACTTTGAAATTTCAAGATCCAAAGGCTCATATAAACCAGCACCACCGTGCTCCATCAGTACATCTTTACCCGCCACGCCCATATCTGCGCCACCGTACTCCACATAAGTCGGTACGTCTGTAGCGCGGATCACGACCAGTTTGATATTGTCATGGTTGGTATCAAATATTAGCTTTCGACTGCTGAATATATCTTCAAGGGGATGGATCCCCGCCTGCGCGAACAGAGGGAGTGTCTCTTTGAGAATTCGGCCCTTAGAGAGCGCTATGGTCAGTTGTTCCTGCATCTTTGCTAACGGCCTTCTTCAATTGGGTACGCGACGAACCTGAGCACCCAACAGTTGCATCTTCTCTTCGATACACTCGTATCCGCGGTCGATGTGGTAGATGCGATCAATAGGAGTCTCACCTTCTGCCACCAGCGCGGCCAAGACAAGGCTGGCAGACGCGCGTAGATCAGTCGCCATCACCGTTGCGCCTTTAAGCTTCTCAACACCTTCAACGATCGCGGTATTACCTTCGATCGCGACCTTAGCTCCAAGACGAATCATCTCCTGCATGTGCATAAAGCGATTCTCGAAAATCGTCTCTTTGATGCGCCCTACACCTTGCGCGACTGCATTGAGGGCCGCGAACTGTGCCTGCATATCAGTTGGAAAGGCGGGATAGGGTGCCGTTGTAATATTAACTGCTTTGGGGCGGCGCCCCTCCATGTCGAGTTCAATCCAGTCTTTACCGGTGGTTATTTTAGCGCCCGCCTCCTCCAGCTTTTGCAAAACAGCATCCAAGATATCGGCGCGCGTATTGCGCGTCCGAACGCGTCCTGAGGTGATTGCGCCAGCGATAAGGTAGGTGCCTGTCTCTATACGGTCGGGCATAACAGAGAATGTGCACCCGTTGAGCTTTTCAACACCTTCGACCCGAATTGTATCAGTCCCAGCCCCCTGAATCTTGGCGCCCATGGCGATCAGACACTCTGCCAGATCAACTACTTCAGGCTCACGCGCCGCATTTTCGATGATGGTTTCACCCTCAGCCAGTGCTGCAGCCATAAGGATGTTCTCGGTTCCAGTCACCGTAACTGTGTCGAAAAATACACGCCCCCCTTTGAGGCGACCATCCACACGTGCGTCGATATAACCGTTCTCTACACTAATCTCTGCACCCAAGGCCTCGAGACCACGGATATGCAGATCGACCGGACGGGAGCCAATAGCGCAACCACCGGGCAATGAAACCTGTGCACGACCATGCCGAGCTAATAGTGGGCCGAGCACCAATATGGAGGCGCGCATGGTCTTCACCAGCTCGTAAGGTGCGATGTATTCCGTAATGGTATTGGGATCTAGCTCAACACTGAGCTTGTCGCCGATCGTCAGTTCGATACCCATACGGCGCAACAGCTCAAGCATCGTAGTGATATCATGCAGATGAGGCAGGTTGCAGACAGTGATCGGACTGCTGGGCAGGATCGCGCTAGCAAGGATCGGCAGGGCAGAGTTCTTCGCTCCTGATATCCAAACTTCACCGTCCAGGCGTTTGCCACCTTCTATAACTAATCTATCCATAGAGATTCGGAGCCTTAGCCCTGCTGCTCCTGCCACTGCGCCGGGGTCAACGCTTTGATAGACACTGCATGAATAGCACCAGAGGCAATCTGTGCGTTCAAACAGGCGTACACCGCCTGCTGCCTCTTCACGGGGCTCATTCCGTCAAACAGGTTACCAACAACAGTAATTTGAAAATCACACCCCTCTCCGGCAGTGATCACGGTGCAGTCCTCAAGCTGACTTTCTACTAGCTGTTTTACCTCGTCGGCGTGCATCTTTAGTCTCCGGTGTGTTCGCAGAATAGGGTTCAAAATTGGTCGGCTATCATAACGAAAAAGGGCTCTGTTGGCGATCCAAACAGAGCCCTATTTCCCCGTTGCAAGGTAGCTATCGCAAAATCATCGCATCCACGCCCACGAGTTCAGCGATACTCAGCATTTGAGCAGGTAGACCCGACCATTCCAATTCAATGTTTTGTTCTGTCGCCCAGCGCTCTAGTGATAACCAGTAAGCGAGTGCGGTACTGTCGACGCGTTCAATCCTGGACAGATCAATCTGACGCGCGCCTTCACCGATTGCGATCTGTGCAAGATCGAGCTGATGTGTACAGGAGTCACGCATCAGTGTGCCTCGAGGAGTGAAGATCATGCACCGCTCTCCTGCGCAACGCTGCTCATAGCCTCCTCCCAATGATCAATCACCGCGTCAACCTTGGAGTATTTCTCCATCAGGTTAGCAAACTGATTCCTGAAAGTGACTCGAAGATTGATGCCATCAATCAGCACGTTCACCAGTCGCCAGTTGTCCCCTTCCTGCACCATGTAATATACAAGCGCGTAAGTCTGGCCATTGTTGGCGAGCAAATTAACACTGACAATCTGCTTATCCGGTTCTGGGCTTTCCGCAGATGGCGGCACGGTCTCATACCCCTTGAAGTCGAAACCCGATACTGCCTTAGCAAAAGTGCGTAAGATTGTGTCTTTGAAGACGAGAGAGAAGCGCTCCACTTCGGCGTCAGATGCACGACGAACGTACTTACCCATCACCGACTTTCCAATGTAATTATAATCAACTATCTCACCCAAAACCGCATCAACCTTCTGCATCAAGGGTTCTATGTTTTCGGGCTTACGCATCTCTTCGTCAGTCACCAGGACCAACATCTTATCCGTCACCTTCTCCATCGCTTGGCTAGCCGATTGCCAATTAGCTTGGGCAACTGGAAAAACTATCAGCGCCAGTAGCGCAACGAGAGCTCTCATCATTATTCACTCACCTTGTTAAACAGGAATTTACCGATCAACTCCTCGAGAACCAAAGCTGATTGTGTATCCTCAATTCTTGATCCCTCTGCCAGGGTCTCTTCCTCAAATCCGGGTGTAATACCAATATACTTTTCACCCAAAAGACCCGCTGTCAGTATTTGAGCCGAGCTGTCTTTACTTAAATAGTCGACCTCATCAAAAATTCGCATCTCTACATCGGCCATCAACATCCTTGTATCGATCCGAATCGCGGTTACTTCTCCGATCTGAACACCCGATAGAGAGACCTTGGCACGTTCTGTTAGACCGCCAACATTTTCAAACCGGGCGTAAATGTTATACCCACCCGTGCTATCACTGAAACTCAGCCCGCTCACATTAATTGCCAAAGTGATTAAACTCACAGCTCCTGCCAGTATTAATCCGCCCACACCTATCTCTAGGCTTCGCATCCGCATCTAAATCTCTCCGAACATCATTGCAGTCAAAATAAAGTCAAGGCCCAACACAGCGAGTGATGAGTAGACAACCGTCCGGGTAGTCGCTTTGCTAATGCCCTCAGAGGTCGGTACCGCATCATACCCCTGAAATACCGCTATCCAGATCACTACAAACCCGAAAACCAGTGATTTGATAATCCCATTCAGCACATCTGTGGAAAAGTCGACAGATGCCTGCATGTTGGCCCAGAACGAGCCTGAATAGATACCAAGCCAGTCTACTGCGACCAACGAACCACCCCAGATTCCAACCACTGAGAAAATCATCGTCAGAATCGGGAGACTGATAAAACCGGCCCACAGGCGAGGAGCGATAATTCGCCGCAATGGGTCAACGCCAATCATTTCATAACTTGCCAACTGCTCCGTCGCCTTCATCAGACCTATCTCTGCAGTGACCGCAGAACCGGCCCTGCCGGCGAATAGCAGAGCGGTAACAACCGGTGCCAATTCACGCACGAGTGACAGCGCTACCATTTGCCCAACAGCCTGCTCGGATCCGTAGTCTACTAAAATAGTATAACCCTGTAGACCCAACACCATCCCTATAAACAAACCGGATACCAGAATGATGACGAGAGACAAAACACCCACGAAGTGTAGCTGCTTCACCAGTAGAGGCAGCATGGTCGTAGGTTCAGGCGGGGCAATTAGAGATTGCACGAGCATCTGCCCCGCCCGTCCAGTCGCAGCAAGTCGATCAAGCGTATTACGACCTATACGCTGCAAACGTTCTATCATCTGTCTCCACCTAGCAACTGCTGACGATAGTCGGGTGCTGGATAGTGAAACGGCACCGGTCCATCAGGCTCTCCATCCAAGAACTGACGTACCTGCGGGTCTTCCATCTGAATCAACTCCTGTGGTGTGCCCTCTGCCAAAACCCGACCATCAGCAAGCAGATAAACATAGTCTGCAATGCTGAGGGTCTCATCAATATCATGAGAAACGATGATGCTGGTGTGCCCAAGGGCTCTGTTAAGCCGACTGATCAAATTAATCAACACCCCCATGGCAATCGGGTCCTGTCCTGCGAAGGGCTCATCGTACATTAAGATATCGGGGTCAAGCGCGATCGCGCGAGCCAGTGCTGCGCGACGTGCCATACCGCCCGAGAGCTCGCTTGGCATTAATTTTTCGGCACCTCGCAGGCCCACAGCGTTGAGTTTCATTAACACAAGATCACGGATCAGCGCAGCATCGAGATCAGTATGTACACGTAATGGAAACGCGACATTATCAAATACTGACATATCGGTGAACAGAGCACCGCTCTGAAACAACATCCCCATTCTCGCTCGCAGGTGAAAAAGCCACTTGCGGTTGAGCTGGTGAACGTTCAGCTCATCGACCAGTATCTCACCAGACTCAGGCTGCAACTGGCCACCTATTAGCTTGAGCAAGGTCGTTTTACCTGTTCCCGATGGACCCATGATAGCCGTTACTTTGCCGCGCTCTACGCGCAAAGAGAGATCCCGAAATATCGCTCTATCCGATCGACTGAAGCTGAGGTTTTTGACCTCTATGTGGGTTGTGTTTTGCAGGTTACTCATTCAGAGTCCGAAGTTAATAGTGCTGGAGAACTGCCTAATCAGTCGATCAGAATCAAAGTCTAGTTTACTGAGACACTTTTCGGGCGATTAGATACACTATCTCAATGCGAATTTTACAAACTTTAGATTAAGTCGACATCTTAGGATCAGACGGATTAACAATAACTGAAGATTGAAAGTATACAGCGACCCAATGAACGAACCAAAACCCGTCTTCGATTTTATAAATGCAGGCAAACGTACAATTGACCTGGAGCGCAAGGCGATTGTCGACCTTTACGAAAGCCTCGGGGCAGAATTTTCCGAAGCGTGCCGATTGATGCTCCAATGCCGCAGTCGCATTGTCGTCACAGGAATGGGTAAATCGGGCCATGTTGGTGCGAAAATAGCTGCAACCCTCGCCAGCACGGGATCGCCCGCGTTCTTTGTACATCCAGGAGAGGCTAGCCATGGTGACCTCGGCATGTTTACAGCTGAAGACGTTGTGATTGCACTTTCTAATTCGGGCACCTCGGCGGAGATACTCGCTATTCTTCCTCTGTTGAAACGTAAAGGCGTTGATCTTATTGCCATCACGGCACGTGACAACTCGCCATTGGCTCAGGCGGCAGATGTAGTTCTCCACATCCCGATTGAGAGGGAGGCCTGTCCATTAAATCTGGCGCCAACCTCCAGCACAACGGCACAGTTAGTATTGGGTGATGCGCTGGCAACGGCCCTTCTTGAAGCTCGTGGTTTCAGCGCAGAGGACTTCGCTTTCTCACATCCGGGCGGTGCACTTGGCCGACGTTTGCTGCTTAAAGTCAGCGATCTTATGCATCAAGGCGATGAGATACCGTCGGTCGATCAGCATCAGAGCGTTCAGCAAGCGCTCCTCGAGGTGACCCGCAAGCGCTTGGGAATGACCGCCGTCGTTGACACCCAGGAACAGGTCGTCGGCATTTTCACCGACGGAGACCTACGTCGAGCGATAGACCAAGGAGTAGATCTGAGAGCCACCCAAATTGGTGAGGTGATGACTCGCAATTTCACCACCGTCACTGCCGATATCCTTGCTGCAGAGGCTCTACAAGTAATGCAGGATAGAAAGATTAATGCGCTGATCGTCCTTGATCAGCAGTCTCAACTCGTCGGTGCTCTGAACATGCACGACATGCTGGCAGCCGGAGTAATTTGATGCAGATAGACCCTCAACTGCTCCCGAGAATAGCGCCAATTAAACTTCTGGTTATGGATGTGGACGGAGTACTGACTGATGGGACGCTTAGTTTTCTGGCAGACGGAACTGAGGTAAAAACCTTTAGCATTCTCGATGGACTAGGGTTGAAACTGTTGATGCGCTCGGGCGTGGAGACCGCCATTATCACCGGACGCAAATCACCTCAGGTGGAGTTAAGGGCTGAGAGTCTTGGTATTAACTATATTCAACAGGGGCGGGAGGATAAGCTAACCGCCCTCAGAGAGCTCTGGGCCCGAACAGGATACTCAGCCGACAATACCGCCTATATTGGTGATGACCTGCCGGATTTGAGCGCAATCAAAGCCTGTGCGTTTGGCGCTACCGTACCAAACGGTTATTGGTTGGTTAAACAAGAGGCCGATTGGGTGAGTCAAACTGAGGGAGGCAGAGGTGCAGTGAGGGAGCTCTGCGATCTGATTATGAGAGCCCAGGGAACGCTCGATAGTGCACTAGAGGATTACCAGTGATAGCGCTAAACCGGCTACGGCTTCTGATCGCCTCGTTACTCGTACTCGCTCTTGTACTGACATGGCAGTTCGGCTGGCGAACCCAAACCGAAAATGAGCAGTTTCTGGACGCGCAGGGACGGATAGACTGGTATGTAGAAGAGGGTGTATTAACGAGGTACGCCCCCCAAGGCACGCGCCTATCCGTGACCGATGCCCGTCAGATAACCCACTTTGAAAACCGGCAAGTTAGTGAACTCGAGCAGCCTTATGCGGTGGGTTATAACGCTGATCAAAGCGTCAGCTATACGCTCAGCGCTGAACGTGCCTACTACCCCGACAACAACAGTCGTCTTGATCTCGAGGGAAAGGTCGAGCTTGAACACAACCCATCAACAGAGATGGCTGTTGCAATGTTCACGCCAACACTGACATACTTCCCGGAGCGCGAGCTCGCAGTTACTGCCGATTCGGTTGAAATAGAGACCAGCTCCGGACACACGCGAGCGGTTGGTATGGAGTTCTATACTGCTGAGCGTCGCATGGAGTTACTTTCTCAGGTAAGGGGCAACTATGTCACGACAGAGTCACAGTCCAATTAAAACCCTGCTGGTATTTGCACTATCCCTGGCTCCACTTGCTAGCCACGCGTTGGAAAGCGATCGAGACCAGCCCATCTACGTCGCCGCTGACAAAGCAAGTATCGATGACAACAGCGGTATCACCATATACACAGGCGATGTGGATATCAGCCAGGGCAGTATGATCCTGAGAGGCGAACGTGTTGAGCTGCGTCGAGATGCCGAGGGAAATGTAGATCAGATCATCTCCGATGGGTCTCCTGCATATTTTGAGCAACAACCGACCGAAGACCAGGCTGTAACAGTAGCGACTGGCGAAAAGTTAGACTACAGGGTAGCCGACCAAGTACTCGAAATTCTAGGTAACGCTAGGGTCGTTCAGGCGGGAGATGAGTTCACCGGCGCACGCATCAACTACGATATGAATCGGGCGTTGGTTGATGCCTATGGCGACGCCAACTCAGACACGCGTGTGCGTATGGTCATTCAGCCTCGTAGCGATAGCGGTTCATGATCCGTCTGGAAGCAAACTCTCTTGCAAAAGCCTACCGCGGTAGAGAAGTGATCAAAGATGTTTCTCTCTGCGTTGAACAAGGTGAAATTATCGGGCTCCTTGGCCCAAATGGCGCTGGCAAAACCACCTGCTTTTACATGATTGTAGGTTTGGTTGCTGCAGATAGGGGCGCTATTCGTCTGCAGCAGGACGACATCACTCGAATGCCAATCCACGAACGCGCTAGACGAGGTGTTGGTTACCTGCCTCAGGAGGCGTCGGTATTCCGCAAACTCAGTGTCTACGATAACTTGATGGCGATACTCGAGACCCGTAAAGACCTGTCTCAGCATCAGCGCTCGGTCAAAGCGGACGAGTTGCTTGAGGAGTTTCACATTACCCATATTCGTGAATCGAAAGGGATGGTTCTGTCAGGAGGCGAGCGCCGCCGAGTCGAAATTGCGCGCGCACTGGCTAACGATCCGAAGTTTATTCTACTCGATGAACCCTTTGCTGGCGTCGACCCGATTTCGGTGAGTGACATTAAACAGACGATTCGTCACCTCAAGGATCGCGGTATCGGTGTATTAATCACTGACCACAACGTGCGAGAGACACTCGATATTTGCGAGCGGGCCTACATAGTAAGCGAAGGCAGGATTCTGGCTGAGGGCAACGCGGAAGCGATATTGGCAAACCCTCAGGTCCGTCAAGCCTATTTAGGTGACGAGTTCAAATTATGATCCGTGATCCTATATCCGATAGTTTGGTAATTGAGCGATGAAGCAGTCTCTGCAGTTAAAGATCGGCCAGTCATTAACAATGACGCCTCAGCTACAGCAAGCCATCAAATTGCTACAGCTTTCGACGCTGGAGTTGCAGACCGAGATCCAAAACGCCCTAGACAGTAACCCTTTGCTGGAAGTGGTAGAGGATGACGAAGCTGATGCATCCTCCAATCACACTAACGATTTGGACGAACGCGATTCCAAAGAAGGCAGTTCCAATGAGTTGACCGAGCAAGCGCTGAGTGAGCCGACTGATCAAACCAACTCAGTTGATTGGGATGATCCTAGTGACGAGTCGGGAACAGATAGTCAGTGGGACGAGAGTATCCCAGATGAGCTTTCGACTGATAGCTCATGGGATGATACCTACCAGACTAGTACATCCAGCAGCTCCGCGACACGTGATGACGACTGGACACCTGGCGATAATGACTCTCAGCAGGAGACGCTGCAGGACTATCTCGCCTGGCAGCTAAACCTGACACGCATGAGCGACACCGATCGTTATGTGGCCGAGACCCTAATCGATGCAATCGATCTGGATGGTTACCTCACAACAGATTGTGGCGATATACTGCTGCAGTGTCAGGAGCAGTTTCCGGATGAGTTCCTGGAGTTTGAGCTTGATGAGGTTGAGGCGGTACTGCACCGCGTGCAACAGTTTGACCCTCCCGGTGTTGCTGCGCGCGACCTTAGTGAGTGTCTCACCATACAACTCAAACAGCTACCACCTGATACACCATGGCGCCCTGAAGCCTTGCGTCTGTGTCATGACTATCTGGCGCTTTTGGGTAACCGTGACTATAAATCTATTATGCGCCGCATGCGGATCAAGGAGGAGTGTTTGCAGTCAGTTATCGAGCTGATACAAACACTTAATCCACGACCGGGCACATCCGTTATCGAAAATGCGGCTGAGTATGTGATTCCAGACGTTCTGGTTCGCAAAGTCAAAGGAGATTGGGTGGTAAGCCTCAACAACGAAGTGTCGCCAGAACTCCGAATCAATGAGCAGTATGCCAGCCTCATCAAGCGTGCGGATACCAGTGCCCAAAACCAGTTCTTGCGTGATAACTTACAAGAGGCACGTTGGTTCCTGAAAAGCCTTCAGAGCCGTAACGAGACTCTGCTCAAAGTCGCATCGCAGATCGTTGCCAAACAGATCGACTTTCTCGAGCGGGGTGAAGAAGGCATGAAACCGCTGGTCCTACACGATATCGCTGAGGCGGTTGAGATGCACGAATCGACCATCTCTCGTGTTACGACGCAGAAATATATGCATACACCGCGCGGAGTCTTCGAGCTGAAGTACTTTTTCTCCAGCCATATCAGCACTGTCGATGGCGGTGCAGCCTCTTCAACGGCAATCCGAGCGGTCATCCGCAAGTTGGTTGACGATGAGGACAGTCGCAAGCCGCTGAGCGATAACAAAATTGCAAAGATCCTGGAGGATCAAGGTTTTAATGTAGCCAGACGCACTATAGCCAAGTATCGTGAGGTGTTGGGGATACCCCCATCGAACGAGCGCAAGCGTTTGGTTTAAAAGAGGCAGGGCGGGCCTCCTACTCTATTCCGCCGGTACGAGGAGAAGTCATATGCAGATTAACATTACTGGCCATCACGTAGATCTAACCGAGAGCCTGAGTGAATATGTACGTACCAAATTTGACAAGCTTGAGCGTCACTTCGACAACATCCAGAGTGCACAGGTCACCCTGAGTGTCGAGAAGCAGGGCCAGAAAGCCGAGGCCGATATCCACCTGGCAGGTGGTCAGGTTGTAGCCTCACACGAACACGACGACATGTATGCCGCAATTGATGCTCTTGTGGATAAGCTTGATCGCCAGATCATTCGCCATAAAGAGAAAATGAAATCTCACAAGTAAGCGAAATCGACAATGCAACTGGGTGAATTGCTAACCACATCAGCGACCCAACAGGGCGCTGATGTCAGCAGCAAAAAACGTGTGTTAGAAGTGGCCAGCGAGATGCTGGCCTCTTCCATTAACGGTGTTGACGCCGATGCTATATTTTCGGGTTTATTGAACCGTGAACGGCTCGGCAGTACCGGACTAGGGTCTGGCGTGGGTATTCCCCATTGCCGAATTGCAGGTGCGGACAGGCCCGCAGCAGCACTGATGACGCTTGCCGAACCAATCGATTTTGATGCGATAGACAGCAAACCGGTTGACCTCATATGCGCGCTGATCGTGCCAGATGATGGTGATGATGAACATCTAAAAACGCTTGCGGGGCTGGCAGAACTTTTCAGTAATAGCGAGGCGCTGTCGGAACTACGCGACAGTAGTGATGACAAGACGCTGTACGATAACGCCCAGCGACTTTCAAGGGTATAGTGATGCGTCTGGTGGTGATTAGCGGCCGTAGCGGCTCGGGCAAAACGACAGCTCTACAAGCGCTGGAGGATGTCGGCTTCTACTGTATAGATAATCTGCCCGCCAGCCTGTTACCTACCTTAGTAGAGCAGATGAATGTTAATTCCAGCGGCACGCGAAAACTTGCAGTAGGCATAGACGCACGAAACCTCTATGTCGATCTGGTCCGTTTTCAGGAGGTTGTGGTACGCCTTCGCGAAAGCCAAGGCCTCTCCTTCGAGATAGTCTTTCTAGATGCATCAGAGGAGTCGCTTCTCAAGCGCTACAGCGCAACGAGGCGTAAACATCCCTTGAGCACCTCGGAAGTGGTACTGGAACAAGCCATAGAGCTGGAACGCCAACTGTTAGAGCCAATTGCTAGCGAGGCTGATTTGCAAATCGATACGACCTCCTTGTCGCTATACCAACTACGCGACACCATTAAGGAACGTGTCGCTCAACGGGCAGAACAGGCACTTGCCCTTCTGTTCGAGTCATTTGGATTCAAGCATGGCGTGCCACTGGACGTCGACTTCAGCTTTGATGTCCGAATACTACCAAACCCATACTGGCATCAAGAGTTACGACAGTACACTGGACAGGACCAGCCCGTTATTGATTTTCTCTCGGCCGAACCTGAGGTTGAGAGGATGATTGCTGACATTCGCAATTTTATCGAAAATTGGATACCCGGTTTCAAAAAAAACAATCGCAGTTATGTAACAGTCGGTATTGGCTGTACCGGCGGTCAGCACCGCTCTGTTTTTATTGCTGAACAGCTAGCTGGTTATTTCAAAGACGTTATGGATAATGTTCAAGTGCGCCATCGAGAGTTAACCTAAGGATGATCGAGAACAATATCACCATCATCAATAAACTTGGTCTTCATGCCCGTGCGGCCGCCAAGCTTATTGGCACAACCAGCGCCTACTCTTGCGATATTCGTATCGAAAAAGCGGGTCGCGAGGTCGATGCGAAAAGTATCATGGCCGTCATGATGCTGGCCGCTTCAAAGGGCACTGAGTTACGTATCACTACCAACGGTGAAGATGAACAGGCCGCTATGGATGCCCTTGTAACCTTAATAAACAACCGTTTTGATGAAGAGGAGTAGTGCCACAAGCACTATCGACCTGAGGCATATCTATGAGCGCAGACGATAATCAGATTGATCTTGATTCACTGTCGACTGCGCTCGATAGCAACCAACACCGCGAAATTCGCTTTATGCTCAACAAGGGTATGCGCCCGGTTGAAGTTGCACATCTGCTGGAAAAATCCCCGCCACGGGAACGTGGTATTCTTTGGAACCTGATCCATCGTGATAACGAAGGTGAGGTTCTGCAGCACCTTGGCGATGATATTCAGGCTGAAATTCTAAGCTCCATGGATGCTCGGGAGTTGTTGGCGATTACTGAGTCGCTCGACACAGATGACCTGGCGGACATCATGCAGCAGTTGCCTGATACCATCATGCAAGAGCTGCTGCAGAATATGGATCTGCAGAATCGCGAGCGCCTTGAGGCAGTGCTCTCCTATCCGGAGGACACCGCCGGTGGCCTGATGAACACCGATACGGTCACTATTCGCCCGGATATTACGGTAGAGACTGCGTTACGGTACCTACGCCGCCATAGAGAGATTCCCGAAGGGACCGACTCAATTTTCGTTGTTAGTCGCAAAAATAATAAGCTCATTGGAGTCCTTCCGCTTACACGCCTTATCACAGCGGACCCGCAGATGCTTGTGCGCGAAATTATGAAAACAGACGGTGAAGACGCGATTCACGCTAGCATGCCGGATGAAGAGGTCGCTCGTATCTTCGAGCAACGAGACCTTATCTCTGCACCTGTGGTGAGTGACGAAGGCCAACTCTTAGGACGAATTACCATTGATGATGTTGTCGACGTAATCCGCGAAGATGCTGACCACTCCCTTATGAGTATGGCGGGTTTGGACGAGGACGAAGATACTTTTGCACCAATTTTCAAGACATCTAAACGTCGCGCTGTATGGCTGGGTATCAATCTAATCACCGCTTTTCTTGCTTCGGCTGTCATTGGTCTTTTCGAGGCGACCATTGATCAGGTTGTAGCCCTCGCCGTTCTGATGCCAATCGTCGCCTCAATGGGTGGCATTGCTGGCAGTCAGACACTGACACTCGTGATTCGCGGGCAGGCACTGGGTCATATTGAGAGCTCAAATATTGGTTGGCTGTTTAATCGTGAGCTGGTGGTCGGTCTGTTAAACGGTATACTCTGGGCAAGTGTTGTCGCTGTCATTGCTGTGCTCTGGTTCCAAGACACAACCATCGGGATTGTTATCGCAATGGCCATCGTTATAAATCTGATCGCCGGTGCCTCAGCCGGGAGCTTACTCCCACTTACTTTGAAGTCAGCTGGTATAGACCCAGCCCTCGCCGGAGGCGTTCTACTGACCACGATAACTGACGTGGTTGGATTCTTCGCCTTCTTAGGGCTGGCCACCTTCTTTTACGGATAATTTTTATTATGAAAAAAGAGCGTTACGAAGAGCCTGAAGAGGAGATTGAGTACGTCAGTCGCACGGCTCTAAAACGGTACATGGAGGAGCTCCAAGCTCTTGGAAAACGGGTGACTGACCTGCGCCCCGACCAACAAGCTCAGATCCCGATGGGTGAACGCTTGCGTGAAGCGGTTGAAGAGATGAGTCGTATTAGCAGCAATGGTGCCAAAAAACGCCACCTAAACTTTATTGGAAAGCTGATGCGCAACGAAGATGAGGAGGCCATTCGCGCGGCCGTGGATCGGTTTGACTCCGCATCAGAGGCTCATAACCAACGTTTTCACAAGTTAGAGCGGCTACGTGAAGCCCTGGTGAATGATAGCCAGGAGGCGTTCAACGAGGTGGTATCCAGTTATACTGAGTGCAATATCCAGCATCTGAGAACTTTGATGCGGAACGCTAAAAAAGAGCGTGAACAGAGTAAGCCACCGGTAGCCTATCGGAAACTCTTCCAGTACCTGCGCGAGTTAGACGAACAGATCGACGACTGAATCAAGTCGCCGTCTGGTCTCTGCGCTGACGTGATACTGGCATCCGCTGTCGGATCTGTTGCAACCTGACCAGATCGACTTCAGCGCTGATCACGTCAAACCCCTGGGGTTTCGCACTGGCAATAATCTCTCCCCAAGGGTCCAGAATCAGAGAGTGACCATAGGTAAAACGTCCATTACCATGATCCCCAGCCTGACCTGCGCCAATCAGATAACACTGTGTCTCGATCGCACGGGCGCGTAATAGGATCTCCCAGTGGGCCGCACCCGTGACTTGTGTAAAAGCTGAGGGGACGCTGATCAACTGCGCACCAGCGTCTCGTAATCGCTGGAAGTGTATGGGAAAGCGCAGGTCATAACAGATTGATAAACCCAGATCACCGATCGGTGTGTTTACGACTGATAACGCGTCACCGGGGGCAATCCAGTCAGACTCTCGGTAACTTCCTTTAGCATCAGCCACATCTACATCAAACAGGTGTCTCTTATCATACTGAGAGACAATCGCACCCGAGTCGTTGATTACTATCGAGCGTGCGAACGCTCGACCGTCTGGTGCAGGCGCTGGAAAGCTTCCCGCGACGACCCATATCGAGTGGTATTTCGCGACAGCCGTTAGCCTCTTTAAAGCTTGGTCAGCTTGCTCCGAGTGGGCATATTTAATGAGATTGGCGGAGTCAAAGAGTAGGAAATTCTCCGGCAGAATCACCAAACGTGCCCCCTGCCCCTTGGCGATACCAATACCCTCCTCTGCCTGACGCAGATTTATATCTGGGTCCGCACCGGAGACCATCTGAACCAACGCGACGCGGGTCACTGTTTCTCTCCATCTCGATTAAGCAGTTTAAGCTCGGGGGCATCCCAGCCGCCCGTAAGGGTGTAAGCGATCGACGTCGCCTTTTCGATCTTGTCACCGATCAACTTATCGATCAGGAAAAGCGCGCCCGCAATCTGCGGTGCACCCAGCAACACCGCTGCCAGGGGTGTGTTGCTGACCAGCGGCAGAGACACATTAACCTGCATATCAAGGGTCTTAGCACCCAGATCAATCGCACCTTCGGCAAGCATGCCCGCAGATGGGCCTTTCATCTCCATCGGCACGATTGAACGAGCAACCCCCTTCTCCACAAGAAAGTTACCTGCAAGACTGTCAAACACCACCCCTGTTGAGAAGAGATCAGAAAAGTCGAGCTGGAGACGACGAACCAGAGTGTTGAAATTGAGGATACCGAAAAGGCGCAGAAGACCAGAGCCCCCGGAGGTCTCAAGTAAACGACCTTTCCCCGTAGCAAAGCGGAAGTTACCGTAGATCGATTTGCCAGCAACTTGCCAGGGTGCGGATTCCCAAGCAAGCGCTATCCGACCCTCGACAGACTCTGTTTCGATCAGACGTTTCTCATCAAGGCCTTGCAGGGTGTTGCCTAGGTCCTTGCCGATGTAGGCCAGGTTAACGCGAGTCAACTCCCGATCCGTCA